>Ga0207707_10002462_pt1 | contig 16661 bp, 12 predicted proteins | sample KBSC83BmetaG_FD_184336 | JGI IMG/M metagenome (GOLD analysis project Ga0207707, IMG submission 184336) | Corn rhizosphere microbial communities from Kellogg Biological Station, Michigan, USA - KBS C8-3B metaG (SPAdes) (version 2) | ecosystem: Host-associated > Plants > Roots > Rhizosphere ...
CGTAATTGTCCGGTCTATCCGGCAAGGGTGCCGAAAAACTTCCAGTTCAGGGAGGTGACCTATATTCCTGTCACCATCTATCAAGGTGAGAGGGACCGGAAGGCACCGCGAGACAATAGGCAGTCGTTGGTTCCCTTGCCCGCCAAGGCATTGCCGTTCGGCCAATTCGGCCGTGCACAGACGCTGCCGATCAACGCCAAGATCTTCGAGAACTTGAAATGGTCGGTCAACTTCTCCGAGGCCGGAGAGGTGACAAACGCGAACTTTGAAAGCAAATCAATCGGGGCCCAGATCACGAGCCTATTCTCTTCTGCTGCGGGCGGCGCCTCCTCGATCACCACAGAGGTTCGCAATGCTGCCAACGCGCCGAGCAGCGAAACGCAACGGCTGGTAAACGAGAATAGTGCCCTGACGGCAGAGATCAACAACATTAACCTGAATCAACAACTGCAAGGCTTGATCGCCAAAGGTCTTGCGCCGTCGCGCTAGGCGACCACACGCGGCGGTGATGTTTAGTTGAGCCACCTCTGGATTGCTTTGCGGGGCCTGTCTTCTGGCGCGCATTCGCGCGACCCGTTGGCTCGCAATGATGAGAAGAACGGCCGGATTCTCAGGACGCCTTGCCGTTCATATAGGCCGGAAACCAGCCCTCGAAGCCGGTCTTGAGTGAGCTAACCGAAACCGGCGCCTCGCCCGCGATGGCGATGGTCTCGCCGCCGGTGGTTCCGATGCGCACGCATGGCACGCCGCAGCCCTTCATCTTCGCCAGCACATGGCCGGCCTCTCTCCCCGGCACCGTCACGATGTAACGCGCCTGATCTTCGCCGAACCAATAGGCATGCGGCACGATCTCTCCCGGCGCAGCCAATAGCCGCGCGCCGATGCCGCCTGCCATCGCCATCTCCGCCAGCGCAATCAGCAGACCGCCGTCGGATACATCGTGCGCCGCCGTCGCGGTGCCGGCGTGGATCATGCCGCGCACCACGTCGCCGTTGCGCTTTTCGGCCGCGAGATCGACCGGCGGCGGCGCGCCCTCTTCGCGGCCGCAGATGTCGCGCAGATAAACCGACTGACCGAGCCAGCCATGGGTTTCCCCGACCAGCAGGATCGCCTCGTCCTCGGCCTTGAACGCCAGGGTCGCGGATTTGGTGAAGTCGTCGAGCAGCCCGACGCCGCCGATCGAGGGCGTCGGCAGGATGCCGCGGCCGTTCGTCTCGTTGTAGAGCGAGACGTTGCCGGACACGACGGGGAAGTCGAGCGCGCGGCAGGCTTCCGAGATGCCCTTCAGGCAGCCGACGAACTGGCCCATGATCTCCGGCCGCTCCGGATTGCCGAAATTGAGATTGTCGGTGATCGCCAACGGCCGTCCGCCGACCGCTGTGATGTTGCGCCAGGCTTCCGCCACTGCCTGCATGCCGCCTTGATAGGGGTCGGCCTCGCAATAACGCGGCGTGACGTCGACCGTCAGCGCCAGACCCTTCGGTCCGTCCTGCACCCGCACCACCGCGGCGTCGCCGCCTGGACGCTGCACGGTATTGCCCAAAATGACGTGATCGTATTGCTCCCACACCCAGCGCTTCGAGCAAAGCTCGGGGGTCGCGATCAGCTTTTCCAGCGCAGGCAAAATTCCGATTCCCGGGTTGACGTCGCGCGCATGGATGACCGGCAACAGCGGCGACGGCAGATGCGGCCGGTCGTACAGCGGCGCTTCGTCGCCCAATTCCTTGATCGGCAGATCGGCCATGACGTCGCCGCCATGCTTCACCACGAAGCGCTTGCTCGGCGTGGTGTAGCCGACCACGGCGAAATCCAATCCCCATTTGCGGAAGATCGCCTCGGCCTCTTTCTCCTTCTCGGGCTTGAGCACCATGAGCATGCGCTCCTGGCTCTCCGACAGCATCATCTCATAGGCGCTCATGCCGGTTTCGCGGGTCGGCACCGCATCGAGATCGAGATCGACGCCGAGATCGCCCTTGGCGCCCATCTCGACCGCCGAGCAGGTCAGGCCCGCCGCGCCCATGTCCTGGATCGCGATCACGCAATCGGCTTCCATGATTTCCAGGCAGGCTTCCAGCAGCAGTTTTTCCGCGAAGGGATCGCCGACCTGTACTGTCGGGCGTTTTTCAGCGGAGTCGTCGTCGAATTCGGCCGACGCCATCGAGGCGCCGTGAATGCCGTCGCGGCCGGTTTTCGAGCCGAGATAGACGATCGGCATGTTCACGCCCGACGCCGCCGCGTAGAAAATCCTGGTCGTGTCGGCGAGCCCGACCGCCATCGCATTGACCAGGATGTTGCCGTCATAACGGGTGTGGAAGCGCACCTGGCCGCCGACGGTCGGTACCCCGAACGAATTGCCGTAGCCGCCGACGCCGGCGACGACGCCGGAGACGAGGTGCCGGGTCCTGGGATGCTCCGGCGCGCCAAAACTCAGCGCATTGAGGCAGGCGATCGGGCGCGCGCCCATCGTAAATACGTCGCGCAGGATACCGCCGACCCCGGTGGTTGCCCCCTGATAGGGCTCGATGTAGCTCGGATGGTTGTGGCTCTCCATCTTGAACACCACCGCCTGGCCGTCGCCGATGTCGATGACGCCGGCGTTCTCGCCCGGGCCCTGGATCACCCAGGGCGCCTTGGTCGGCAGTCCCCGCAGATGCAGCCGCGAGGATTTGTACGAGCAGTGCTCGTTCCACATCGCCGAGAAAATCCCAAGCTCGGTGAAACTCGGCACCCGCCCGAGCAGCTTGAGGATGCGTTCGTATTCGTCCGGCTTGAGGCCATGGCTGGCGACGAGTTCAGGGGTGATTTGCGGCTGGTTCATGAGGCTCTTAAAGCGATTGAGGTCCCTTATTAGGGAGATCGGATCATCCGGAAAAGGCCTTTTATGGCGCAATTTCCTGCTGTCCATAGCTTTGCGGGCACCCGATGCGCCAACAGGGTTTGCACATCAGGTGTGGATCGGATTTAAGGGCTGAATATCTCAAATGAAGGCCAAATCGCGTGGACGACCTGACCAAATCCGCATTCCTCAACCGCCCCGATCTGCACGTCGAAACCTCCGGCGAATTCGCGGGCTGGCGGACCTGGAGCCGCGACAATTTTGAGACCCATAACGGGCCGTTCTACCACCGGATGGAGGATGACGGCCGCATCCATTGCGCGTTCCGGGTCGAGAAAAAGCATCTCAACGGCATGCGCAACGTCCATGGCGGCGCCTTCATGGCGTTTGCGGATTATTGCCTGTTCGCCATGGCCGCGCCGGTGCTTCAGGGGCCGGGGGTGACGGTGTCGTTTGCCTGCGAATTTCTCGACGCCGCGCGCGAAGGCGAACTGGTCGAAGGGTCAGGCGAAATCATGCGGGCGGGAGGCTCGATGATTTTTCTGCGCGGCCTGCTGAAATCCGGCGAACGTCCGCTGTTGACGTTCTCCGGCACTATCAAGCGGGTGAAGCGACGGATGTCAACCGCTGGTAACGACGCCCGAGCTTGATTCACCTTGATGAGAGTGTTGCTCGGTATCGCGTCAATGGAAGCGAGCTCCCTCTCCCTCTGGGAGAGGGTTGGGGTGAGGGGTTAAGGTCTATCGTTAGGCCGTAACCCCTCACCCGGCGCTAACGCGCCGACCTCTCCCAACGGGAGAGGTGGTACTGAAAATGCGGCACGCACCAATTCTAATTTCAGTAGTACGACCGTCGCCTATTTCTTCTCTTCCAACGGCTTGCGGTATTTCTCGACGTTCCGCGCCACCAGTTGCTCGCGCTTGCAAACTCGTCAACGTTTGCTTGAGCATTCACGCCGCGCGCTCCAGATGCGCGACCAGGCCTGCGAACAGGCCGCGGCCGTCGGTGCAGCCCATGATGTCTTCGACGTGGTTTTCCGGATGCGGCATCATGCCTAGCACGTTGCCGCGCTCGTTGACGATGCCGGCGATCGACTGCGCGGCGCCGTTGATATTGGAGTTTTCATCCACCAAGCCGTCGGCGGAGCAGTAGCGATAGAGCACCCGCCCCTCGCCCTCCAGCCGCTTCAGCGTCTCTTCGTCGGCCTCGTAATTGCCCTCGCCATGCGCGACCGGTACGCGAATGACCTGCCCGGCATTGTAGCCGCGCGTGAACGGCGTGTCGGATCGTTCGACCCGAAGATGCACGTCATGGCAGATGAATTTCAGCCGCGCGTTGCGCATGAGAACGCCGGGCAGCAGGCCGGCCTCGCAGAGAATTTGAAAACCGTTGCAGACCCCGAGCACGAGGCCGCCGTCGCCGGCGAAGGCGCGCACCGCGTCCATCACCGGCGCGCGCGCGGCGATGGCGCCGCAGCGCAGGTAATCGCCGTAGGAAAATCCGCCGGGCACCACCACGAGATCGGTACCCCTCGGCAGCGATGTCTCGGCATGCCAGACCATCGCGGGTTCATGACCCGATGCGAGGCGCAACGCGCGCGCCATGTCGCGCTCGCGATTGATTCCGGGAAAAACGAGAACGGCGGATTTCATCAGCTGGCTTGCCTAGCTCAGAACCTCAACGCGGTAATTCTCGATCACCGTGTTCGCCAAGAGCTTGTCGGCGGCGTCTTTCAATGCCGCTTCGGCGCTAGCCTTGTCGGAGCCTGCGATTTCGATGTCGAACACCTTGCCCTGGCGGACGCTGGCGACGCCATCGACGCCGAGCGATTTTAAGGCGCCCTCGATGGCCTTGCCTTGCGGATCGAGAATGCCGGACTTCAGCGTGACGGTGACGCGCGCTTTCACAGAAAACCTCAGCTCTTCACCAGCACCGGACCGGAACCGGCGGGCCGCTCGTTCTCCATCAGGATGCCGAGCCGTTTTGCCACTTCGGTATAGGCCTCAAGCAGCCCACCGAGATCCCGACGAAAACGGTCCTTGTCGAGCTTCTCGTTCGACTTGATGTCCCACAGCCGGCACGAATCAGGCGAGATCTCGTCGGCAACGATGATTCGCATCATCTCGTTTTCGAACAGCCGGCCGCATTCCATCTTGAAATCGACCAGACGGATGCCGATGCCCAAAAACAGCCCGGTGAGGAAGTCGTTGACGCGGATCGCCAGCGCCATGATGTCGTCGATTTCCTGCGGGGTCGCCCAGCCGAACGCGGTGATGTGCTCCTCGGAGACCATGGGGTCGTTGAGCTGGTCGTTCTTGTAGTAGAATTCGATGATCGAGCGCGGCAGCTGGGTACCTTCCTCGATGCCGAGGCGCTGCGACAGCGATCCCGCCGCCACATTTCGCACCACCACCTCCAGCGGCACGATCTCGACCTCGCGAATCAGCTGCTCGCGCATGTTGAGGCGGCGGATGAAGTGGGTGGGCACCCCGATGTCGTTTAGGTGCTGAAACAGGTACTCCGAAATCCGGTTGTTGAGGACGCCCTTGCCCTCGATCACCTGATGTTTCTTGGCGTTGAACGCGGTCGCATCGTCCTTGAAGTGCTGGATCAGGGTTCCCGGCTCCGGCCCTTCATACAGGACCTTGGCCTTGCCTTCATAAATACGGCGCCGACGGCTCATTGGGATGTACCGTGTGTTGTTGAAATCCATGAATTTGGTGTGCTCCGGATGACAAGGGATTGCGACCCACGACGGAGCTGCCGTGAAGGCCAGGAACGGGAAACAGAACGAGAACCGGGCCTCGGGTCCAACCTATCCGATTGGCCCACCCAGCACAATCGATCCGGTCCCTCGGAGCCGAGTTTTACCGCACTCGATGCGACTTTAAGGCCGTTGTTTTAGCTATTTTCTCCCGTTATCTAAGCGCGCAAGCCGGCTGCCGCAATGAGGCCGCCGTCACCATCCCGGCACAGGATCGGAACCTCTCAAATGACCATTTTCGACAAGCGCGAGGAAGGTTTCGAGAAGAAATATGCTCTCGACGAGGAGCAGAAGTTCAAGGCCCAAGCGCGCCGCAACAGGCTGCTCGGATTGTGGGTGGCGGACAAGCTCGGAATGTCGGGCGAACAAGCCAGCGCCTATGCCAGGGTGGTCGTCGCAGCCGATTTCGAGGAAGCCGGCGCCGGCGCCGTGGTCCGCAAGGTGATGGGCGATCTCACCGCCAAGGGCATCGCCCTGACCGAAACCGAGCTCCGCGCCAAGATGGACGAGTTGATGGCGATGGCCATCATGCAGGTCAAGGCGGGGACGTAAGAGGCGAGTAGCGAATAGCGATTTGTAGGCGCCATTCGCCATTCGCGTCTTCGTCTTAGGCTCACCCCTCCTTGAATCCATATTCCGGCACATTGCCGCTGGCGCCGTAATATTTGTAGGGCAGGAATTTGCCGGACATCGTGATCTTGACCCGGTCGCCCTTGGGATTGGGCAGGCGTTCCATCACCATGTCGAAGTCGATCGCCGACATGATGCCGTCGCCAAATTCTTCCTCGATCAGGGCTTTCCAGGCCGGCCCATTGACCATTACCAGTTCGTAGAACCGGTAGATCAAGGGATCGGTCGGCGGCATCGGCGTGCCCTCGCCGCGCATCGGCGTCTCATTGAGCATCGCGATCTCGGATTTGGTTAGCCCGAACAGTTCGCCGGCATTGGCGGCCTGCGGCTTTGTCAATTTCATCTGGCCGAGGATGGCGCCGACGATCAGGACTTCGGAGTAACCGCCGATCTTTTCGCAGATGTGTTTCCAGCTCCAGCCGTTCTCGCGCTTGATGTCGAGCAGCTTTTCGGTGAGGTCGGATCGTTTCATGTGTCGTCTCCTGGGTGATCGTTAGCTCGCTCGTCTGTACCGGACCTCGACTATCGGCGGCGAAACGATGGACCTCAAGCAATTCCCGCGCCAACGCGCGACGGCACAAGAAGGTGGTGCTGTCGCACATCGAAAAGCTAGCCGTGAAATGAGCGCGGTCGACCCGGAGAGTCTGGCGCATCAACTCGCGCTCTCTTGATCGAGGGCGCCATCGTCGCCGCGACGGGCTCGCGCGATCCCGGCGTCGCGGATACCGCAGGGCTTGCAGCCGGTTCCCTGTTCGGGGCGCCAAGGTCAAAAAGCCGAAGCGCACCGGGGGCATGCCCACATACTTGGTGGCTGTTTGAAGCACAGCCGTCAGCGGTTTGCGTGTAGCGCGGCAAGCTCGACGTTGGCGGCATTCCTTTCAAGGAATGTTTTCGGACACTCGGCTGCAGCCCGGTCGAACAGCCGTTGGGCGTCGTCCTTTGCACCGCGTTGCAGGGCGAGTTCGGCAGCATAGAAATTCGTCTCACACATCCGAGCGTTTCGCTTCTTCGCGTCGGAATCGTTGGCAGCGCCCAGCACCTGCTCCGAGGTCGCTGAGCCGAGGAAGAGGTTGACGATCGGTGCAGGCCACTTCGTCATGTCGAGCTGCGCTACGGCCTCTGCCAGCTGGCTCGGTTGGCCACTACGCTTGGCAACAATTTCGTGCCACAGGGCCGAATATGGGTCCTTTGGATCGAGCCAAATCGCCTGATCCAGATCGTTCAACGATTGCGAAAACGAACCGCCCTGCCAATACACCATCGCGCGCGCACGATAGGCACGCGCATCCCGGGGATCGAGTTGCACGATCCGATCATAATCCCTGATCGCACCATCGAGTTTCCCGTTGATCTTGTACGCGACGGCTCGATAGGCCAACGCGCGCTTGTCTGTGGGATTAAGACGGATCGCCTGATCGTAATCCGCGATCGCGCGTTCCAGTTCTCCCTTCCCAAAATAGGCTGCACCGCGAACGTAGAACGTATACCCGTCGGCCAGCTTGAGCCCGGTTGCTTGACCGTCGACAGGAGGAGGAATGAGATCACCGTCTTGACCTTTGTTCTGAGCTTTGCGGTCCGCGGAGATCAGCGGGTCCTGATGTCCAAGCTGCAGCGCCTGGGTATAGTCAGCGATGGCATTGTCATAGTCGTCCTTTCGGTAGTAGGCGACACCGCGACTTAGGTAGGCATAGCGGCTTCTCGGGTTGAGTTCGATGGCCCGGTCATAATCGGCGATGGCCCGATCAAGCTCTCCCAGTTGAAAATATGAGTAGGCACGAAAATTGTAGACAAATATGTTGCCCGGACTGAGCTCGATCAGCGCGCTGTAGTCGGCGACCGCACGATCAAATTCGGTCTTCTTGTTGTAGGCTGCAGCGCGATTGAAGTAGGCCCGGATGAGGCTTTGTCGGCCAAGTTTTCCCGAATCGATCACCGCGGTGCAGGCGACGATGCGCTCGTCGAGCGGAACCTCCGTGATGGCATTGCACTTCCAATCGGCGGTCGGCTCTGCGAAAGCCGGCGAAACAAGTATCACGGCGACGGTTGGCACGACCATCCCGACAATCGCGCGTGCGACGCGTCCAAACATTCATTGCCCCTTGCTGGTTCCGACAGGATAGCAACCGGAACCCTGGCTTGACAACCTGAGGGCGACCACCGTCTCGCCAATATCGTTGCACACCAGGAAATGGCGCAGGTGATGCCCGCGGTGAACGTTCCCTGACTAAGGGCGCTCGAGCAGCATCGCCTCGAGCCGCGCTAGTTCGCCCGCCAGATCCCGCTCCACATCTGCCACTCGCATCTCGATCACCCGGTAGTCGCGCTGCTGCAGCCAGGCCTGCCGCGCGGCGCGGTCGGCGACGATCGCATCCGACTCGGCCGGGTTGACCAGTTCGATCGCGATCCGGTGCACAAAGGAGACAAAATCCGGAATGTGCCGGCCGACCGGGGTCTGGCGTTTGAATTTTCCGGCGAAGCGGCGATCGGTGGTCAAGGCCTGCCACAGGATGCGTTCGGCATCGGTCGGATTTCGCCGCAGCAATCGTGCCAACCCGCGCACCGTGCCGCTTTCCGACGGCAAGGCAGCCTGCCCATGCTCGGCCAGCAGCGCGCGCAGCCTCGTGGCCTGTTCGCTGTCGAGCACGCCGCCCTTGGCCGGTCCCTTGCGGCCCTCGGCGATCGCCATCACCACGCCGTGCAGGGTGTGCATGTCCTGCTTGGTCGGCTCCATGCGGGCGAAGATATTGCGAAGATTGACCAGCATGGTCTCGCGTTTCTCCGCCGGGCGAAGGAATTCGACATGATCGAGTTCACGCACGAGATTGTCGAAGAACGCCTGCATCTGATGCTGGGAGGCGCGCTCGGAGCGTTCGGGCATCGCGAACGGCAACGCGCCTTGCGTCGAAAGCTTGAACCATTCATAGCCGATCAAGAGCACCGCCTGCGCCAGGTTGAGCGAGGCGAAGCCGGGATTGACCGGAAAGGTGACGATGCGGTTCGCCAGCGCAACCTCCTCGTTCTGCAGGCCGTAACGCTCGCGGCCAAACAAGATGCCGACCGTGCCGCCGCCGGCGATGTCAGCCGCGATCTCGCGCGCGGCGGCAGGTGGCGCGACCACCGGCTTGGCCTGATCGTGGGCGCGGGCGGTAGTGGCGAACAATAGCGTGCAGTCGGCGACCGCCTGCTCGACGGTGTCGAACAGCTCCACTTGATCCAGAATATGATCGGCGCCGGCAGCGGCGCGCTGCGCGCTGATATTTGGCCAGCCGTCGCGCGGATTGACGATACGCAGCCGGGTCAGCGCAAAATTGCCCATCGCGCGCGCGGCCATGCCGATGTTCTCGCCGAGCTGCGGCTCGACCAGAATTACAATGGGGCCGGCGAGCGTGACGCCGGATTTGGTCTTGTCGGTGCCCGAACCGGACATCTCACTTCACTTTCTGATTCAACCTCTGAAGGTTTTGAATCAAGTTCTGAAGAGCCTGATTCAACGCCTTATCTAGCGGCCCTATTCGATTGTCTGTCCGGCAGAATTTCTCAAGCAATATAATTGGCTTAGGCGCGTCTCTGAATCTTCCATCAAAATCTCAAACGCGCTGTCACACAGCGGCGCTTGCGCGCGTTCGCCCTTCGGATACGGTATCAACCACAACCAAAGCGAACCTGCAAAAACGAGCCCGAAAGCCGGCTCAACGGCTCAGGGATCTGGGGAGGCTGCCATGCGCCGCAGTTGGTCACCGGCGATTGCCGGACTGATTCTCATCCTCGCCGGCGGCTTGCTGGCCCATCTGACGCAAACCTCCGGCGGCATCCGGATCCAGGATGTGCGCTTCAACGGCGCCAAGGGCAACACCATGAGCGCCCTGCTCTACATCCCGCCGAATGCGTCAGCGCAGACCCCCGCCCCCGGCGTGCTCGCGGTTCACGGCTACATCAATTCGCGGGAGACCCAGGATGGCTTTGCCATCGAACTTGCCCGCCGCGGTTATGTGGTGCTCGCCCTCGACCAGACCGGCCACGGCTACAGCGATCCGCCGGCCTTCGCAGGCGGTTTTGGCGGGCCCGATGGGCTGGCGCACCTGCGCAGCCTCGAGATCGTCGACAAGAACAATATCGGCATGGAGGGCCACTCGATGGGCGGCTGGGCCATTCTGGCCGCCGCGGCGGCGATGCCGAACGATTACAAATCGATGGTGCTGGAGGGATCGTCGACCGGCAAGCCGTTCGCCGCCGACGGCACGCCGAGCTGGCCGCGCAACGCCGCGCTGGTGTTCGCGCAATACGAGGAATTCTCTAACCTGATGTGGGGGGTCGAACGCGCCCGCGACGTCACCCAAAGCCCGAAGCTCTGGGCGATGTTCGGCACCCAAGGGCCGGTCGAGCCGGGCAAGGTCTATGGCGACATCGCGCAGGGCACCGGGCGGGTGCTCTATACGCCCGCGATCACGCATCCGGCCGAGCATGTTTCTCATCAAGCCATCGGCTATAGCCTCGACTGGTTCGCCAGGACCTTGCAGGGCGGCACCCCACGCCCCGCCGACGATCAAATCTGGTTCCGCAAGGAGATCGGCACGCTGATCGCGCTGATCGGTTTTGTCGTCCTGCTGATCGGCCTATTCGATGGTCTGCTCGAAGCCTCCGTGTTTTCGCATCTCCGATTGCCCGAGATCGCCGACGGCAGCATGCCGGCCCACGTCGCCGCCCACGGCCGCCGCTGGACCACGGCGTTCGTGCTAACAGCCCTCATCCCCGCGCTGACCTATTACCCGGCGTTCGCGCTCGCCGGAACGTTTGTAACACCGTCGGCATTCCTGCCGCAGGGCATCACCAACCAGATCATGGTCTGGGCCATCATCAATGGGCTGATCACGCTCGCGCTGATGCCGTTCGCGCCCAAACGCGCCAGCCGGATAGGCATCGTCCTGCCCTCGATCCTGATTGCGGTCTTAACCGCCATCGTCGGCTATGCCGCGCTGTGGCTGGCCGATATTCTGTTCAAGATCGATTTCCGGTTCTGGATCGTCGCGCTCAAGCTGATGAGCGCAAAACAGTTCCTGATCTTCCTGATCTATCTGGTGCCGTTCACGGCGTTCTTCGTGATCGCGCTGCACGTGCTGCACCGGAATTTCTCTACCATAGGCACGGGACGCGGCGCGCTCTACCTCACCAACGTGTTAGCGCTGACATCAGGCTTCATCGTGCTGTTGGGCATGCAGTACGGCACGCTGTGGCTTTCGGGAAAACTGTTCAATCCGCTGTCCGATCCCGGCTTCGTGCCGCTTTCCACCATCGTCGCCATCCAGTTCGTGCCGCTGCTCGGGATAGCCGCCATTATTTCTACCTTCACCTGGCGGCGTACCGGCTCCAGCCTGCCGGGCGCGCTGATCTGCGGAATCTTCGTGACCTGGTATGTGGTGGCGGGCACCGCCACGCAGGCTGCGTTCTAACCCAAAAGATGGGCTGAAACTGCATCACGCCTTGGCTTTCGCCAGCGCGTTTGCGGTGCTATAGCGCGGGTTGCATCACCATCCGTCCCGAAACGCGCTACTTTCCCAAAAGGCCCGATCTCCATGGCAAAAATCAAGGTGACCAACCCCGTCGTCGAACTCGATGGCGACGAGATGACCCGGATCATCTGGCAATACATCAAGGACAAGCTGATCAATCCGTTCCTCGATATCAACCTGATGTATTTCGACCTCGGGATGGAAAACCGCGACAAGAGCAACGATCAGGTCACCGTCGATGCCGCCAACGCCATCAAGAAGGTCGGCGTCGGTGTCAAATGCGCCACCATCACCCCCGACGAAGGCCGGGTAAAGGAATTCGGGCTGAAGGAAATGTGGAAATCGCCGAACGGCACCATCCGCAACATCCTGGGCGGGGTGGTTTTCCGCGAGCCCATCATCTGCAAGAACGTGCCGCGGCTGGTGCCGGGCTGGACCAAGCCGATCATCATCGGCCGTCACGCCTTCGGCGACCAGTACCGTGCCACCGACTTCAAATTTCCCGGCAAGGGCACGCTGACGATGAAATTCGTCGGCGACGACGGCAAGGTGATCGAGCGGGAAGTCTACAAATCGCCGAGCGCCGGCGTGGCGCTGGCGATGTACAACCTCGACGATTCCATCGCCGATTTCGCCCGCGCCTCGTTCAACCAGGGCCTGTCCAAGGGCTATTCGGTCTATCTCTCGACCAAGAACACCATCCTCAAGACCTATGACGGGCGGTTCAAGGACATTTTTCAGGAGATTTTCGACGCGGAGTTCAAGTCCAAATTCGACGAGAAGAAGATCACCTACGAGCATCGCCTGATCGACGACATGGTCGCCGCCGCCATGAAGTGGTCGGGCGGTTACGTCTGGGCCTGCAAGAACTACGACGGCGACGTGCAGTCCGACACCATCGCGCAGGGCTACGGCTCGCTCGGCCTGATGACCTCGGTGCTGATGACGCCGGACGGCAAGACCGTCGAAGCCGAGGCCGCCCACGGCACGGTGACGCGGCATTACCGCGAGTATCAGAAGGGCAAGGAGACCTCGACCAATTCGATCGCCTCGATCTTCGCCTGGACCCGCGGGCTGTCGCATCGCGCCAAGCTCGACAACAACGAGGCGCTGGCCAAGTTCGCACTAACGTTGGAGAGGGTTTGCGTCGAGACCGTCGAAGCCGGCTTCATGACCAAGGATCTCGCGTTGCTGGTCGGCGCCGACCAGCGCTGGCTATCCACCACCGGCTTCCTCGACAAGGTCGCGGAACACCTGTCCAAGGCGATGGTGCCGGCATAAGCGTCGCCTGATGCAGAAAATTATCTAGACCGTCATTGACAATTCGCTCCCCGCAATGACGGCAAATTCGGAACGTGCGAGATGCCATTCCCAAAGACGGCAACACTGGCCTTGCTCCTGCTATCGGGCTTACTCCTGAGCGCCCGCGCCGCCGAGGCACCGCTTCCCGACGCCATTGCGGCGCCGGGCGAAACCATTGTGCTTGCCGTGCACGCTGAGGGCGCGCAGGTGTACGCAAAGCCGGCACCGACGGCAAGCCGAGTTGGGCATTCCGTGAACCGATCGCGACACTATTGCTCGATGGCAAGACTGTCGGCCGTCACTATGCCGGTCCGACCTAGGAACACAGCAGCAATGACGATTTCAGCGACCAGTAGCCGTGCCGCCTGAACAATGGTCAGGCGCTGGCCATCGCTTTTTCGATGGCCGAGAGGGCGGCGCCCGCCTTGGCGCCGTCGGGGCCGCCGGCCTGCGCCATATCGGGCCGGCCACCGCCGCCCTTGCCGCCGAGCACCTGGGAGGCCACGCGCGCCAGATCGACCGCGTTAAAGCGCGAAGTAAGATCGCTGGTGACACCGACGACAACTCCGGCCTTGCCGTCCCCGGTGACGCCGACGATGGCGACGACGCCGGAGCCGAGCTGCTTCTTGCCGTCATCGGCGAGGCTCTTGAGGTCTTTCATCTCGATGCCTTCGACCGAGCGTGTCATTAGCTTGACGTTTCCGACCTCGCGGACGCCGCTTGCACTCGCCTCCGATCCGTTGGAGGCCGACGCGCCGCCCCCCATCGCGAGCTTCTTGCGCGCCTCCGCCAGATCGCGCTCCAGTCTCTTGCGCTCTTCCATCAGCGAGGCAATGCGCGCCGGCACTTCCTCGAGCGAGGTGCGCAACTCCGCAGCGGCGGTCTTCGCCAGCGCCATGGTGTCGTTGGCGTGTTTTCGCGCATGGCGCCCGGTCAGCGCCTCGATGCGGCGAACGCCCGAGGCGACCGCGCTTTCGCCGGTCACCGAGATCAGGCCGATATCGCCGGTGCGGCGCACATGGGTGCCGCCGCATAATTCCACCGACCAGCCGAGCGCGTTGCTGCCATGTTCGCGCGCGTTTTTGCCCATCGAAACCACGCGAACCTCGTCGCCGTATTTCTCGCCGAACAGCGCGCGGGCGCCGGCTTCGCGGGCGTCGTCCACCGCCATCAGCCGCGTGGTGACCTCGTCATTCTCCAGCACAACGTCGTTGGCGATATCCTCGATGCGGGCCAGCTCGTCATGCGTGATCGGCTTCGGATGCACGAAATCGAAACGCAGCCGGTCCGGCGCCACCAGCGAGCCGCGTTGCGCGATATGGTCGCCAAGCACCTGCCGCAAGGCTTCATGCAGCAGATGCGTCGCGGAATGATTGGCGCGGATCGAGGTGCGTCTGGCGTGATCGACTTCGAGCAATAGCGCCGTCCCGGCTTTAAGCGTGCCCCGCTCCACGGTGCCGAGATGCACGACCATGTCGCCGGCCTTCTTCTGGGTATCGGTAACGCGGAATCGCACGCCCTCGCCGGTCATCAGGCCGGTATCGCCGACCTGGCCGCCGGACTCCGCATAAAACGGCGTCTGGTTCATAACGATGGCGCCGCTCTCGCCGGTCTTGAGGCTATCGACCTCGTTACCGTCTTTCACCAGCGCAGCCACCACGCCTTCGGCGGTCTCGGTCTCATAGCCCAGGAATTCGGTGGCGCCGAATTTCTCGCGCAAGGGAAACCACACCGTCTCGCTGGCGCTATCGCCGGAGCCTGCCCAGGCCGCGCGCGCTTTTGCACGCTGCCGCTCCATCGCGTCGGTGAAGGATGCGACATCGACGGAGATGCCGCGGTTGCGCAGCGCATCCTGGGTGAGATCGAGCGGAAAGCCATAGGTGTCGTACAGCGTAAACGCGGTGTCGCCGTCGAACATGTCGCCCTTTTTCAGGCCGGCGCTCCTCTCGTCGAGAATCGACAAGCCCCGTTCCAGCGTCTTGCGAAACCGCGTCTCTTCCAGCCGCAGCGTTTCCTCGATCAGGTTTTCGGCACGTACCAGTTCGGGATAGGCCTGGCCCATCTCGCGCACCAGCGCCCAGACCAGCCGATGCATCAGCGGGTCCCTGGCGCCGAGCAGCTGCGCATGGCGCATCGCGCGGCGCATGATCCGGCGCAGCACATAGCCGCGGCCTTCGTTCGAGGGCAGCACGCCGTCGGCGATCAAAAATGACGTCGCGCGCAAATGATCGGCAATGACGCGCAATGAGGCCTTGTGCTCGCCCTTCGGATCGGCGCCGGTCAATTCCGAGATGGCGCGGATCAGCGCGACAAACAGATCGATCTCATAACTGTCGTGCTTGCCCTGCAGCACCGCCGCGATGCGCTCCAGTCCCATGCCGGTGTCGATCGAGGGCTTCGGCAACGCGTTGCGCACGCCGCTCTCGAGCTGCTCGAACTGCATGAACACGAGATTCCAGATCTCGACAAAGCGGTCGCCATCCTGCTCGGGCGAACCCGGCGGTCCGCCCCAGATCTTGTCGCCATGATCGTAGAAAATTTCGGAACAAGGACCGCACGGACCGGTGTCGCCCATCTGCCAGAAATTGTCGGAGCCGGCGATACGGATGATGCGGGACTCCGGGAGCCCTGCAATTTTCTTCCAAAGATTGAAGGCCTCGTCGTCGTCGATGTAAACGGTCGCCGTGAGTTTGTCTTTCGGCAGGCCGAATTCCCTGGTGACCAGGTTCCACGCCAGCTCGATGGCGCGATCCTTGAAATAGTCGCCGAACGAGAAATTGCCGAGCATCTCGAAGAAGGTGTTGTGGCGCGTGGTGTAGCCGACATTGTCGAGATCGTTGTGCTTGCCGCCGGCGCGCACGCATTTCTGCGAGGTGACGGCGCGCTGATAGGGGCGCTTCTCGACCCCGGTAAAGACGTTCTTGAACTGCACCATGCCGGCATTGGTGAACATCAGCGTCGGGTCGTTGCGCGGCACCAGCGGCGACGACGGCACGATGGCGTGGCCGTTATCGGCAAAGAACTTCAGAAAAGTCGACCTGATTTCGTTAACGCCGCTCATTTTGGTCCAATCGCAAAAAGCCCGGGATTTTCCGCAAAAGGGGCATGTGTCCCGCGCACCGCTTTTAGACAAGGGGGATGGCAGTGTCCAGAAAGTGTGCAGCGGATCAGAGGCTTGCCGCACCACCGCAAGACCCGTTGATAGCTCCCGTGGCTGCGTTGACAGCCTTGGTACAGCCGTGTTTTTCTCCTATCTATAGGAGATAGTCACGTCGGGAGAGATCGGCTCTTGCAGCCGGCGCCGAAGGAGCAACCGCCCCGGAAACTCTCAGGCAAACGGACCGCGTGACTTGCTAGCATCTGGAAAGAGACGCGGCCGGGCTCAGGCCCGGTTGTGTCCGCCGACGGGATAATACTCTCAGGCACAGCTACAGATGGGGCTTCGACGGTTTTCGAGGAATTTTCCTCGGTAACCGCGAGGGCCCCATGATGCTTGCGCGCGATGACCAATCCCCCCTGAAACGCACGCCCTTGCACGCGCTGCATACGGCTTGCGGCGGCAAGATGGTGCCGTTTGCCGGCTATGACATGCCGGTGCAGTTCGCTCCCGGCGTGCTCCGGG
>Ga0207707_10002463_pt1 | contig 16660 bp, 15 predicted proteins | sample KBSC83BmetaG_FD_184336 | JGI IMG/M metagenome (GOLD analysis project Ga0207707, IMG submission 184336) | Corn rhizosphere microbial communities from Kellogg Biological Station, Michigan, USA - KBS C8-3B metaG (SPAdes) (version 2) | ecosystem: Host-associated > Plants > Roots > Rhizosphere ...
ACCCGCTACAGCGGCGCGATCCTGCGCGCGTTGGCCACCGCGCGCCGACGCATCGGCATGCGCGCGCTGCTGACCATGGCGGTGATCGTGCTGGTATTCGGCGCGATCACCCTGGTGCTGTGGGCCGGTGCGCGCCACGTGCTTGCCGGCACGCTGGATCCGGGCGTGCTGGGCCAGTTCGTGCTGTACGCAGTGTTCGCCGCCGGCTCGGTGGCCGGCCTGTCGGAGGTATGGGGCGATGTGCTGCGCGCGGCCGGCGCGATGGAACGCCTGGGCGAACTGCTCGACGAGCGGCCGGAAATCGTTGCGCCTGCACAGCCGCTGGCGCTGCCGCGACCGGTCAGCGGCGCGCTGCGCTTCGACCACGTCAGCTTCCACTACCCGACCCGTCCCGACACCGCGGCCCTGCACGACTTCACCCTCGCCATCCGCCCCGGTGAGACGGTCGCTCTGGTCGGCCCTTCGGGCGCCGGCAAGAGCACCGTGTTCTCGCTGTTGCTGCGCTTCTACGATCCGCAAAGCGGCAGCATCAGCATCGACGGCATCGACCTGCGCGCGGTGACCCTGGGGGATCTGCGCGGCGCGATCGCGCTGGTGCCGCAGGAAACCGTGATCTTCAGCGGCAGCGCCGCCGACAACATCCGCTTCGGCCGCGAAGGCGCCGGCGACGGGGAAGTGCGCGAAGCGGCCCGCGCCGCCGAGGCGCACGAGTTCATCAGCGCGCTCAGCGACGGCTACCAGGCCGAGATGGGCGAGCGCGGCGTGCGGCTCTCCGGCGGCCAGCGCCAGCGCATCGCGATCGCCCGCGCGATCCTGCGCGACGCCCCGCTGCTGCTGCTCGACGAAGCCACCTCGGCGCTCGATGCGCAATCCGAAGCCGCGATCCAGCAGGCACTCGAACGCCTCGAAAAAGGCCGCACCACCCTCGTCATCGCCCACCGCCTCGCCACGGTGCAACGCGCCGACCGCATCGTGGTACTCGACGGCGGGCGCATCGTGGCGCAGGGCACGCATGAGAGTCTGCTGGCCGAGGGCGGGCTGTATGCGGAGCTGGCGCGGTTGCAGTTCGTGGCGTGAGGATTGGCGCGACAAGGTGATGGAAGCATCCAAACCGGCACGAGTCGAAGGACATGCCGTCGACGGATGAATCGGGCGGGAACCGGCGCTAACCGATGGTCGGACGTGATCGAGGACGCCGGCCGACACTCGACGCCGCATCGACATACCTGAACCCCTGCCCGCATTCACCCGGCAGTTACGCGGGAATTCACGCGCCCGTCGGCCACCCGATGCTTTCATCCAAGGGGAAGAAGTTGGCGCGCGGCGCCGGCTCTTCCGTGCCAATGAGCTCCGCAACGCAGGAGCCTCCTGGCACGTCAGCACCCGTCGAGGAGTTCACCATGATCAAGCGCACGCTTCCCTTGTTGATCGGCCTGTCGGTTTGCGGAGCCGTTGCGGCGCAAACCGCACCCGCCACCAGCCAGTCGACGACCGGCACGACACCGACCACGCTACCCGTGACCACGTGGACCGCCAAGCTGCCCTCCGGCGCGCTGAGCGAGGAGGCCATCAAGACCTCCATCGCCAACGCCGGCTTCAAGGAAGTGAAGGGCCTGAAATTCAAGGACGGCGTGTGGCGCAGCAAGGCCCGCGGCGGCAACCACAAATGGGTCAAGCTCGCGGTGGGGCCGGTCAACGGCAAGGTGTACCCCGCCGACGCGCCGTCGCAATTGAACAAGAACGAGGTCAAGGCCAAGCTGGTCGCTGTCGGCTACCAGAACGTCAAGGACGTGGAGTTCGACGATGGCCTGTGGAGCGCCGATGCCAAGACCGCGCGGGGCAACAATGTCGATCTGCTGGTCGACCCCGGCAACGGCAGCGTGGTGGCGCAATCCCGCGACTGACCGGCGCGACGCGACCGCCGTCCTCTCGCAGCCCGGCGCCGCCATGCGCCGGGCTTCATGCGTTCGCCACCCCGGTTCACGCAAGCCCGGTTCGCCGACATATCGATGACCGGCCAGGCACCCCAGACGCCGCCTATCGCACCGATCGGAACCATCGAATGGCCACGGCGACGCCTTGCAGGCAAGCTAGGCAGAACCCACCACCCCGCCAGTACGGCCGCCACAGGAGATTTTCCATGTCCGACTCCACGAACAAGCCCCACGGCGCCTCCACGACCGCATCGGGCGCCCCCGCCATCAGCGACCGCAACTCGCTGACCATCGGCCCGAATGGCCCGATTCTCCTGCACGACGTGCATTTCCTGGAGCAGATGGCGCACTTCAACCGCGAGAAAGTGCCCGAGCGCCAGCCCCACGCCAAGGGCGCCGGTGCGTTCGGCGTGCTGGAAGTGACCGAGGATGTCTCACGCTACACGAAAGCCGCGCTGTTCCAGAAAGGTGCTTCCACCGACATGCTGGCGCGCTTCTCCACCGTGGCCGGCGAATCGGGCAGCCCCGACACCTGGCGCGACGTGCGCGGCTTCTCGCTGAAGTTCTACACCGACGAAGGCAACTACGACCTGGTCGGCAACAACACGCCGGTGTTCTTCGTGCGCGACCCGATGAAGTTCCCGCACTTCATCCGCAGCCAGAAGCGCCTGCCCGACTCGGGCCTGCGCGACAGCCACATGCAGTGGGACTTCTGGACCAGCAACCCGGAAACCGCGCACCAGGTCACCTACCTGATGGGCGAGCGCGGCCTGCCGCGTACCTGGCGGCACATGAACGGCTACGGCTCGCATACCTACATGTGGATCAACGCCGCCGGCGAGAAGTTCTGGGTGAAGTATCACTTCCACACCCGCCAGGGCATGGCCTTCTTCAACAACGCCGAAGCCGCCGCGATGGCCGGCCAGAACGCCGACTTCCACCGCGCCGACCTGTTCAACGCGATCAAGCGGGGCGAGTTCCCGGTGTGGGATCTTTCCGTGCAGGTGATGCCGTATGCCGAGGCCAAGGACTACCGCTTCAATCCGTTCGATCTCACCAAGACCTGGTCGCACAGGGACTACCCGCTGATCAAGGTCGGCACGATGACCTTGAACCGCAACCCGGAAAACTTCTTCGCGCAGATCGAGCAGGCGGCGTTCTCGCCGGGCAACACGGTGCCGGGCATCGGCCTGTCGCCGGACAAGATGCTGCTGGGTCGTGCCTTCGCCTACGCCGACGCGCAGCGCAACCGCATCGGCACCAATTTCCACCAGCTGCCGGTGAACCAGCCCAAGGTGCCGGTGAACAGCTACCTGTTCGACGGCCAGATGACCTACCACCACAGCGGCAACGCGCCGGTGCACGCGCCCAACAGCGGCGGCCGCCCCTGGTCCGACGATACCGGCCCGGTGGAAAACGGCTGGGAGGCCGACGGCGAGATGGTGCGCAGCGCCTATACCCTGCACGCGGAAGACGACGACTTCGGCCAGGCCGGAACGCTGGTGCGCGAAGTGTGGAACGACGCCCAGCGTGCCCAGTTCGTCGAACAGGTCGCCGGCAGCCTGCTCGGTGGTGTGCGCAGCCCGGTGCTGGAGCGCGCTTTCGCGTACTGGAAGAGCGTGGACGCCACGGTCGGTCAGCAGATCGAGGACAAGGTGCGCGCCGGCGCCGCCTCATAACCGGCCGATGGCGTGGGCGAAAGATGACGTGACCGTGGGCGGCCGCGGTGCAGGAACCGAGGCCGCGCCCTGCCTGGAACAAACCTCATCGCCCGCTCGCGGGCGATTTTTTTCCCGGGATCCGGAATCCGGGAAGGCATCGTTCACGCGGCTGGCGGCCACGGTGTCGGGGATGAAATCAAATAAATCAAATGGGCGAAAGGTCGGGAAACTGGCGGCGAGATGGCGTGCAAGCCGGAACCGCTGCACCCGGAAGGCGGCGACTTGCGCCGCGCACCGCTCCACCCCATGCTGCGCATTCGTTTGCGCCCCAACCCCGAGGTAACCGTCCATGCCGATTCGACCGATCGCGGTGCTGCTCGCTGCCCTGTTCGTGATGCCTGTCCTGACGACACCGGGCATGGCTGGGCCAGCGACGGGCCCGACACGCATGCTGACCGGCGCGGACATCTTCAACCTCGAAGCCGCCAGCGATCCGCAGATTTCCCCCGACGGCAAGACCATCGTCTATGTCCGGCGCAGCAACGACATCATGAGCGACCGCATCCGCTCGTCGATCTGGTCGATCGACGTGGCCAGCGGGCAGCAGACGCCGCTGATCGTGGGCCCCGGCTCGCACGGCGCCCCGCGCTGGTCGCCGGACGGCAGCAAGCTGGCGTATGTCTCCAGCGCCGACGACAAGGCCGGCGCACAACTGTATGTGCGCTGGATGCACAGCGGCGCCAGCGCGCGCATCACCGGCCTGCCGGCCACGCTGCACTCGTTGGCGTGGTCGCCGGACGGCAAGCGGATTGCGTACGCCATGTTCGTTCCGGATGCGGCCGTCACACTCGGCAAGGCGCCGGCCAAACCCACCGGGGCGAAGTGGGCCGAGCCACTGCAGGTGATCGATTCGGTGGTGTATCGCACCGATGAAGGCGGCTACAAGAAGCCCGGCTACCAGCAGATTTTCTGGGTGCCTGCCGACGGCGGTGCGCCCACCCAGCTCACCTTCGGCGCGCATAATGCCGGCGGCAGCTTGTCGTGGTCGGCCGACGGGCACTCGGTGATCTTCAGCGCCAACTTCGGCAAGGACTGGCAACGCAACCTGCTCAACGACGACGTGCATGCCGTCTCCATCGACGATCTCGGCGTGCGCGCCCTGACCGATCGCCAGGGCCCGGATCAGCAGCCCGCGGTATCGCCCGACGGCAAATCGATCGCCTATGTCGGTTTCCAGGATCGATCCCTCGGCTATCAGAACAGCCAGCTCTCGGTCATGCACCTCGATGGCAGCGGCTCGCGCGTGCTGACCGGGAATCTCGATCGCAGCGTCGGCGATCCGGTCTGGTCGGCCGACGGGCGCGCGATCTACGTCGATTACGGCGAACACGGCGGCACCCGCGTCGCGCGGGTCGGCCTCGATGGTTCGGTGCGCACCGTCGCCGAAAACCTGACCGCCAGCGACTTCGACCGCCCGTACAGCGGCGGCAGTTTCAGCGTGTCGCGCGACGGCACGATCGCCTACACCAGCGGCACCACCCAGCGTCCCGCGGATGTGTGGATCGCGCGCGGCGGCCACACGCGGCAACTGACCCACCTCAACGGGAACCTGGCGGCGAAGACCCTGGGCAAGGTGCAGCATTTCGAAGTGACCGCGTTCGACAAACTGCCGATCGACGCGTGGCTGGTGACGCCGCCGGATTTCGACGCCTCGCGCAAATATCCGCTGATCCTGGAAATCCACGGCGGCCCGTTCGCCGCCTACGGCCCGACCTTTTCGACCGACGACCAGTTGTACGCCGCCGCCGGCTACGTGGTGCTCTACATCAATCCGCGCGGATCCACCGGCTACGGCGAGTCATTCGCCAACAAGATCGACAAGGCCTATCCCGGCCGTGATTACGACGACCTGATGAGCGCCGTCGATGCGACGATCGCCAAGGGCTTCGTCGACCCCGACAACCTGTTCGTCACCGGCGGTTCCGGGGGCGGCGCGCTGACCGCGTGGATCGTCGGCAAGACCGACCGGTTCCGCGCCGCGGCCTCGCAGAAGCCGGTCATCGACTGGGCCAGCTTCGTGTTGACCTCGGACATGACGCCCTACTACCACCGCTACTGGTTCGGAAAATTCCCGTGGGAAGACCCGGCGGGCTACTGGGCCCGCTCGCCGCTGTCGCTGGTCGGCAACGTCAAGACACCGACCCTGCTCGTGGTCGGATCGGATGATCTTCGCACCCCCGACAGCGAAGCCGAGCAGTTCTACACCGCCCTGTAGCTGCGCGGCATTCCGACTGCCCTGGTGAAAGTGCCCGGCGCCAACCACCACGGCCTGGCCGAGCGCCCCTCGCAGTCGGCCGCAAAAACCGCCGCGATACTGGCGTGGTTCGAGCGCTATCGCACGCCCCCGCGGGAGAAGGCCCCCAGTGCCGCGCCTTGACGCGGCGACAAGCAGCCAGCCACATCCTGACGCGCGCATATCCAGCTCATCGAACGCCATGTCCATCGTCCTCACCCCCTTCGCCCGCAATCGACTGTTCCCCCGCGACCACCGCCCCAGCGCGATCCAGGACTGCAGCGCGGAGGAGTTCGAGCAGCGCCTCAACAGCGAGGCGCCAGTGAAGATCCTCGAGGGCTATGCCCCGTTCTGCCGACTGCACGTGCACCGCAACTGGACCAGCACGCGCTGCACCGCCACGCCGATCACCGATGAAAACCGCCACCTGCTGCGTTCGGCCTACGAGGCCCGCAGCACGGACGAACTGCCGGTACTGGTGCGCTGGTTCGAGGGTATCGATCCGCCGGTGGCCAGCTACCTGCTGCCGATCCTCTACAGCCGCGACCAGCTGGCGAAGGAAGGTTCGCCGATCGACGCCGATTGGGGCGTGGTCGGTTGCCTCTACACCGCCGAGCCGGAAGAGATTCCGATGGTGCCGATCACCATGCTGCGCAATGCGCTGGGCGTGGCCGAAGGCGGCTCGGGCGTGCCGCTGGATCGCGCGGCATATCGGCGCGCCGTCGTGTTCTGGGAGCGGCATGCGAACTGGCGCGGGTGAACGCGGCCCTTGATTTGTGCCACCGCAGCGCGCATTCCTGATGGGTGCTGCACATGCCACGGGAACCCCGCGATGCGATCTTTCGGCAAGCCCGCCCACGGCGAACGCCTCGAACGTCTGCACGACCTGCCGCTGTGGGACGGTGAGCGGCTGCGCAATATCCATCCGGTGCTACCCGGCTTGCGCGATACATCCGCGCCGCGCCCCACCCTGCGCGACTTCATCTGCGGTGATGCGAATCGCACCCCGCCGGCACCGCTGCCCGCCGACGATCCGCGCGGTGCGTGGCTGAAACCGCCGCCCAGCGGGCTGCGCGCCACCTGGCTGGGCCACTCCACCGTGCTGCTGGAAATTGACGGCTGGCGCGTGCTGACCGATCCGGTATGGGGCCAGCGCGCCTCGCCGTTCACCCTGCTCGGCCCGAAGCGTTTCCAGCCGGTACCGGTCAGCCTGCGCGACCTGCCGGCGATCGATGCGGTGGTGATCTCGCACGACCACTACGATCACCTGGACTACCCGACCATCCGCGCGCTGGCGAAATCGAATGTTCCCTTTGTCACCTCGCTCGGCGTCGGCGCCCATCTGGAAGCCTGGGGCATCGCGCCCTCGCGCATCACCGAGCTGGCCTGGTGGCAGACCCATCGCGTGCCGGGCACCGGCTTGGACATCACGGCCGCTCCCTCGCAGCATTTCTCCGGGCGCGGCCTGAAGGATCGCAACCTCACCCTGTGGTCGTCCCTGGTGATGCAGGGCGAACAACACAGCGTGTTCTTCAGCGGCGATACCGGTCTCACCAGCGAATACGAAAGCATCCGCGACCGGCTCGGTCCGTTCGACCTGGTGATGCTGGAAGTCGGTGCATTCCACCCCTCGTGGGGCGACATCCACCTGGGTCCGGCCAATGCACTGGCGGCGCATGAGATGCTCGGCGGCGGCGTGCTGATGCCGGTGCACTGGGGCACGTTCGCCCTGTCCACGCACGCCTGGGACGAACCGGTGGAAACGTTGCTCTCGCTGGCCGATCCGCAGCGGGCGCATTTGCTGTTGCCGCAGCTTGGCCAGGCGGTCGAGCCGATGGAACGGCGACCGGTGGCGCCATGGTGGCGCCGCGGCAAAACCACCGCGCGAAAGTACGCTGTCGAGCCCGAGCCTATCGACGCGTCGGTGGCTGATCGCCTTGCGGGATCGGTGCCCTGGCCGCTTGATTGAGCGGGTCGCGGCGCGACAATCCTGCGGGGAAGATCGCCCCACGCCGGCCCTCCCCTGCTCCGCAGGAGAGGGAGGCAGCGGGGCGGGAATCAGCGGGCCAACGAGCTGCTGTCGATCACGAAGCGGTACTTCACGTCGCCCTTCAACATGCGGTCGTAGGCCTCGTCGATCTGCTGCATGCGGATCATCTCGATGTCGGAGACGATACCTTTCTCCGCACAGAAATCCAGCATCTCCTGGGTCTCGGCGATGCCGCCGATCAGCGAGCCGGCGATCGCCCGGCGCTTGAAGATCAGGTTGGCGATGTTCGGCGACGGATGCGGCTCGGAAGGCACGCCCACCAGCACCAGGGTGCCATCGCGCTTGAGCAGTGCAGTGTACGCATCCAGCGAGTGGCTGGCCGCCACCGTGTTGAGGATCAGGTCGAAGCTGCCTGCGTGCGCCTTCATCTCGTCGGCGTGGCGCGTGACCACCACGTCGTTCGCCCCCAGATCCAGCGCCGCCTTGCGCTTGCTCTCCGAGCTGGTGAACGCCACCACGTGCGCACCCATCGCGTGGGCGATCTTCACCCCCATGTGGCCCAGCCCGCCGATGCCGACTACGCCGACCTTGCTGCCGGGGCCGACCTTCCAGTGCCGCAACGGCGAATAGGTGGTGATGCCCGCGCACAGCAGCGGCGCCACGGCGGCGAGCTGCGACTCGGGATGGCGGATCTTCAGCACGAACTTCCGATCCACCACGATGCGCTGCGAATAGCCGCCCAGGGTGTGTCCGGGCGCGTCCGCCGTCGGGCCGTTGTAGGTGCCCACGAAACCATTCTCGCAATACTGCTCCAACCCCTCGCCGCAAGCTGCGCAATGCTGGCAACTGCCCACCAGGCAGCCCACGCCCACGGTGTCGCCGACCTTGAAGTCGGCGACCTCGCCGCCCACCGCACTGACGTGGCCGACGATCTCGTGGCCAGGCACGCAGGGGTAAAGTGTGCCGCCCCATTCGGAGCGCACGGTATGCAGATCGGAATGGCACACACCGCAATAGGCGATCTCGATCTGCACGTCCTGCGGGCCGGGCGCGCGGCGCTCGATGTCGAGGGGTTCGAGAGGTTTGTCGGCGGCATGCGCGCCGTAGGCTTTGGTGGTCATGGGGTTTTCCTTGCTGGGGATGGAAGGGAATCAGGGGGTAGGCCCTACACGATATTCCTCATCGGTCACCTTCTCCATCCATTCGACCACCTTGCCCTCCTTTGCTTCCTGGACGGCGATGTGGGTCATCGCGGTGGTCGGCGTGGCGCCGTGCCAGTGCCGGTGGTTCGATGGGCAGCAGATGATGTCGCCCGCGTTGATTTCCATGATCGGGCCGCCTTCGCACTGGATCCAGCCCTTGCCCGCGGTGACGATCAGCATCTGCCCGCACGGATGGGTATGCCAGGCGCTGCGCGCGCCCGGCTCGAAGGTCACGATGGCGCCGGACACGTTGGCGCCGCCGATGCCCTTGAACGGCGCATCGATGCGCACCTTGCCGGTGAAGTATTCGGCCGGCCCGGTGACGGAGGGTTGCGAGCCGTTGCGGATGATTTCCATGGTCGTGCTCCCGTTATTGATCGAAAGGCCGGTCGATGCCTTTCACTTGCCCGCCTGCGCTGCCAGGTGCGCCGGGTAACGGTCGCCCTGCACCCGGATCTGCGCCAATGATTCGGCGATCTGCCGAAGGTCGTCAGTACTCAGCGCGATATCCGCGGCGCCGATGTTCTCCTTCAACCGATGCAGCTTCGTCGTGCCCGGAATCGGTACGATCCACGGCCGCTGCGCCAGCAGCCATGCCAACGCGATCTGCGCCGGCGTCGCCTGCTTGCCGGCCGCGATGCGCCCCAGCAGGTCGACCAGCGTCTGATTTGCCTGGCGCGCCTCGGGCGAGAAGCGTGGCACGCTGTTGCGGAAATCGTCCTTCGCAAACGGGGTGCTTGCGTCGATCTTTCCCGCGAGGAAGCCCCTGCCCAGCGGGCTGAACGGCACGAAGCCGATGCCCAGTTCCTCGCAGGTCGGCAGCACCTCCTTTTCCGGCTCACGCCACCACAGCGAATACTCGCTTTGCAGCGCGGCGACAGGCTGCACCGCATGTGCGCGGCGGATCGACTGCACGCCCGCTTCCGACAGGCCGAAGTGCTTCACTTTGCCTTCCGCGATCAGCTCCTTGACAGTGCCAGCCACGTCCTCCATCGGCACGTTCGGATCGACGCGATGCTGATAGAACAGGTCGATGCGATCGATCCGCAGCCGCCTGAGCGAAGCTTCGGCGACGGCCCGGATGCGTTCCGGCCGGCTGTCCATGCCGGTCTTCGAATCGCCATCCTTGAAACCGAACTTGGTGGCGATCACCACCTGGTCGCGGATCGGCGCCAGCGCCTCGCCGACCAGTTCCTCGTTGGTGAACGGGCCATAGGCCTCGGCGGTATCGAAGAAAGTCACGCCGGCATCGGTAGCCTGCCGAAGCAAGGCGATCGCGTCCTGTTTCTCCATCGCAACGCCATAGGCGTGGTTCAGCCCCATACAGCCGAAGCCGAGCGCGGAGACTTCGAGCTGGCTGTTTCCCAAGGTGCGGTTTTTCATTTCGTCGACTCCGATGATCCAGCGATTACAGGCCTGTCATTTTCAATACGCTCTCGGGCAGGCGGGCTCCCTGCAGCGTGATTCGCGAGGCGGCTTCGTCGATCTCGTGAAGGTCGCCGGCAGTGAGCTCGGCGGCAAGCGCGCCCAGGTTTTCGTCAAGCCGATGCAGTTTGGTGGTGCCGGGAATGGGCACGATCCATGGCTTCTGCGCGAGCAGCCAGGCGATGGCGACCTGGGCGGGGGTTGCGCCCTTGCGAGTGGCCACGCCACGCACGAGATCCACGAGCGCCATGTTCGCCCTGAGTGCTTCGGGCGTGAAACGGGGAACCGCGTTGCGGAAGTCCGTGCTCTCGAATTTCGTGTGTTCATCGATCTTGCCGGTGAGGAAGCCGGCGCCCAGCGGACTGAACGGCACGAAGCCGATGCCCAGTTCTTCCAGGGTCGGCAGGATCGCGTCCTCGGGTTCACGCCACCACAGCGAATACTCGCTCTGCACAGCAGCCACCGACAGCACCGTGTGGGCGCGACGGATGCTGCCGACGCCCGCTTCGGACAGGCCGAAGTACCTGACCTTGCCTTCCGCGATCAGATCCCTGACCGCGCCGGCGACATCTTCCATCGGCACGTTCGGGTCAACGCGGTGCTGATAGAACAGGTCGATGCGATCGATCCCGAGCCGCTTCAACGACGCCTCGGCGACCGCCTTGATGTGCTCGGGGCGACTGTTGACGCCGCCACGCCGTTCGCCGGTTTGCAGGTCGATGTCGAAGCCGAACTTGGTCGCGATCACGACCCGGTCGCGCACCGGCGCCAGCGCTTCGCCCACCAGTTCCTCGTTGGCAAACGGTCCATAGACTTCGGCCGTGTCGAAGAACGTGATGCCGCGCTCCACGGCGGCGCGCACCAGCGCGATCATGTCCTGCCGGTCGCCCGGCTTCCCGTACGCGGAGGTCAGGCCCATGCAGCCGAAGCCGATGGCGGAGACTTCGAGGCCGCTGTTTCCAAGCATCCGGGTTCGCATCGCATTGCTCCGATGGGGAGTGGGAATACGCCTAGTCTGAGCGCCGCGGTTTGATTTGATTAGATCCCACAATACGAATGCACTTATGATTTGTGCTCATCAATGAGTTCATGTCCATGGCCCGCGAAAACTACAACGACCTGCTCGCCTTCCTCGCCGTGGCACGTGAGCGCAGCTTCACCCGCGCCGCCGCGCAACTGGGCGTGTCGCAGTCGGCACTCAGCCACACCATCCGCGGACTGGAGGCACGGCTCGGCCTGCGCCTGCTCACCCGCACCACGCGCAACGTGGCGCCCACCGAAGCGGGCGAGCGACTGGCCGGGGAGCTGACGCCGAACTTCGAGGACATCGACGCGGCCCTCGCCAACCTCAGCGAACTGCGCGACAAGCCCGGCGGCAGCCTGCGCATCACCACCGGCGAACACGCCGCCAGCACCATCCTGTGGCCGGTGCTGCGCAAGCTGTTGCCGAAGTACCCGGACATCCGCGTCGAGGTGATCAGCGATTCCAGCCTCACCGACATCGTGGCCGAGCGCTTCGACGCAGGCATCCGCCTCGGCGAACAGGTAGCCAATGACATGATCGCGCTGCCGATCGGACCGCCGATGCGCATGGCCGTGGTCGGCTCGCCGAGCTACCTGGCCTCGCGTCCAAAACTCAAAACGCCGCGCGACCTCACCAGCCACGACTGCATCAACCTGCGCTTCCTCACCCGCGGTGGCCTGTATGCGTGGGAGTTCGAGAAGAAGGGCCGCGCGCTGAACGTGCGCGTGGAAGGCCGGCTGACCTTCAACAACACCCGCCACATCGTTGCCGCGGCACGCGACAGCTTTGGCCTGGCCTGCGTTCCCGAGGACATCGTCAAGGCCGACATCGCCAGCGGCAAGCTGCAACGCCTGCTCGCCGACTGGTGCCCGCCCTTCCCTGGCTACCACCTGTACTACCCGAGCCGGCGGCAACCTTCGCCGGCGTTTTCGTTGCTGGTGGAAGCATTGCGCTATCGGGGAGGCTGATCCTCGCCAGCCAACCGCCCAAACTCGGTCGCCAGGTAATCGATCAACTGACGCACCGCCGGCAGCAGTCCACGGCGCAACGGGAAGATCGCCTGCACGACGCCGCTTTGCGGCACCCAGTCCGGCAGCACGCGCTGCAAGGTTCCCGCGCGGAATTCTTCGCGGATGGTCATGGTCGGCAGCTGCGCGACGCCCACGCCGGCAGGTACCGCCAGCGCCATCATGTCGTCGGTGACCAGGCGTGGTGTGTGCGTGGCTACCACGCTGCGGCCGTCCGGGCCATTGAGCTGCCACACATGTTCGCTGCGCGTGCGCGCCAGATCAGGCCAAGACCGATGCTGGGTCATTACAGAAACCCATCACGGTAACTAAGCCTGATGCCTTTTCCCGTGTCGGGGTCAAGAGCCTACACGCCACCGGCGTGCAATCCGCCCACCGACCGCGCAACCAGGCGAACCACGAGAAGTGAACCTGACCCCGTTCTTGACCGCCGCGGGCTCAGGGCTCACCGTGCGCACGGGCGCCGACCTCCCGCCCTCGCTGGTGCTCCCGGATGAGCGTCACGGCCTGCCGTCGCTGCCGAGTGTGGATCTGTGCCTGCATACCGCACCTGGCCCGTCGTCGTCGGCGCTTACACACCTGCGGCAAGCTGTGATCGAGCAGGCACAGACGCATCTGGGCCAAACGGGCTGAAACGAAAAAAGTGACGTGCTCAAGCGCGGGCTGGCCATACCGCCGGACGCGACGCTCGCCCGAGGCACCGCGCCGGCCACACTTTGCCGATGGCCGTCAGCAGGTCAACGAGCACCTCAATCAAGATGCTCCATGTCGTCCGGCAGACGCAGCCAGGCGTGCTGATGCTCCTCGTAGACCGACACGCGCGGCTGGGGAAACCGGGAATCGGCAAAGGCGCCGACCGCCACGGTGACGAATCCAGGCAGAGCGTCGCTCCGCCAGAACACGGTGGCGCCGCATTCTGCGCAAAACCGGAACCGGGCAGCCTGGCCGCTCTCGCCGACCCGGACATACTCCCTGCCCCGCCCCTCGACCGTCACCGCATTTTCTGCGAACCGGGCCTGCGCGCCAAACACGCTGCCCGTGCGTTTCTGGCACGCGAAGCAATGGCAGATCGAAACGCGAACCGGCTCGCCGCGGGTGTGGATGACGAGGTTTCCGCAGCTGCATGTTGCTTGACGGTCGGTCATGGGACTCGCCACCTGGGTTGAGGCGCGCATGGGCTTCTGCGCATGCGCCTGAACGGAATGGTCACAAGGGTGAGCAGTCATCGGCTTTGACCGGCTGGAAACCATTTCCGCGCTGGTATCGCACCGCCGGTACGGTAAGCGGTTTGAGGAAACGGATCCAGCAAATTGTCCCCGACAGCTTTCCCCCGTGCTCGAATCAATTACCTCCGTCCCCTTTGGTCGCTTAACTCTTCCCCTTGCCGGGTGAGTAGAGGGCTTTCACCTCCAAGCAGGTGCGCCCTCCCGGGCGCACACAAAAAAAGCCCGCCGAAGCGATCTACGTCACGAATCGCAAGAGATAGGTGCCTACCGATTCCACCAGTCGGCGATAGCGTGACCCGAACGTCTGATATTGCGGACGGCCTTGCTGAACATATGGCCGAACACGCCGAATATGGATGGCGTGGTGTTTGTCGCATCGAACTGGGCAGCGAGCAGGGTGCGATCCAATTCGCCCTTGGCCTGCATGATGCTCAGGCAGACCAGGTTATCGTACGAAAGAGCTTGATGGCTGGTCTTGTCGAAATTGACCTGCGTGCAAGCCACGCGGAACGTGATCAAGCAATTCTCATACTGGAGCTCGATGTATCTGCAGTCGTGTAAAAGCTTCAGTTCACGAGCAATCGATCCCAATGTCGCCTGGATGATGAGGTTTTCGTTGCCGCTGAACTCGGATGTGTGAAAGGCAAGAACGGTCTTTTCGAAATCGTCGAGCTTTCTTCGAAGTTCCGTCACGCGAACGAGGCGCTCCTTTCGCATTTCGCGAAAGTCCTGCAACTCGTTGACCACCGCCCAGCCGAGAAGCACCAGGGCCCAAGTGATGAATTTATCGGTGGTAGGCCAGTCCATGTGGAGGCCGGTCAGGCTGGCCGGCCTCGCTCGATGTAACGCTTGATCTCTGTCTCTACGCTTGGGTCAACCCTAGAGAGAAACTTCAGCTTCTGCAGGATCTCTTGGGCGTTAAACCCTCCCCGAACCAAGCCCCCGAAGGCTTCTTCCAAGAAGGAAGAGCCATAGCCAAGAACGCCATCCAGGTCGATCGTGACCGACTTTCCTTCCCTCAGCAGCGGGGTCAGGCAGGTCTCGCGAAACTTTTCGCCGCTGTAGGGGCCATCAGATAGATAGCGCCCGGCCGGAAAGCGGCTGAAATCGTGGGCAATGGAGATCATGGCGTCAGTTTTCACGAGAGGTTCCCTCATTCGGGAAGTGCCATACAACTATGGTGCCCAGCACCGAGTTCTTAAAGGTGTGCGTTTCGAGCGCCGGAGGCTGCACGCTACCGTTGTACGTAAGCGCCCCATGGTTGCTGTAAATGACCATTCGGCTTTCCGGCATCGTGCTCAAGACTGCAATCATGTCTGTGAAGCCCATGCCACGATGCTCCGAATCCGTTCTTGTCCGTCCGAGCCTAAGCGCAGCCTTGATCAGTCGACCATCCGTACGTTTTTGCTGCCCAAACATGACGTGTAATGCATGCGACACCGCCGGCCACCCGTGTTGGATCGGAAGAGACCGCGGTATCCCTATACCCAAGTCGCATACGGCTACGTACAGTTTACTATCGGACTCATGAATGAACATCCACCACTCTTGGCGGGCCGGTAATTTTAACCCATCTTTGCGCTGGGCTAGATGGGCATGGTGCCTCACGTTTGTTACGGCTTCGGAGACGCCCTTGAACAATTGCGCCGCAAGCTCCGTTTTCAGCCCCAGAGTCTCGATCGGCGGGCCGAAGATGTTCCCGTCGACCTGTTGAGCATGGTGCACCTTCCACCCAACGACGTTATCACCGGTAGGCGGCGTGGGACTTTCGTGATTGAGGAGCTTGTAGATCCCGAGGTGCTGCAAAACCCCATCAACGGTAGCGTTCGCCGCAGGAATGCAGCGCACGCGTTTTTCTTGGAACACGCTCACCAGCCGATCGAGTTCAGCGTAAAAGAGCAGTAGCCCTTCCGGGAAAAGCTTCGCAGTGGCAGTGAAATCCACGCAAATGGCCCGCGTTTTATGTGCGAACGCTTGCCGTAGTTCGGCCAGGAAGTTCGTCATCGTCGTATGGCCGGGCCTGCCCAAAATGAGGATGTTCTTCGGGACGTGCAGGTGCCATTCGTCCCCGGGCGCCATTGCGGAGAACTTGCGCCTCTTGGACGGCACTGGTGCTGTCCGCAGCCGTTTGAGCCGGCGCAACACCTTGAGTTTTCGCCGGAAAAGGAAGGATCGTCTCTTGATCCTTCGGCGTGTCGATGGCTTCATGCCTTCCTCAAACTGAAACGTACGTCCAAAACCCGGGTCAAAACCCGGGCAAAACCCGGGTCAGAGTGCACTTTAGAGGATCGAAAACAGTAATCACTGAAGCCATGCGACTTCAGTGACTACCAAGCCCCCATCCTTCCACGCAATCAAACCGCCGGTCCGCCTCCACCTCGGCGTCGTAGTCCACGTCGTCGCGGTCGAAGCCGAACAACTTCAGAAACTCGTGCTTGTACCCCGCGTAGTCGGTGACCTCGCGCAGGTTTTCGGTGGTGACGGTGGGCCATAGCGTCTTGCAGGGGATCTGCACGTCGTCGCGCAGTTCCCAGTCGTCCAGGCGCAGGCGGCCTTCGTCGTCGGTGGGGGCGGAGATGCCGTCGGCGCGGTAGAGGCGGTCGTGGAACAAGCGGTTGGCCTGTTCGATGGGGCCTTCGTGGATGCCTTTCTCCTTCATGATCTTGAAGGCGATGGACACGTAGAGCGGGATCACCGGGATGGCGGCGCTGGCCTGGGTGACGACGGACTTCATCACGCCGACGTAGGCGTCGAGGCCGGGGTGGCGGCTGCGCAGTTGCTTGGCGGTGTTGTCGAGGTGCTGCTTGGCCTGGCCCAGCGTGCCGTGCCAGTACATCGGCCAGGTGATCTCGGTGCCGATGTAGCTGTAGGCGACGG
>Ga0207707_10002466_pt1 | contig 16654 bp, 12 predicted proteins | sample KBSC83BmetaG_FD_184336 | JGI IMG/M metagenome (GOLD analysis project Ga0207707, IMG submission 184336) | Corn rhizosphere microbial communities from Kellogg Biological Station, Michigan, USA - KBS C8-3B metaG (SPAdes) (version 2) | ecosystem: Host-associated > Plants > Roots > Rhizosphere ...
CAGCGCGGCCCACGCGGCGACGTTCTGATCGAGCTGCGCCCGATCGACCTTGTCGAGCGTGTCGTCGGGGGTGTGGTGGATGTCGAAGTAGCGCGTGCCATCCTGGCTCAGCGTGAAGGCCGGCACGCCCGCCTCCACCGACGGCCCGACATCGGTGCCGGCATCGCCGGCCGGGCGCGGCGCCGCCAGCACGCCGAGCGGGCCGAGGATGCGCAGCGCCGTCTGCGCGAACGCAGTGCCGCTGGCGGCCTGCGGCAGCGCCAGCTCGTAGACGCGGTCCGCGCCAAAGTCGCTCTCGCTGGTCAGCACATGCGTGGCAAGTTCGCCGCGGTGGCTGGTGACATAGGCATGGCCGCCGAAGGCGCTGCCCGGCTCCACCGGCTGACCGACCTCCTCGGAGCCGAACAGCACGACGCGCACCGTGCGGCGCGGCCGGTGCGGCAGGTCGCGGATGAGCTTCAGGGCGGCGGTGATGATGGCCGTGCCGGTGCCGTCGTCGATCGCTCCGGTACCCTGGTCCCAGCTGTCGAGATGTGCGCCGAGCATCACGACCTCGTCGGGTCGCTCGCGCCCGCGCACCTCGGCGATGACGTTCTGCGAGTGCGCACCGCTCACGTAGGATGCGCCGGAGAGGAGGTGCACGCGCACGCTCTGCCCGAGCGCGACCAGGCGCTCGATCTGGTCGGCGTCCGGCGCGCTGAGCGCGAACGCCGGCACCGGCACGCGCCCCTCGGTGTACGCCGTGGAGCCGGTATGCGCGATGCGATGACTGTCAGTGCCCACCGAGCGCAGCAGGAACGCGATGGCGCCCCGCTGTGCCGCCTCGTGCGGGCCGTCGACGCGGGCACCGACCGCCGCCGGGTAGCCGGACCCGTCCTGCATGCGCACCATGCGCTGCGCCACCATGGCGATCTTGCCGCTGAGCGAGCCGGGTGCCGCCGCTTTGAGGTCCGTCAGGGTCGGGAAGACCACGACGTCGCCCTCGAGGCCGCCGGCCGGGGTCGGCGGCGACTCGCCCAGCGCCGCGACCACCAGCGGCTGGCTGCTGGGCGCGACCAGCGCGGCGCTCTCGCTGCCGCGCACCCAGGCGGTGATCGGGAAGGTCTCGAGGTGCGCGTTCTCGAAGCCGAGCGCCTTGAAGCGCGCCGCCGCCCAGGCCGCGGCCTGCTGCTCGTTTGCCGAGCCCGCCGGGCGCGGACCGAAGCGCGTGGTCAGCTCGCTCACCCAACTGTAGGCGATGGTGTGGCCGGCCATGGCCGCATCGCGCAGCTGCGCGGCAACCGTCTCGGGCGCGGGCGTCGTGGCCGCGGCCGCTGACGCCGCGCCAGCGCACAGACACAGCACGGCGGCGGCGGCACGGCGCACGCCAGCGCCAGGGAATACAACACGGGTGTCGGGAGGCACGGCGCAAGGTCCATGTGCGGATTTCAGGGAGCGCGCATTCTACGCAAGCCCCTGCGGATGCACCATCCGGATTCGGACGCGGATACTTACGCGAATGGCCGGAACACCGGCTTGACCGGCGCGCCGTGGAGGTACTTTTCCACCCCTTCGTCGAGGGCCTTGCGGTACACCGCCAGCGCCTCGCCGACGATCTCGATGGTGCGATCGATGTCGCGGTCGGTGTGCGAGTAGCTGACCACGAACGCCGGCGCGATGACGCCGCGGCGTATGGTCTCCTGCAGGAACAGCGTGCGCAGCGGCTGGCTGGGGCGCTTGTCGGTGTCCTTGGTGCCATACAGCAGGCAGCAGTCGCGGCCCAGGCAGTCGAAATAGCCACGCAGCTTCAGCGTGTCGGCGATGCGGTCGAGGCCCTGGCGCAGGCGTCGGCCCTGCTGGTGCAGGAAGCCGGTCACATCCTCCTGTGCGTACACGCGCATGGTGGCGATGCCGGCCGCCAGCGCGTGCGTCTCGGCGCCGTGCGTGGTCGAGAGCACGAACACGCGCTCCTGGCTGCTGTTGAGCCCGCCGCGCTCCATGAGGTCACGCCGCCCGCACACCGCCGACAGTGCGAAGCCGTTGGCAAGCGCCTTGCCGAAGCTCGACAGGTCGGGCGTGACGCCATAGAAGTGCTGCGCCCCGGACTTGTGCCAGCGGAAACCGGTGATCATCTCGTCGAATATCAGCAGCGCACCGTGGCGATGACACAGCTGCTTAAGCCCCTGCAGGTAGCCGGGCGCGGGTTCCTCGATGCGCGCCGCCTCGAGCACCACGCAGGCAATCTGGTCGGGGCGCGCGCTGAACAGCGCCTCGAGCGAGGCCAGGTCGTTGTAGCGGAACTTGACGGCGCGGTCGCGCACCCACTGCGGGATACCCGCGGGCATGCCGGTGGTGCCGATGAACCAGTCGCTGGTGGAGAAGAACGGATGATCGCCGCAGATGGCGATAATGTCGCGCCCGGTATGGGCGCGCGCCAGGCGTACGGCCGCGTCCACCGCCGTCGACCCGTCCTTGCAGAACTTAACCATGTCGGCGGTCGGAATGAGCTTCAGGAACTCCTCGGCGCACTCCACTTCGATCGGCGCGGGGCGCGTGAAGTTGGTGCCGAACGGCAGCTGCTCGGCGGCCGCACGGATCACGGGCTCGTAGGCGTGACCGAGAGTGACCGCGCGCAGCCCCATGCCGTACTCGATGAATTCATTGCCGTCCACGTCCCAGGCATGGCAGCCCTTGCCGCGCACGATGAAGGGCGGCGCGCGCTCGGGAAACTGGTCATCGCCCTTGGCGTAGGTGTGCGCCCCGCCGGGGATGATGGCGCGGGCCCGCGCCGCGAGTGCCTTGCCGCGCTCGAAGCGGGTGCCGCCGAGCACGCCGGCAGCGTCAGAAACCGGAGAAGCGGATTTTTCGCCCATAGAACCCTTCCGCATAGCCGCTCGGTGAGCGGCACTCGATGCCTCGCAGGCGCAGCATGGCCATGAAGGTGTCGGTGGTGAACCAGTCGCGGCCGCGCTGCGAGCGGTGCGACTTGAGCAGCGCGGCGACCTTGGCGCGCGCCTGCGCCGCACTCACCGGCACGTAGACGTTGGGCTGGCCGAGGCCGCCGTCCCATTTCGGTATCTCGTATTCGAGCACGGCGTGGTCACGGAACGTGTTCCACACGAACTCGTTTACCGCGCGGTGGTCCTGATGGCGGTCATCACGCTCGTGGCACAGGATCAGGTCCGGGCTCGGCAGGCGCTTCAGCGACTCGACGTAGTCCTTGATCTCGCCGTAGTGGGCCGGGAAGCGGCCGTCCGGGAAGTCGCCGAACAGCAGCTCGCCGCGCGCCGCCGGGCGCACCAGTGCGCGCATGGCGGCACGCGTCTCGGCACAGCGCTCGGGCGTGCCGCTCAGCACCGCCCAGTCGATGCGCACCCGCGGCGCCGCACGCTGCAGCGCCAACAACGCTCCACCGCAGCCGATCTCGATGTCGTCGCAGTGCGCGCCCAGGCACAGGATGCGTCGTGCGCCTGACAGGATGAAATCGCGCATCGCCAGCCGCGTCCCTTCAGCGTCCCCGGCTCGCCGGGTGCTGCGCCCAGGTCATCCACGGGCACTCGCCGCGGGCGTCCATGCGATCAAAGCTGATCTTGTCCTTGAAGGTATCCATGCACTGCCAAAAGCCTTCCCAGCGGAACGCCGCCAGCTTGCGTTCGGCGATCAGCCGTGCGAACGGCTTCTCCACCAGCTCCTCGCCTTCATTGACGTAGTTGAAGATCTCTTGGCGCAGTACGAAGAAGCCGCCATTGATCCACAGCTGCTGCTCGGGCATGGCGCCCATGCGCGTCACCGTGCCCTCCGCGTCCGCCTGTACGGCATGGAAGCTCTGCGCGCTGCGCACGGCGGCGAAGTCCGCCACCACGTTGCGCGTGTTGAAGTCGGCAATCAGCTTATCGAGCGGCAGGTCGGACAGCCCATCGGCGTAGTTGGCGAGGAACACCTGCTCACCGGCGAGGTGTTTCTTGACGCGCAAGAGCCGCTGCCCGATGTTGCTATGCAAGCCGGTGTCGACGAATGTGATGCGCCAGCCCTGCATGTCGCGGGTATGCAGGTCGACCTTCTTGGACCCACCTTCGAACCCGCTGAGGGTGAAGTCGTTGGTCTCGGTCTCCTCGTAGTTGAGGAAATAGTCGCGGATCAGGTCGCCGCGGTAACCCAGGCACAGGATGAAATCCGTGTGCCCGAAGTGCGCGTAGTAGCGCATCAGATGCCACAGGATCGGCCGGTAACCGATGTTCACCAGCGGCTTGGGAATGGTGTCCGAGTGCTCGCGCAGCCGCGTGCCCAGACCCCCGCAGAACAGTACCACCTTCATTGCCTTCTCCCGCGCTTGACACTCGCCTTGCGCTTGGCGCGTGCCGCGCCGCTTGTCGATTTGTGGCGCGCCGCCGGACGGCGGCGCCGCGGCGCCGCCCTGGCGTGCGCAGGGCGCAGCAGCCCCGCCCCCTCCAGCGCCGTGGCGGCCTCGCGAATCACCTGGAACTCCATGCCCGAGCGGCGCGCCACCTCGAGCAGCGGCCGGGTGCCATCGGACTGGTTGAGCACCCACAGCAAAGCCTGCTCGCGCTGCGCCGGGCTCATGCCGCCGACCGCCCCGTACAGCCCGCGCTTGCCGAGCAGCGGCTCGCCCTTGGGGCTCAAGTTGACGTACTGGCCGTTGCCCTCCAGCACCTACACGATGCGCTGGCAGGCCTCGTAGCTCTGCTGCAGGCTCTCGGGGCGGATGAGCGACAGGTTGTCGGCGGAGCTGTGGTACTCCGGATAACCGCCGTTGACCGAACGCGTCAGCCGGCCGACCGGCAGGTTGAAGCCAGGCGAGCACAGCTGCCGTTCGTCGTAGCCGTAGGGTGAAAAGCCGATGACGCGGGCCTGCGGATCGATGCCCGGCAGCACGTAGCCGGCCACGGTGTCGATCTCGGCATTCTCGCGCCGGCTCATCTTATAGGTGAGGGGGCCGGAATCGCCGAGCAACGCCAGCACCAGGCCATGGCGCACCCGGCTCAGCAGCTGCTGGTTGCGCTTCAGCCAGCACAGCGAGCCGATCGTGCCGGGCGCGAACACGAAGCGGTAGGTGTAGCGGCACTTCTCGCCCGCCAGCCACTGCGCCAGCGCCGCGGCGATCGCCATGCCGCTGCAATTGTCGTTCGCCAGCGAGGGATGACAGACGTGCGCGAAGAACAGCACCTCCTCGCGCGTCTTACCGGGAATCACGACCTCGCCGTAGCTGAGCGAGCCGCGCGCCAGCGAGCTGCGGATCGACACACGGTAGCGACCGGGACGCAGCTGCTCGCGCTCGCGATGGCGCAGGCAGAAGCCCCAGTTGCGCCGGTAGTAGCTGGTACGGTACGGGATCCAGTCGGCGTGCTCGGGCAGCGAGTGCAGGTGCGGCGACAGCTCCTCGAGGGTGCGCACCGCCTCCTGCGGCTCGGAGTAGCTGACCAGGTGCAGGTTATGGGCGCGGAAGTCCACGGCGCGACGGCCGTCGGGATCGAACAGCGCCGCCTCCTCGATGTTCCATTCGAGCGGCACTTCCCAGTCGAAAACGCGCGTACCGCTCGGCACCTCGTGGATGGTCAGCGGCGCACGCGTGCCGATCAGGCGCAGCGTCTCGCGTACGCCTGCCCCGGTGATGCTGCGGCAGATCGGGTAGAGCCGCCGCGCAAACTCGTACAGCTGCGTGCCGGTCGAGGCGCTCATGCGGTGGCCGGCGTCCGCCGGGCATGCTGCGCCAGGCGCGCCTCGAAGGCACGGCGCTCGAAGTCCGGGCACTCGGCATCGCGCTCGCTGATCACGACTTCCGCGAGCGGCCACGCGATCCCGAAGGCGGGGTCGTTCCAGCGCACGCCGGCATTGAGGTCGGGGGCAAAGAAGTCGGTCATCTGGTAGAGCACCTCGGTGCGGTCCGCCAGGGTCTGGAAGCCGTGCGCGACACCGTGCGGGATGAAGACCGCGTCGCGGTTGTCCTCGTCGAGCTGCACGCTGCGGTGCTGCAGGTAGGTGGGTGAATCGGGGCGCAGGTCCAGGAGCACGTCGCAGATGCTGCCGCGCACGCAGCGCACCACCTTGTCCTCACGCGACGGCGGCCACTGAAAGTGCATGCCGCGCACCGTGCCACGGCGCTCGTTGTAGGAGATGCTCGACTGCACCGCCGCGGTCGGCAGGCCGGCGGCCGCGAACTCGTTCACGCAGAAGGTGCGCGCGAAGAACCCCCGCGGGTCGGCGAGGCGCTCGATGTGCACCAGGACCGCGCCGGGGATCTCGAGTCGCTCCAGCCGCATCGTCACCGCCAGCGGAAATTCGCGTCGATCTGCTGCGTGGCCTGCAGATACTTCAGCTGCTTGAGACGGGTGAAGGCGCGGAAGGCATAGGTGTCGGGCGACATCTGGATGCGCTCGAACAGCTCGTGCAGCTGCCGGGCGCCGTCGCGCGCGGTGTTGCGGCACTGGAAGCCGGGCAGCTCGCGATGGATGCGGTCGAAATTGACGCGGTAGCTGCGCGTGTCAGTGCTCTTGGCGCCGACGCTCACCTCGCAGCCCGGGAACTCGCTGGCCACGATCTCGGCCAGCTCGCGCACCCGATAGTTCTCCCCGTTCGCGCCGACGTTGAAGATCTTGCCGCGCACCGCATCGGCCGGAGCGATCAGCGAGCGATAGATGGCCTCGCAGATGTCCTGGATGTGCACCACCGGGCGCCACGGGCTGCCATCGCTCACCATGGCGATGCGCTTGGTGGTGTGCGCCATGGCCGACAGGTCGTTGAGAACGATGTCGAAGCGCATGCGCGGCGAGGGCCCGTAGGCAGTCGCGTTACGCAGGAACACCGGGCAGAAATCGCGGCCGGCCATCTTGCCGACGTCGCGCTCGACCAGCGCCTTGCACTCGGCGTAGGCAGTCTGGGGGTTGGGTGGCGCGGTCTCGTCGAGGAAGTCGCCGGTCCCTGCTCCGTACACGCTGCACGAGGAGGTATAGACGAAGCGGCCGATGCCGGCGCCGCGCGCGGCCTCGGCGAGCGCCACCGAGCCCTTGTGGTTGATCTGGTGGGTGACCAGCGGGTTGTTCTGGCCCAGCGGGTCGTTCGACAACTCCGCCAGGTGGGCGATCGCCTCGCAACCTTCAATGTCCTCGGCCGAGATGTCGCGCAGGTCCTTGTTGATGGTGAAGGGCTGCACGCGCAGGTGCGTGTTGTCGCTGAACAGCCAGCCGTCGCGGTAGTACCCCGTATCGAGGCCGCGGACCGTCAGGCCGCGCTCCATGAGGTAAGGCCCGAGCACGGCGCCGATATAGCCGTTCACCCCTGTGACGAACACCTTCATCAGGTTCCTCCCGCCGAAAATGGATGTGCCCCGGGATTATGTCTTGTACCGGTTCCAGGGCTCGGCGGCTATCTTAGCGGAAGGCCCCCTGCGCCATACCAGACTCAGGCCTCACTTGGCGCAGGAAGCGGCCTTTAGTCAAGGACTTGCACGCTGGGGATCGGCACGACGAACTTCCCGCCCCAGGCGCGGATACCGGCCAGGGACTGGGTGATCTCGTCCTTGAGGTTCCAGGGCAGGATCAGCACGTAGTCCGGACGCGCCTCGATGAGCCGTTCGGGGGCGAGGATCGGGATGTGGGTGCCGGGGGTGTACTTGCCCTGCTTGTAGGGGTTGCGGTCGACCGTGAAGTCGAGGAAATCGGTGCGGATGCCGCAGTAGTTGAGCAGCGTGTTGCCCTTGCCGGGGGCGCCGTAGCCGACGATCTTCTTGCCGGCCTGCTTGGCCTGCACCAGGAACTCGAGCAGCGCGCGCTTGGTCTTGCGCACCCGCTCCTCGAACTTCGTATAGCTCTCCAGGCGCTCATAGCCCTTGGCGGCCTCGGTGGCGAGCAGCGCCTTGACGCGCGGGCCGACCGGCTTGCTGGCATCGCTCGCCTGGCGCGCGTAGATGCGCAGCGAGCCGCCGTGCGTCGGGATCTGCTCGACGTCGAACATCGTCAGCCCGTGGGCGGCGAAGATCTTCACCACGGTCGTGAACGACAGATAGCTGAAGTGCTCGTGATAGATCGTGTCGAACTGATTCAGCTCCATGAGCTGCATCAGGTGCGGGAACTCCATGGTGATGACGCCGTCGGGCTTGAGCAGCAGCTGCATGCCCGCCACGAAGTCGTTGATGTCCGGGACGTGCGCCAGTACGTTGTTGCCGAGCAGCAGATCCGGCGGGCCGAACTCCTGCTTGATGCGTGCCGCCGACTCGCGCCCGAAGAAGGTGTTGATGGTGCGCACGCCCCTGGCAATCGCCGCCTTGCCCGTGTTCTCGGTGGGCTCGACGCCGAGCACCGGCACGCCGGCGGCGACGAAGTGCTGCAACAGGTAGCCGTCGTTGCTGGCGACCTCTGTCACCAGACTGCTCTTGCCCAGGCCGAAGCGGCTGCGCATCGCCTCGGTATAGCGGCGCGCGTGCTCCACCCAGCTGTCGGAATAGGACGAGAAGTAGGCGTACTCGGCGCTGAAGATGTCCGCGGGCGCCACGAACTCCTCCAGCTGCACCAGGAAACACTTGCCGCACACGTAGACGCGCAGCGGGTAAAACGGCTCCATGGAGTTGAGCTGTTCGGGGGCGATGTGCGTCTGGCACAGCGGCGACATGCCCAGGTCCACGAACACGTGGCTCAGGTCCTGAGCGCAAAAACGGCACTTCGGTGACAAGGCGGCTCCCGTTCGGCCCGATACTAGGTGGGCTGCAGCACTGGCGGCGCCGATTATGCCGTGTGTCGGGCTGGCGAGAAATCGGACCGCAGCAGGACCGCGACGCAGTTCGTGTTGCGCTGGCTGTTATTCCGGCCGATGCTGCCGCGATGACGCATCCGACAGCCCGGCGCCTGGCGCCGGCGCTCGCCGCGCTCACGCTTGCCGCCTGCCGGGGCGGGACGATGCCGCCCGGTATCGAGATCCGCGCGCAGCCGGCACTGGTCGCGCCGGGCGAATCCACGACTCTCAGCTGGAGCAGCACGCACCTCGAGGCCTGTCAGGCGGGCGGCTCATGGAGCGGGCCGCGTGCCGTCTCCGGCAGGCTGACCGTCACGCCGGGCAGCGCCGACGGACTCTACCGGCTCACCTGCAGCGGCGCCGGCGGGCAGGTGACGGGCGCACTGCGGGTGCAGGTGGTCGCAGATCCGGCGCCCGCGTTGCCGTTGCGCGCCACGCCCGGCGCGCGCTACCTCAGCGACGCCGGCGGCGCGCCGCTGCTGCTGCAGGGGGATGCGGCCTGGTCGCTGATCGCCGCGACACGTCGTGCCGACGTCGAGCGCTACCTGGACGACCGTCGTGCGCGCGGCTTCAACGCCGTGCTCGTCAACCTGATCGAGCACAAGTTCGCGCAGGGCGCGCCGGCCAACGCCTACGGGGACACGCCGTTTCGTGTCCCCGGAGGCTTCACCGCGCCGAACGACGCCTACTTCGCCTACGCCGACTGGGTGATCGGCAGCGCCGAGCGGCGCGGTATCACGGTGTTTCTCGTGCCCGGCTACCTCGGCTACGACGGCGGCGATGAGGGCTGGTACCGTGAGCTCGCCGCCAGCACGCCGGCGGCGCGCCAGGCCTATGGCCGCTATGTCGGCGAGCGGCTGCGCGCGCACCGCAACGTCGTCTGGGTGTTCGGTGGCGACTACAACCCGCCCGAGCGGGCCGTCGTCACCGACATCGCCACGGGCGTCGCCGCGGCGGTGCCGCTCGGACTGGCGACCGTGCACTGCGCGCCGGAGAGTTCACCCGCGCGCGAGTGGGCCGGGACGCCGTGGCTGACGCTCAACAACGCCTACTCCTATGGTCCGATCGGCGCCGTGACCACCGCGCTCATCAAGGCGAGCCCGCTGCCGCTGGTGCTGATCGAGAGCCGCTACGAGGGCGAGCCGGGCGGCTCGCCGCAGCGTACGCGCGCCCAGGCGTACGCGGCGCTGCTGTCCGGGGCGGCGGGCCAGTTCTTCGGCATGAGCCCGCTGTGGCACTTCAACGGCCCGGGCAACTTCCCCTCGTCCCTCACCTGGCAGCAGGGGCTCGCGAGCCCGGGCTCGCAGTCGATGACCTGGCTGGGACGAATCCTGCGCGCGCAGCGCTGGTGGCTGCTGCAGCCCGACCCCAGCCTGATCGCCAACGGCCGCGGCATGGGCTACGCGCGTGCCAGCGCCGCGATGGCCAGCGACCGCTCCTTTGCGCTGCTGTACCTGCCGAGCCGGCGGCGCGTGCGTCTGGCACTGGGAGGGCTTACCGGGGCCGCGCTCGAGGGACGCTGGATTGATCCGAGCAGCGCCGCCATGTCGAGCCGGGCCGCCTTCATCGCCACGCCGGCGCAGCCGGTCGAACTCGCGGCGCGCCCTGCCAACGCAGCCGGCGGCGACGACTGGCTGCTGCTGGTCAGCGCGCGCTGAGCAGGGCCGCGATCGAGTCGTACTGCGCCGCCAGCCGGCCGCGGTTGTCGGCGGCGCCCTCGGCGAGCGTCGCGTGCAGGGAATCGGCCTGCTGCTGCAGCTCGCGAAACTGCGCCAGCAGGCGTTCGAGGTCGAGCCCGTCGAGGGTCTGGCAGAAGCGGCTGAGTCCCATCTGCTGCATGAGTGCTTCGTTCTTCGCCTCGTAGGACACCGACACCACCGGCTTGCCGAGCAACAGCGCGAGCAGCACGTTGTGGAAGCGCGAAGCGATCACGAAGTCCACGGTCTGCAGCTGCGTGATCAGCTCCTGCCAAGAGCGCGCCGGCGCGTCCGCGACCGGCGCGCTGGGCGCTGCGAGGCCCCGCGCGGCGAGGCGCGCGCGCACGTCTTCGAGCACCGCCGCATCGTAGGCGAGATCGCCGATGATGATGCGCACTTCGTGCCCGTGCGCGAGCAGCCAGTCGATGAGCGCAGCGATCAGGTCAAGGTAGCCGGCGTACGCAGCCGCATCCGGCGCACTATCCTGTCCGCGACCGCGGTAGTTGAAGAGGCCGACCGCCACGCGCGCCGGCAGGCTGCGCGGCGCGCAGTCCGCCGGCCGTGGCAGGCTGAAGGCGAGATCGGGGACGATCGGGTCGCCGGCGGTCGCAATGCCCCGCGCCCGCAGGCGCTCCACCGAATGCGTGTCGCGATAGCTGCGGTACGACGCCAGTCGCAGCGCGCTCTTCAGGAAGAATCGTGCCACGGGGTGGCGGATCGCCTCGGCCCCCACGCTGATGAACAACACCTGACCGCCGCACAGCCGCGTACACACGCTCCACTTGAAGAGCTGGTACGGCAGGCCGAGCGCGCCCTCCCCGGTGTCGGTGAGGATCCCGGTGCCGGTAATGAGCAGGGCATCGATGTCGGCCGCGAGGCGCAGGGCGCGCAGCCACTCACGCGCCTCGTGCAGCAACCGCCGCGCCACGCGCACGGCCTTGGCAGCTGCGGGGCGCGCCGCGTCGGCATTGGCCATCGCGACCGCCGCGATGTCATGACGTCGCGCGGCGTCTTCGGGCTCGCAGCATACGCACAGCAGCTGGGCCCCGGGCAGACGCACACGCACATTGTCGATGGCCGCGTCGAGGCTACATTCGTTGCCAAGATTCAGGGTGCCGAAGTTGCCCCAGAAGGCAATTCTCACCGGGCCAGGCGCGCCGCCGGCTCGCGCAGGTCGCTTCACTGGCGCGCGCGTTCGGACTCGCGTGCGAAGCGGCTCACAGTCCGCGAAAATGGGCTCATGTTTGTTGCCACGCGCAAGCTCCAGCCGATATCATAGCAGCTCAACTTGCAGCGCATTTGACCGCGTTGACAGCGCCCGTCACGCAGCGGCACAGCGCGCCGCAACGCCCCGCGTAGCGTCATAACACTCAGGTCGCCGGCGCGCGCGGCACAGCGGCAGCAACGCAGACCACCGAAGATGGCAGGCACGCAGCTCATAGCAGGTGACGGGGGTCGCGTGTTGCAGCTGTCGATGCGGCGCGTGGCGCGCCTGGTCGGCTACAGCATCGACTACGAGTTCGAGGACGTCGTCGCCGGGCTGACCGGCGCCGACCGCGTCGAGGTCGACGACTGGCCGTCCTTCGAGAGGTCGCGGCGGCTGTATCGCTACACGCGCCACCTGCACCGCGGCGTCACGCTCCGCGGTCCGCACCCGCGCGTGCACCTCGAGCGCGACTACGAGCTGTTCCTGCCGGTCTTCAACCATCCCTACGAGCTGTTCGCGCTGGCGGCCGTGCCCGACTGGCGCCGCCGCTGCCGCTACGCGGCCTGCTACCTCAGCGAGTTGTGGCTGCACCAGTTCCCGCGCTACCTGCTCGAGCTGCTGGCGCCCTTCGATCACGTGTTCGTCGCCGTGCGCCACCCGGTCGAGGAACTGGCGCGCCTGCTGGGCCGGCCCTGCAGCTATCTGCCCCTCGGCGCCGACGTGGTGCGCTTTGCCCCGTATCCGCATGCGCCCGGCCGCGCCATCGACGTGTGTAACATCGGGCGGCGCTCGGCCGTTACGCACGCGGCGCTGTTGCAGCTGGCCGCCGACCGGCGCTTCTTCTACTACTACGACACCGTAGCTGCGAGTGGGGTCGACCTCAAGCAGCGCACCTTCCGCGTCCAGGATCCGCGCGAGCACCGTCTGCTGCTCGCGAGCCTGCTGCAGCGCAGCCGCTACTGCTTCGCACACCGCGGCTTCGTCAACGACCCGGCCTCCACCCAGGGGCGCGACGAGATCTCCTCGCGCGTCTATGAAGCCGCCGCAGCGGGCGTCGTGATGCTCGGCGAGGCACCCCGCGGACCGGACTTCCGCGAGCAGTTCGACTGGACCGACGCCCTGCTGCCGGCGCCCTTCGACTGCCCGGACATCGCGCACCTGCTGCACGAGCTTGACGCCGACCCGCAGCGTCTGGAGCGCATCCGGGGCGAAAACGTGCGCCACAGCGCCCTGCGCCACGACTGGCTGTATCGCCTGCGCCATGTGTTCGGCACCTTCGCTCTGGCCCCCACCGTGGCCATGCAGCAGCGCGCCGCGCAGCTCGAGACGATCGCCCATGCCATGTGAGCGGCCGCAGCCGGCCGCAGCCATGCGATGTCCGCGCTGAGGCCCGCCGCGCGGCTGCAGGCGCTGCTGAGCCGCGCGCGCCTGGTGCACGTGTTCGGCATGGGCGTCACCATGCAGGCGCTGCTGTCAGGCGCCAATCTGATCGTCGGCCTGATCCTTATCCGCCGCGCCAGCGACCTGCAATACAGCTACTACATCCTCGCCACCGGCGCGCTGCTGCTCGCCACCTCGCTGCAGGCGAGCTTCATGCAGCCGTACCTGGTGACGCAGATCACGCGCGTCGAGCTCGCCGCGCGGCGCGAACTGGTCGGCGGCGTACTGCGCGCCAGCCGGCGCTCGGCGCTGTGGCTGTGCGCCGCGGCGCTGGCTCTGACCGCAGGCGCGGGGCTGCTGGGCTACCTCAGCACCGAGCACGCGCTGCTCGTCGGAGTATCGCTCGTGGCCGCGGTGCTGGCGCTCGGACGCGAGTTCTTCCGCATGACCCTGTTCGCCTACCGCCGGCCACTCGAGGTGCTGCGCGCCGACCTGGCGTACGTCGGGCTGCTCATCGGCGGCGCATTCGCCGCCACGCTCGGCGCGCAGCCGGCCATGCTCGCCATGGGCGCCCTCGGGCTGGCGGCGCTCGTGGCCGGTGCCATGCTGCGCGCGGGCCTGTGGCGCTACGAACCGTGGGACAAGGCGGCCGGCGGCAGCGACGTGCTCAAGCGCATGGCGGTCTGGGGCGGATGGTCGGTCACCGGCGCGGGCATCCACTGGCTGCTGATCCAGGGCTACAGCTATCTGGTCGCCGGCGTGCTGGACGTCGGGCACGTAGCAGCCCTCGCCGCGACGCGACTGGTGCTGATGCCGGTGTTCGTGCTGTCCGGCGGCGTCAGCATGCTGCTGTTTCCCCTGACCTCGCGCTGGGTGCACGAGTCCGGGGTCCGCGCCGGCACGCGCCGCCTGGTGCTGCTGGTGGCGGCGCTGGCCGCGCTCGCTCTGTGCTACATGGGCGTCATGTGGCTGCTGCGGGACTGGATCTTCAGCGTCATCCTCAAGAAGCACTTCGAGCAGCGCGACCTGCTGCTGCTGCTGTGGAGCGCGGTGTTCCTCGTGACGCTGTGCCGCGACCAGCTGGCGATGCTGCCAGCCTCGCGCGGCAAATTCCGCAACCTGACGTTGCTCACCGGCGTCAGCGCGCTGGTGTGGCTGCTGGCGAGCTACCTGGCCGTGCGCACTTTTGGTGCACCCGGCGCGGTCGGCGGCATCCTGACGGGCGAGCTACTCAACCTGCTCGGCATCCTGGTCATGATCGTGCTGGAAACGCGGCGCGCCGCGGCGGCGGGTTAGAATCGGCGCCCAGCACACTCACGAAGAGCAAGCCCCAGACATGTTTCGGAGCCGATCGGCCCCCCGCTGGCTGTGGCGCATCTTCCTCGCCGGTGCCGTCCTGCTCGCCCTGCTGCTGGCGCTGCCGGCGACCCGCGACGGGCTGTTGCGTGCGGCCGGCTGGGCGCTGGTGGCGCAGGATCCGCTCACGCCCGCCGACGTCATCGTCGTATCGATCGATGCGGACGGCGAGGGGGTGCTGGCCGCGGCAGACCTGGTGCACGCGGGCCTGGCGACGCGGGTGGCGCTGTTTCCCGATCCGCCCGACCGCACCGACCGCGAGTTCCTCAGGCGCGGCCTGCCCTATTCCAACCGCGCCAGCATCGCCACCATGCAGCTGCATGCGCTCGGCGTGGCCTCCGTCGAACTCATCCCGGCGAGCGTCAGCGGCACCACCGCCGAGGGGGCGGCACTGAGCCAATGGTGCACCCGGCAGGCCCTGCGCCACATCATTTTCGTCAGCACCGCCGACCACTCACGTCGCGCACGCCGCATGCTGGCGCGCAGCCTGCGCGGCTCCGGCACGGCGGCCAGCGTGCGCTACTCCGCCTACTCCGAGTTCGATCCCGACAACTGGTGGCGCACGCGGCGTGGGGTGCGTATCGAGATCGTGGAGGCACAGAAGCTGTTAGTCGATGCTGTATTGCACCCGTTTTCGTGAGCGGCTGCGCTCAACACCTGCCGCGCGCGACCGACTACGCGACGCCGGAATTGCTTACACTCGCCTTGGGGGTTTCGTGATCCAGGGCCTCGTTCGCTGAGCCCGAATATGACAGCATGCCGGCGTTTGTGAGCGAGTGCACACTCTGGGACCCGCAGCTTGCGGGGGCGCCCGCCGGATTCGAGCCAACAGCATGAGTTCAGCTGAGACACGACGCGGCATGTCGCCGGGCGACGCGCGCGCATGAGACTTGTCAGGCGCCTGGGACTGGCGGCGCTGGCCGCGGCCGTGCTCGGCGCCGTGGTGCTCTTCGTGCCCGACCTGCGCTGGCGCGGCGTGGTCGTGGCGCGCAAGGTGACCGGTCAGGTCCAGGATGTCAGCTGGGCCGAGCTGCTCGACATCGAGCGGCCCAACGGGCACTTCGAGTTGCACCGCCTCGCCGCCTCCGGCAACCCCTATTCCTCGGTGGAGGATCCGGACACTTCCACGGCAGACCGTGCGCGCGGCAAGGAGCTGTTCGCGCTGCGCTGCGCCAAGTGTCACGGCACCGCGGCCGCGGGAGGACTCGCGCCAAGGCTCACCGGCAATTCGCTGCGCCACGGCGACAGCGACTGGGCCATCTACCACACCATCACCCGCGGCGTTCCCGGCACGGCCATGCAGAGCGGGCTGCTCGAGCGGCCCGACGTGTGGCGTGTCATCGCCTACGTGCGCGAGCTGCGTGCGGCTGCCGACCGCGGCGGGGTCGCCGCGGCCAGCGGCGCCGCCGCCATCGACCCGGCCGAGGACACGACCGCGGCCCAGCTGCTCGATGTCGCGACACCCGGGGCGCGCTGGCGCCTGCCCGGGGGTGCCTACGACGGGCAGCGCTACACGCGCGATGCACAGATCAGCACGACCAACGTCGCGCGCCTCGCAGTGCAGTGGGTGCATCAGTTCCCGTCCACGCCGACCCCGAACGAGACCGCCCCCATCGTGGTGGGCAACTACATGTACGTCACGCTGCCGCCCGACACCGTGGTGGCGCTCGATGCCCGCAGCGGGGAACAGCTGTGGCAGTACGCGCGTCCGATGCCCGCCGATCTGCGGCTGTGCTGCCTGACCACCAACCGCGGCGTGGCGGTACTCGGCAGGCGGGTGTATCTCGCCACCCTGGATGCGCACCTGCTGGCCCTCGATGCCAGCACCGGCTCGGTGCTGTGGGACCACCAGGTCGAGGACTACAGCCACGGCTACAGCATGACCTCCGCGCCGCTGCCCATCGGCGATGCGGTCATCGTGGGTGTCGGCGGCGGCGACTTCCCGGTGCGCGGCTTCATCGAGGCCTACGATGCGGCCACGGGCACGCCGCGCTGGCGCTTCCACACCATCCCGGAGCCCGGCGAGCCGGGTAACGAGACCTGGGGCAACGGCTCGTGGAAGACCGGCGGCGGCGGCGCCTGGGGGATCGGGGTCTACGATCCGGAGCTCGGCCTCATCTACTGGGGCATCGGCAACCCGGCCCCCGACTACAACCCGCGGCTGCGCCCCGGGGACAACCTGTACTCCAACAGCGTGGTGGCGCTCGAGGTCGCCAGCGGCAAGCTGCGCTGGCACTTCCAGTTCAGCCCCGCCGACGATCACGACTGGGACGCGACCCAGACCCCGGCGCTC
>Ga0207707_10002467_pt1 | contig 16652 bp, 14 predicted proteins | sample KBSC83BmetaG_FD_184336 | JGI IMG/M metagenome (GOLD analysis project Ga0207707, IMG submission 184336) | Corn rhizosphere microbial communities from Kellogg Biological Station, Michigan, USA - KBS C8-3B metaG (SPAdes) (version 2) | ecosystem: Host-associated > Plants > Roots > Rhizosphere ...
GGGAGGGTGTGGGTCTCGCCTCCTATCTGCTGATCGGATTCTGGTTCAGCGACAAGGCCAACGCCGACGCGGGCCTCAAGGCGTTCATCGTGAACCGGATCGGCGACTTCGGCTTCCTGCTTGCCATGTTCATGCTCTGGCACGCGGCGGGCACCCTCAATTTCACCGAGGTGACCGCGTGGGCGACCGCGCATCCGGAACTGGCCGGCTCCGGCGTCATCACGGCAATCGGGCTGTTCATGTTCCTCGGGTGCGCGGGCAAGTCAGCCCAGATCCCGCTCTATACCTGGCTGCCGGACGCCATGGCCGGTCCGACCCCGGTGTCGGCGCTGATCCACGCCGCCACGATGGTCACGGCCGGCGTCTATCTGGTGGCACGGAGCAATCTGATTTTCGCGATGAGTCCGGTGGCGAGCACGGTAGTCGCCGGCGTGGGCGCGCTGACCGCAATCTTCGCCGCGACCATCGGCCTCCGGCAATACGATATCAAGAAGGTGCTGGCCTATTCCACGGTGTCGCAGCTGGGTTACATGTTCGTGGCGGTGGGTTCCGGTGCCTACGTGGCCGGCATTTTCCATCTGGTGACGCACGCCTTCTTCAAGGCGCTGCTCTTCCTCGGGGCCGGCGCCGTGATCCACGCCATGCACCAGGCCTATCACGCCACCCATTCGCACGCGGACGCGCAGGACATGCGCAACATGGGCGGGCTCCGGAAGTTCCTGCCGGTGACCTGGTGGATGATGCTCATCGCCACCTTGGCCATCGCCGGCATTCCGCCGTTTTCGGGCTTCTTCTCCAAGGATGAGATCCTGGCGCTGGCGTTTGCCCGGGGCGGGCAGAATCCGGTCTACTATGTGTTCTACGCACTCGGCCTGATCGCGGCGTTGCTGACCGCGATCTACATGGCGCGGCTCATGGCCATGACGTTTCTGGGGAGTAGCCGGACCGGTGACGCGGAGCAGCCGCACCTGCACGATGCGCCGCCCAGCATGACCCTGCCGCTCATCGCGCTGGGGGCGCTCTCGCTGGTTGGCGGAACGATCAACCTGCCGCACCTGGTGGGCGGATCGCAGTGGCTGGACCGGTGGCTGGAGCCGGTCCTCGCACCCGGGCTGGCGACTCCGTTTGGCCGGGCGCTGCACATGCCGGAGGGATCAACCGAGTTCCTGCTGGTGGCCATCGCGGTGCTGGTGGGCATCATCGGCCTGATCATCGGGTTCCGCACGACGCTCGCCCGTCCGGTGCCGCACCCGGCCGATGCGGCGCCGGAGCGGGGATTCAACCGGGTGCTGTTCAACAAGTACTGGGTGGACCAGTTCTACGACCGCCTGGTAGTGGGCCCGCTGGTGTGGGTGTCACGAGCGCTGCTCTGGAAGGCCACCGACAAGGGGCTGATTGACGGCGCTGGTGTCAATGGCACCGCCTGGTTCTCGCGGAATGTGCTGGGACGGGCAGGGAGCCTGCTGCAGAATGGCCAGGTCGGATTCTACGTGATTGCATTCCTTGTCGGCGCGCTCTGGATTCTGCGCGTCATGGTGGGGTAACCGGACCATGACCGCATTCCTCGATTCCATGGGCTACGCCAGCTGGGTGCTCCACGCTCTGGTGGTCGTGCCGCTGATCGGCATCCCCATCATCCTGCTGGCCTCCGAGCGCTCCGCCAAGCACATCGCGTTCGTGGTGTCGCTGCTCGAGTTCATCATCTCCGCGGGTCTCTGGTGGCATTTCGACCAGGCCGCAGGGATGCAGTACCGCTCGACCCTGGCGTGGATGCCGCAATGGGGCATCAACTACTCGGTGGGACTCGACGGCGTCAGCCTCGTGATGGTGCTGCTGACCACCCTGCTGGGCCCGGTCACGGTGCTGGGCAGCTATCGCTACATCGCCCAGCGGGAGCGGGCGTTCTACGCCCTGCTGCTGGCGATGATCACCGCGCTGGTGGGCTGCTTCATCGCGCTCGACCTGTTCGTGTTCTATGTGTTCTTCGAGCTGATGCTCATCCCGATGTATTTCCTGATCGGCATCTGGGGCGGCACCCGGCGGCTGTACGCGGCCATCAAGTTCTTCGTCTACACCTTCCTGGGGTCGCTGCTGATGCTGGTGGCGATCGTCGTGCTGGTCTGGAAGGTGGCGGCGGCCACCGGCACCCTGTCTTTTGCCTATGACGATCTGCTGCGGAACGCCTCGGCCGCGGGCGGTGCCGCGCCTTGGCTGTTCGGGGCGTTCGCGCTCGCCTTTGCGATCAAGGTCCCCATCTTCCCGTTCCACACCTGGCTGCCGGACGCGCACACGGAGGCGCCCACCGCGGGCAGCGTCATGCTGGCCAGCGTCATGCTGAAGATCGGCACGTACGGCTTCATCCGCTTTGCGGTGCCCTTCTTCCCCACGGTGGCGCTCAGCCCGGCGATCTCCGCATTGATCGTGGTGCTGGCGGTGATCGGGATTGTGTATGGCGCGCTGGTGGCCATGGTGCAGCCGGACTTCAAGCGGCTGGTGGCATACAGCTCGGTCAGCCACCTCGGCTTCGTGATGCTGGGCATCTGGGCGCTGACCCTGCAGAGCGTGCAGGGTGCGCTCATGGTGATGATTGCGCACGGCCTGTCCACCGGTGCGCTGTTCCTGCTCATCGGCATGCTGTACGAACGACGTCATAGCCGGGATATTGCCGCGTTCGGCGGGATCGCGAGGAGCGTGCCGATCCTGAGCCTCATTCTTACCCTGGTGTCCTTCTCGTCCATCGGGTTGCCGGGCCTCAACGGATTCATCGGGGAATTCCTGGTGCTGCTGGGGAGCTACGGGCGCTATCCATGGGCCACGGGCATCGCCACCACGGTGGTGATCTTTGCCGCGGCATACCTGCTCTGGGCCATCGGGCGGATGATCTACAGCAAGCTGGACAAGCCCGAGAACGAGGCCATGCACGATCTCTCGCCGCGTGAGCTGATTGTCCTCGCGCCGCTGGTGATCGGGATCATCTGGATGGGTCTCTATCCCGGACCCCTCCTCCGGCGGACGGAAGCGTCCGCCCGGCAATTCATCGAATACGCGCAGCCTGGCCGCGCCAGCGCCGCGAAGCCCGCCGTTACCGAGGTCCAGCCGTGAACGCCATTGACCTGACCTCACCGATCGGGATCACCATGGCGCTGGTGCCGGAAATCATCCTGGCCGGCGCGGCCCTGATCGTGCTCCTGGTGGTCGCCTGGCGTCACCGCACGGCGGCGGACAGCCGGCTGGCGGGGTGGCTGAGCGCTGCAGGGATCGCCGCCTCCGGCGCCGGGCTGGCCTGGCTCTGGGCAGGCCACGCGCGCTCGGCGGGACTGGCTCAGATGATCGCGCTGGACGAGTTTCGCTACGCCGCAGCGGCGATCATCCTCGTCACCGCGCTCGGCACCGTGCTGGTGTCGCTCGGATACCTCGAGCGGGAAGGGATGCTGGCGCCCGAGTACTACCCGCTCATCCTGCTGGGCACTGCCGGCATGCTCTTCCTGGCCGGCGCCGACGACTTGATCGTGCTGTTTCTCGGGCTCGAGGTCATGTCGGTCGCCGTGTACGTCCTCGCCGGATACGACCGCCGCAATGTTTTCTCGGCGGAAGCAGCCCTCAAGTACTTCCTGATCGGCGCCTTCGCGTCGGGCTTCCTGCTGTACGGCATTGCGCTGGCCTACGGCGCCACCGGGCAGACCAGTCTGCAGCTCATCGGGGCGTCGCTGGCCACCGGCGCGCCTTCGCTGCTGGCGCGCCTCGGGCTCGGCTTGCTGCTCATCGGATTCGGCTTCAAGGTGGCGGCGGTGCCCTTCCACATGTGGGCGCCTGATGTGTATGACGGGTCGCCCACGCCGATCGCCGGCTACATGGCGACCGGCGTCAAGGTGGCTGCGTTCGTCGCGCTCACCCGGGTGCTGATCGAAGCCTTCCCCGCGCTGGACCAGTTCTGGCAACCGGTGATCGGCGTGCTCGCGGTGCTGACCATGGTGGTCGGCAACCTGATCGGACTGGCGCAGAAGAACCTGAAGCGGATGCTGGCCTACAGTTCCGTCGCCCACGCCGGGTACCTGCTCGCGGCTGTATGGACCGGCACCCATCTCGGCGCGAGTGCCGTCATGCTGTACCTCGCCGCCTACACCCTCACGACCCTCGCGGCGTTCATCCTGCTGAGCTCGCTGGGCCGTGATGGCGAACGCACTGTCCGGTTCGAGGATATCGCCGGGCTCAGCCGGCAGCGGCCGTGGACAGCAATCGCGCTCGCGGTCTGCATGCTGAGCCTGCTCGGGTTCCCCGGCACGTTCGGATTCATCGGCAAGTGGTACATCCTGCAGGCGGACATCGCCGCGGGACAGTATATCCTGCCGGTCGTGCTGGTGATCACCAGCGTGATCTCGGCGGGTTACTATCTGCCGGTCATCATGGCCATGTACATGCGGGAGCCGGGCGAGACGGTCGGCTGGGAAGGGTTGCACCTGCCGCGGCCGGCCGCGTGGGTCACCGGCGTCGCCGTGGTCGCGCTCATTGTCTTCGGTGTGCTGCCGAGTCATGCCATTGATGTGGCCGTGGACAGTGTCCGCTCGCTGGTGAACACGCAGATGCCGGTCGCGGGGCCCTGACCGGTGAAGATCCCGAAGACCATCTTCCGCGAATACGATGTCCGGGGCATCGTGGACAAGGAGCTGACACCCGGCCTTGCCCGCGCCGTCGGGCGAGCCTTCGCTTCGGTGGCCTGGGACAAGGTCGGGCACGCGCCGGTGCTGGCGGTCGGGCGGGATAACCGGCCATCGAGTGAATCGCTGGCGGCCGGGGTGCGGCGGGGTATCGTGGATGCGGGTGGCACGGCGCTGGACATCGGCATGCTTCCGACGCCGGCGCTCTATCTGAGCACCCACGTGCTCAGGGTGGATGGAGGCCTGCAGGTGACCGGGTCTCACAATCCGCCGGAGTTCAACGGCTTCAAGATGGTGGCGGCCGGCGAGTCGCTGCACGGCACCGAGATCATGCACCTGTGGGAGCTGATCGAAACCGAGACCTGGCGCAGCGGGACGGGCTCGGAACGCGCCGATTCGTCGGTGCTGGGCCGCTATCGCGACGCCATCTGCGAACGCAACAAGCTGCGGCGCGCGGTGCGGGTGGTCGTGGACTGCGGGAACGGTGTCGCGAGCGTCATCGCGGTGCAGACCCTGCGCCAGGCCGGCGCCGACGTCATTCCCCTGTTCTGCGAATCCGACGGCACCTTCCCGAACCACCATCCCGATCCAACCGTACCTGAGAACCTGGTGGACCTGCAGGCCGAAGTCCGGCGTAGCGGCGCGGAACTGGGCATCGCGTTCGACGGCGACGGCGACCGGATCGGCGCCGTGGATGAGAGCGGCCGGATCCTGTATGGGGACCAGTTGCTCATCCTCTTCGGCCGGGATGCCGTCGCACGGTTCGGCAAGGGCACCACCATCATCTTTGACGTGAAATGCTCCGAGGTGCTGCCGGAAGCCCTGCGCGCGGCCGGTGCACGGCCGGAGATGTGGAAGACCGGGCATTCGCTCATCAAGGCCCGCATGAAGGAGCTCGATGCGCCGCTGGCCGGCGAGATGAGCGGCCACATCTTTTTTGGTGGCGACTATTTCGGCTTTGATGACGCGCTGTTTGCGGCCGCGCGATTGCTCGGCATCGTCTCGGAGCGGCCGTATGGGCTGGCCGCGTTTCTGGCCGATGTGCCGGAGACATTCGCGACTCCGGAGATGCGGGTGGATTGCCCTGAGGACCGCAAGTTTCAGCTTGTGGCCGATGCGACGGCCCATTTCAGCAGCAAGTACCCGGTCAACACCATTGACGGTGTGCGCATGACCTTTCCGGAGGGTTGGGGGCTCATCCGGGCCAGCAACACCCAGCCCGTGCTCGTGCTTCGCTTCGAGGCTCGCAGTCCCGAGCTGCTCGACACTTACCGCGACGAAGTGATGACCTGGCTCGCGGAGCAGGGCGTCGACGGCTAAGCCATGACACGCCGCCGGGCCTGGATGCTGGGTGCCGTCGGCATCGTCATCCTCTGCCTGTTTGCCGGCCGCTTTGCGGCCGAGCTGCTTGCTGACCGGTGGTGGGCGGCGCAATTCTCTCCCGGCGCGATCAGCGCCCTTTCCCGCTGGCATTTCTGGCAACTGGGACTCGGTGCCGTCGGCGTATCATTTGCCACGGCGTGGTTTGTCCTTCAGATGCTGGTCGTCATCCGGGCCGTCGGATCCGTCCAGATCGTGCGTGATGTCGGCGGCCTGCAATTCCGTGAGATCGTCCGGCCTGCGGCCCTCCGAACCTTTGCGCTTTCCGCCGGGATCTGCCTCGGCATCGTCACGGGCATCGGCATCGGTTCCGAGTGGCAGACCATCGTCCTCGCACTGCATGGACTCACGCTGGGTATCGCCGAGCCGCTGCTGGGCCGGGATGCGGGCTGGTACGTCGCCCGGCTTCCGCTCTGGCAGCTGTTGCACGGCTATGCGGTTGCGCTCTCGCTGCTGGCCTTTCTCGCCGCGCTCATGCTGTATGCCATCATGGGCGCCATCCGCGTGGAACAACGCCGTCCGGCCATCAATGATCACGCCCGCCGTCACCTGGGTCTGCTGCTCGCGCTGCTCGCGCTGGCCATCGCGTGGGGCTTCCTGCTTCGCACCCGTGGTCTGGTAGCCGAGGCAGGCCCGGGAGCTCCCGAGGCGGCATTTCGCCGGAGTGCGCTGGTCGGGCCGGCTCTCGCCGGCACCGCGCTGATGGTCGCGGCGCTGTCGGGGCTGTGGGCCGCTCGGGGCCGCCATGCACTGCTGGCGGCCAGCTGGGGCGTGCTGGGTGTCGCAGCCCTGGTGGCGCGCACCGGAGTCCCGCTCCTCGTGCCCCAGAATACCGAGCTGCTGGCCGATTCGACGATGATGGTGTTCGAGGACTCGGCATTCGGCCTTGGGTCGCGGGACTCCGGGTTGCCTCTGGACTTGGCCGCGGCCCCGCTGTTTGACCGCGCAGCAGTGGGCAGGCTCTTTGGTGATGCGGCTTCAGTCCGGCTTGTTACCCCTGGCAGTGTGCCCGTGGCCGGACGCACCCGGCCCGCATGGCTGGCACTGGTCGAGCCGGCCGGTGGTCCGGCCACGCTGGTGGCGATTGCCGCCGATACCGCGGGTGCGGGCGGGACCGCGATCGCGTTCCGGCTGAGTGATTCACTCAGCTATCCCACCCTTTATCCGGCCGCCACGTTCGGTGCGGCCGCAGTACGTCCAGGCGCGCCTGCCGTGGCGCCGGTGGATTCAGGTCGAGGGGTCGCAACAGGGTCACCGGTGCGGCGACTGCTCCTTGCCTGGGCGACCCAGTCGCGCCTCCCGTTCACTGCCGATCGCGTGGACTGGATACTGCATCCGGCGGGACGCCTGGAGCGGCTGGCACCGTTCGCGTCCTGGTCCGCGACCCGGGCCATAGTGCTTGATGGGAAAGTGCACTGGCTGGCCGATGGCTATGTGGCGAGTCGCACCTTCCCGCTGACTTCAGCAGAGGAATGGACTGGTGGCGCCAGCCGGCTCCTCCGCGCCGGCTTCCTTGGCGTGGTCGAGCCGGAGACCGGCAAGACCCGGATATACCTCCGCCCGGACGCGGGGGCATTGGCTGCGGCCTGGGCGGACATCGCGCCAGAGATGGTGCTGCCGGCGGCGGCGCTCCCGCCGGCCCTCCTGGCGAACGCTGGACCACCCGATGCTCTCGCGGCGGTGCAGGCGCGGGTACTGCTGCGGCGGCTGGCGGCCGCCACCCAGGCCGACGCCGTTCTGGTGGGTCGGTCCGATGCGGCGGGTGCGGACGTGGCTTGGAGCAACGCTGGCGAGCCGGTGCTGACCTATCCGGTGTCGCTGAGCAACGCCGACCATCTTTTTGCCGTCATTCAGGTGCCGCCCAGCGGTGCTCCCAGTGTGTCGCTGCTGGGCAAATCGCCACTCGGCGCTCCGGCCATGCTGGAGCGGCTTTGGGGTCGGTTTGCGACCTTCGCACCGGTCCAGGACTCGGTGGCAGGCGCAGGAGCTCACATTACCGCAGGGAGCGTACACCTCTGGAGTTCTCCTCAGGGTCTCGCCGCATTGGAAGTTCTCACCGCGGCGCGACCAGGCGCGCGACCAGCCATCATCTGGGTAACGGTCGCATTGCCTCAGCGGCTTGGCGCCGGACGCACGCTGGCACTGGCATGGCAGAATCTGCTGGGCAATTCGGTGCCGATCGCCCCCGGTCAGGGTAGCGGCACGCTGGATGAGGCCCGGCGCTGGATGCGCATCGCCGACCAGGCCCTTCGGAGCGGGGATTGGGGAGCATTCGGGCGTGCATTCGAGGCGCTTCGAGGGGTACTGCAGACCGGAGACTGAGCACTCTTACCAAATCTGGAACTCGCCTTACGTTTTCCTGCACATTTTCCCATCACCCACTTTCCTGGCAGCCGAGGTCCCCCATGCTTTCTGATGCCTCTTCTCCCACACCCCGCCGGGGCTTTCTGGGGCGGATCGCCCTCGCCGCCGCCGCCCTTGGCCTCACTGGTACCGTGACCGCGCCGCTCGCCGCCGAGCCGCGGCGGCAACGCGCTGCAGCGACTGACCCTGCTCTCGAAGCATGGTTTGGCAAGATGTCCGGCAAACATCGCCAGGTGTTTGACGCGCCCGCGGTCAATCACGGCCTCTCGGCCATCTGGCCGCGAGTCTATCTCCTCACCATGGGGGCGACCTATCCGTCGGAGCCCGGCACCGCCATGGTCATTCTGCGGCATGGGGCCATCCCGCTCGCCATGCAGGACGCGCTCTGGGCCAAGTACAAGTTCGGCGAGATGTTCGACGTCAAGGTCGGGGACGCACCCGCCACGCGTAATCCGTTCGCGGTCATCACCGACCTGCCGCTGCCGGGCCTGGGCATCTCCGAGCTGCTCAAGTCGGGTGTGCTGATCGGCGTGTGCAACGCAGCGCTCACGGTGTACAGCGGCGCGGCGGCCAAGAAGTTGAACATGGATGCGGCAACGATCAAGAACGAGTGGGTAGCTGGACTGTATCCGGGCGTGCAGGTGGTCCCGTCCGGCGTCATGGCGGTAGGCCGGGCGCAGGAGCTGGGCTGCTCCTACTGCTTCGCAGGGTAGGTTGTCAGTCGTCAGTCATCGGTCGTCAGTTGACTGACGACCGACGACCATCGTTTCCAGCTTGCTGCACCCCCCGCCCTCGGCTACTTTCTACTTTTGGTGGTTGTCCCGCAACCGAGGGCGTTTCTTCATGGCGCGAACGGCAGTCCTGGCGCTCGGCGGCAACGCGCTCGCGCGTTCCGGCGAGCGGGCCACCGTCGCCAACCAGTTCCGGCACGCTCGCGAGAGTGTAGCACCCATCATCGAACTCGCGCGCGACGGGTGGAAGATTGCCATTGTCCACGGCAACGGGCCACAGGTCGGGGACGAACTGGTTCGGCACGAGCTGTCGCAAGGCGAGGTCGAACCGCTGCCACTGGGAGTCCTCGTCGCGGCGACGGCCGGCTGGATCGGCTATATGCTGCAGCAGTCGCTGGAAAATGGGTTGGCTGAGGCCGGGCTCGACCGTCAGGTCGCGACCCTCATCACCCAGACCGAAGTTGATCCCGCCGATCCGGGCTTCGAACACGCCACCAAGCCAATCGGACATGAGATGCCCCAGAGCCGGGCTGACGCATTGCGCGCCAGCGGCATTCCCGTGGGCAAGGACGGGGCGGGGCGCTGGCGGCGGCTCGCGGCGAGCCCACGGCCGGTTGGCGTGCTGGAAGCTCCGCTGGTGCGGGCGCTGCTCGACCAGAACGTGATTGTCATCGCGGCTGGCGGCGGCGGCCCGCCCGTGTATCGTGATCCGCTGCTGGGCCTGGAAGGGCTCGATGCGGTGGTGGACAAGGATTCCGTGGCGGCGCTGCTCGCCGGGCAGCTGCAGGCCGAGGTCCTGATGATCCTCACCGACGTGGATGCGGTGTACGCTGGCTGGGGCACGGCGGACGCGGCGCCGCTCCGGCGCATCTCGCTGGCGCAGGCGGACGGGCTGCTGGCTGGTGCTGATGTCGCGGCCGGCAGCATGCGGCCCAAGGTGGAGGCCGCTGCACAATTCGTTCGCGACGGCGGCGCGCGAGCCGTCATCGCGCGACTTTCAGACGGGCCGGCTGCCCTCAGAGGCGAGACCGGAACCACAATTGTGAGGGAGACGTGAATCTTCATGAGTACCAGGCCCGCGAGCTGCTGAAGGCAGCCGGCGTGCCGATGTTTGATGGCGGCGTGGCCAGTACCCCCGCTGAAGCCGAGGCGATTGCACGCCGGCTGGGCGGCACGGTCGTGGTCAAGGCACAGGTGCACGCCGGTGGGCGGGGAAAGGCCGGCGGGGTCAAGCTGGCGAATTCGCCAGCCGAAGCCCGGAGCCACGCTGAGGCCATCCTCGGCATGACCATCAAGGGGCTGGTGGTCGCCAAGGTGCTGGTGGTGCCGGCGGCCGAGATTGCCACGGAATCCTATGTCGGGCTGATCATGGACCGGGCATCGCAGGGCGCGGTGTTCATGGTGAGCTCGGCAGGTGGTGTGGACATCGAGGAAGTCGCCGCCAAAACACCGGAGAAGATCACCCGTCTGGCCATCGATCCCGTCTATGGGCTGTTGCCACATCAGGCGCTCGGCCTGGCGTTCTCGCTCTACCAGGACTACGCGCAGGCCAAGGTGGCCGCCAAGATCATGCAGCAGCTCTATCAGGTATTCACCGCCAATGGCTGCTCGCTGGCAGAAGTGAATCCGCTGGTCACCACGCCCGACGGACAGGTGCTGGCGCTGGATGCCAAGATTTCCGTTGACGACAACGAGCTGCCGCGCCGGCCCGACCTGGCCGCGCTGCGTGATGATTCTGCCGAGGCTCCCAGCGAGGTGGCGGCACGCGGAGCCGGTCTCACCTTCATCAAGCTCGATGGCAACGTCGGTTGTGTCGTCAATGGCGCCGGTCTCGCCATGGCAACCATGGACCTCGTCAAGTACTACGGCGGTGAGCCGGCCAACTTCCTCGATATCGGCGGAAGCTCCAACCCCGACAAGGTGGTGAACGCCTTGCGGATCATCACCTCCGACCCGGCAGTGAAAGCCATCCTGTTCAATATTTTCGGCGGCATCACCCGCACCGACGACGTGGCCAACGGCATCAAGACCGCGCTGGCGCAATTCCCGGTCAAGGTTCCCATCGTGGTGCGGCTCACCGGCACCAACGAGGCCGAAGCCGTGAAGATTCTCCAGGGCATCGGCATGACGGCACTGAGCGAGATGGACGATGCAGTGAAAAAGGTGGTTGCCATCGTGAAGGAGGCGGCGTGAGCATCTTCATCAACAGGGACACGCGCCTCGTTGTGCAGGGCATTACCGGGCGCGACGGCTCGTTCCATTCACGCCAGATGATCGAGTACGGCACCCGGCTGGTGGCAGGCGTCACGCCCGGCAAGGGCGGGCAGACGTTCGATGACACGGTGCCCGTGTTCAACACCGTGGCAGATGCCGTGGCGGGCGCCGGCGCCAATACGGCTGTCATCTACGTGCCGCCAGCAGGCGCGGCCGGTGCGATCATGGAAGCGGTGGACGCTGGCATCGCACTGGTGGTCTGCATCACCGAGGGTGTGCCGGTGATGGAGATGACCCGCGTCATGCCCTACGTGCGCTCGCGTGGCGCCCGGTTGATCGGCCCCAATTGTCCCGGGCTGATCTCGCCGGGGCAGAGCAAGGTCGGGATCATTCCGGGCAATATCTGCGCGCCCGGCCGTGTCGGCCTCGTCTCGCGGAGCGGGACGCTTACCTATGAGGTGGTCAACCACCTCACCAGCAACGGCATCGGACAAAGCTCCTGCGTCGGCATCGGGGGCGACCCCATCATCGGGACCAATTTCATTGACTGCCTGGCCGCGTTCGAGGCGGACCCCGAGACCGACGCCGTCGTGATGATCGGTGAAATCGGCGGCACCGACGAACAGAACGCCGCCGAGTTCGTCAAGACGAAGATGTCCAAGCCGGTGGTGGGCTTCATCGCCGGCCAGACTGCGCCCAAGGGCCGGCGGATGGGACACGCCGGCGCCATCATCTCCGGCTCCAGCGGTACGGCCGACGAGAAAATGGCCGCGTTCGCGGCCGCCGGGATCGCGGTCATGAAACGACCCATTGACGTGGTGGAACTGGTCCGGAAGGCGGTCTCGCATGCCCGGTAATCGCACCCTCGCCATCATCAAGCCCGATGCGGTGCAGGCGGGGAAAACCGGCGCCATCCTGGCCCACCTTGAACGCGAGGGATTCGCCATCCGTGCCTGTCGGTTGCACCGGATGGATGGCGCCGAGGCGGGCGCGTTCTATGAGGTGCATCAGGGGCGCCCGTTCTATCCCGAGCTGGTGGAGTTCATGTCGAGCGGGCCATGCCTGCCGCTGGTCCTGGAGCGGGAGAATGCGGTCCTCCACTACCGCCAGGTCATCGGTGCCACCGATCCGGCCGAGGCGGCCGAAGGAACCATCCGGAAACTGTTCGCCGAATCCAAGGGCCGGAACGCGGTCCATGGCTCCGACAGCGATGAGAATGCGGCGAGAGAGATCGGCTTCTTTTTTCCGGAGGGCCAGCTGGCCCGGCTCTGGGGTGCTCCGTCCGCTTGACCTAACTTGCGTTGTCGTCTAGCTTTAATGGCTATGCTTCGAGTAGATCTACGGGATGTCCGGCGAGGTCCGGTCTCCACTGATGGACAGCTGGGCATTGAGGATCCGCTCCTGAGCGAGCTGGCGCTTCCGCTGGCCGCGCCGGTGGATGTCAGCGGTCGCGTGCAAGCCACCCAGGAGGGCGAATTCCTCTGGCGTGGCACCATTGCCACTCAGGTCGCCGGCGAGTGCCGCCGGTGCCTCGTTCCGGTGACGCAGGATGTCATGGTGAACGCCGACATCCTGTTCAGCATGGACCCCGATGCGGCCGATGATCCCAGCGTCTATCCGCTGGCCGCGAGCGCCACGCACCTTGAGCTGGGCGAGGCCGTTCGCGAGGAACTGGCCTTGGCGATCCCGGCATTCCCGCTGTGTCGTGAAGATTGTGCCGGCCTGTGCCCCGGTTGTGGCGCAGACCTGAATGCGGGTCCGTGCGGGTGCACGGTGTCCGCCGAACCTGTCTGAGGATTCAATGGCAGTCCCGAAGCGTCGTACATCCAAATCTCGCAAGCGACTCCGCCGCGGACACCACTCGGCGGTCTCCACGCTACCGCAGGCCTGCTCGCGCTGCGGTTCTCCCAAGCTGCCGCATCGCGTGTGCGATTCCTGTGGCTACTATCGCGGCAAGAAGCAGATCGAGGTCGAGGACCAGTAGCCGTGATCCGCGTCGCGCTGGACGCGATGGGGGGCGACAACGCCCCGCATGCGGAGATTGACGGAGCTCTCCTGGCACTCGAGGAGTACCCGGATCTCCACCTTCAGCTCGTGGGCCGGCCCGATGCCATCCGGGACGTGCTCGGCGACCGGGGGGCGGCCGCCGGCGCGCGACTCGAAGTCGTGCCTGCACCCGAAGTCATCGGGATGGACGAGAAGCCGCTCGCGGCCGTTCGCGCCAAGCGCCAGTCGTCCATCGTCATCGGACTCACCCTGCAGAAGCGCGGTGAGTCCGACGCGTTTGTGTCGGCCGGCAACACCGGAGCGGTCCTCGCCGCGTCCACCGTCCTCCTGGGCCTGCACGACGGCGTCGAGCGCGCCACCGTCGCCACGCTGTTCCCGACGGCCGATCAGCCGGTGCTGGTACTCGATGGCGGTGCCAATGTGGACTGCAGCGCCCGCGAGCTCGCGGGGTTTGCCCTGCTGGGCACGGTGTACGTCCGGGAAATCTTTGGCCGCCCCAATGCCGCCATCGGGCTGCTGAACGTCGGCGAAGAAGAAGAAAAGGGTAATGCGGTGGTGCGGGAGGCCAACCGGCTGCTGCGCGCCATGCCCGGCATCCGCTACATCGGCAATATCGAAGGGCGTGATATCCTGGCCGGCAACGACAAGCACGGCGCCGTGGATGTCGTGGTCTGTGACGGCTTCGTGGGCAACATCGTCCTCAAGTTCTACGAGTCGGTGGCACGCCTCATCGTGCGCATCGTCAAGCGGCAGGCACCGGAGATTCTCGAGCGGGAAGACGTGCGCCGGGTCTTTCGTACCCTCGATTACGCCGAATACGGCGGTGCGCCGCTGCTGGGCATTCAGGGCGTCTCCATTATCTCCCACGGTGCGTCCGGTCCCAACGCCATCAAGAACGCCATCCGCGTCGCCATGCAGGCTGTTCGCGCCGAACTCAGCGAGCACATCCGGCTCGAGCTGGCGCAGCGCACCGTGGCGGCCAGCGCGTGAAGGGGCCGGTTCGTCCTTTCGCACGGATCACCGGACTCGGCGTGGCGGTGCCCGATCGAGTGGTGCCGAACAGCTGGTTCGAGGAGCGGCTGGATACCTCCGACCAGTGGATCGTGGATCGCACCGGCATCCGCGAGCGGCGGTTTGCCGGCCCCAACGACACGGTCGCCAGTCTCTCCGCCACCGCGGCCAATGGCGCGATGGCCGGCGCCGGGATCTCGCCCGAGCAGCTCGATGCCATCGTGCTGGGCACGGCCACGCCGGACCGGCTGCTGCCCGCCACGGCGTGCGACCTCCAGGCCCTCCTCGGCGCCACCAACGCGTTTGCCCTCGACATTGACGCAGCCTGTCCCGGCTTTCTCTTTGCGCTGTCACTCGCCGAGGGGCTGATTGCTTCAGGCCAGGGCGACAACGTGCTGGTGCTCGGGGCGGAAAAGCTCACCGCCATCACTGATTTCGAAGATCGCGGCACGGCCGTGCTGTTTGGCGACGCAGCGGGTGCCGCAGTGCTGAGTCGTACCACGCCGGACGGGCCGGCAGCGCGCGGCATTCTGTCTTCGTTCCTCAAGTCAGATGGGCGGCTGGCGAATCTGCTCTACCGGCCAGGCGGGGGATCGGCCGATCCGATTTCCGCCAGGGTGGTGGAGGAACGCTCGCACTTCATGAAGATGCAGGGCCGGGAAGTGTTCAAGGCGGCCGTGCTGGCCATGGCGGAAGCATGCGATGAGGCGCTGCACCGGGCTGGCATGACGGGTGACGACATTGACCTGCTGGTTCCGCATCAGGCCAACCTGCGAATCATTGATGCGACGGCCAGGCACGCCGGCATCCCGATGGACAAGGTGATGGTGAACGTGGACCGCTACGGGAACACCTCGTCGGCATCCATTCCGCTGGCACTGGCACAGGCAGAGGCGGAACAGCGCATCGGCCCGGGGTCGGTCGTATTGCTCGTCGCATTCGGTGCCGGCTTCACCTGGGCCAGTTCGGTCATCCGTTGGTAAGTGTCATCGTCTGCCCGGGTCAGGGCTCCCAGAAGGTGGGGATGGGCAAGGAGCTGGCGGAGAAGTATCCGGCTGCGCGGGACATCTTCGAGCGCGTGGACGCGGCGCTCGGTGCGCCGCTTTCCCGGCTGATGTGGGAAGGGCCGGAAGAAGAGCTGATGCTTACCCACAATGCGCAGCCCGCCATCCTGGCCCATTCAGTGGCGGCGCTGGCGGCGCTGGGGGATGGCATCGGGCCCGTGGCCATGGCTGCGGGACACAGCCTGGGCGAGTACTCGGCCTATGTCGCGGCGGGATCGCTCACCGTGGAGGATGGAGCCCGGCTGGTTCGCCGCCGCGGGGAATTGATGTTCGAAGCCGGGCAGGCCCGGCCCGGCGCCATGGCGGCGGTACTGGGGCTCTCAACGGCCGAAGTCACGGCCGCGTGCAGTGAGGCGTCTGTCAGTGGCGGTGTCGCGGTCGCGGCCAACCAGAATGCGCCGGACCAGACGGTGATCTCCGGAGATCCCGAGGCGGTGGATCGTGCCGGGGCTCGCTGCCGCGAACTGGGTGCCAAGCGGGTCATCCCGCTGAAGGTCAGCGGAGCATTTCATTCGCCGCTGATGGAGCCGGCCGTGCCCGGGCTGACGGCTGCCCTGGCGGCGACGCCTTTCGGCGAGCCCCGGTTTCCCGTGGTGGCCAACGCCACGGCGACCCCGATCCGCACCGCGGCGGAAGCACGCCAGCGGCTGGTGGACCAGCTGACCGCGCCCGTTCGCTGGGTGGCCAGCGTCGAAACGCTGGCACGCGACGCAGCCGGAGCGCGGTTTGTCGAAGCCGGCCCCGGCGCCGTACTGTCGGGACTCATCCGCCGGATCGTGGCGGGCAGCGAGACCGTAACGCTGGGCACCAGTGACGATGTCGCCAGGCTCCAGGCGGCGTGACCCCGATTCCGGATACCGCACGCGATGAACTCGACGCAGATTGATCTGGCTGGCCAGGCGGCGCTGGTTACCGGCGGCAGCAGGGGGATCGGGCTCGCGATTGCGCAGCGGCTGCATGCCGCCGGGGCCAAGGTCGCCATCGCGGCGCGAGACGCCGGCCGAGCCGCCGACGCCGCGGCGTCGATCGGCAGCGACGTCATCGCCGTGGGCTGCGACGTGGCGGATGCATCGCAGGTGGACCGGGCGGTGCAGGAAGCAGAAGCGGGCATTGGCGGCATTGACATCCTCGTCAATAACGCCGGGCTGACCCGTGACAACATCCTGTTGCGGCTGGCGGACGACGACTGGGATGCGGTGCTGGATGCCAACCTCAAGGGCGCATTC
>Ga0207707_10002468_pt1 | contig 16650 bp, 14 predicted proteins | sample KBSC83BmetaG_FD_184336 | JGI IMG/M metagenome (GOLD analysis project Ga0207707, IMG submission 184336) | Corn rhizosphere microbial communities from Kellogg Biological Station, Michigan, USA - KBS C8-3B metaG (SPAdes) (version 2) | ecosystem: Host-associated > Plants > Roots > Rhizosphere ...
AGCTGCCGCGGGCTACGTGAACCCACGCCGTCGCGATGAGCGCCTCGGCATGCTGGTCGCCCAGCCCTGCGTCGGACGCCACCTGCGTCGCGCGCTCCGCGAGATCGAGACTCGTTTCCCACTCGGAGCGGGCATGATGCAGATACGCGAGGCGCCGCAGCACCTCGCTCAGCAGCCAGGCGTCTGCTCCTGCCAGCGACTCGGCCGCGCGGTAGTGCGCGAGCGCGTCGTCGATCTCGCCCTGCCGCTCGTGTACGACGGCGGCATCCAGCTCATCGTAGGGATCCACTCCGGTTCACGCGCCCTGGAAAACGATGGCACAGAATGCGGCGCGTGCGCGCCATGCGCAACGTACGCGCGCGGGGGATGCCCCGATGCACGAGGGCCCCGCGCCGAATCCGGTGCGGGGCCCTCGTGCGACGCGCGGTGGCGAAGCGTTACGCGGCCGGTGCGGCGTCGGGCGCGGGATAGACGCTCACCTTGTAGCGCGCCTTGCTCTTGTGCTCGAACTTCACCACGCCCTCGATGAGCGAGTAGATGGTGTAGTCGGAGCCGAGGCCGACGTTGCGCCCGGGGTGGAACTGCGTACCGCACTGGCGGACGATGATGTGGCCGGCCTGCACCTGCTCGCCGCCGAACTTCTTCACGCCGCGGTACTGCGGATTGCTGTCACGCCCGTTGCGGGTGGAGCCTACCCCTTTCTTGTGAGCCATGAGAAACAGACCTCAGCCGAGCGTGATGTCGTTGATCTTCACTTCCGTGAAGCCCTGGCGATGGCCCTGCTTTTTCGCGTAGTTCTTGCGGCGCTTCATCTTGAACACGACGACCTTCTCGCCCTTGCCGTGCCGCACGACCTCGCCCGTGACCTTGGCACCGGAGAGCAGCGGCACGCCCGCGTGCACCTTGGTTCCGTCGGAGCCGAGAAGCACCTCCTCGAACGTCACGGTCGAGCCGACGTCGGCGTCGAGCGATGGAATTCGAAGCGTCTTCCCCGGCTCGGCGCGAAACTGGAAACCGGCGGTGCGAATGATGGCGTAGGACATGGCGATGCGGTGCGGTCAGGGTAACTGGTACAGACTGAACAACTTAACGGAAGCGAGGGGGGCTGTCAACCGAGCGGCGCGTCGCCGTTACTCGGCGCGCAACGCGACGGTCGGGTCGATCGCTGCCGCACGCCGGGCGGGCAGGTAGCTCGCGCCGAAGGCGACGAGCGCAATCGCGAGGCCCATCACGGCGTACGTCGCGGGATCGGTGCCCTCGACGCCGAAGAGCAGGTGCGCGAGCAGCCTCGAGCCGGCGAGCGACGCGACCACGCCGAGCGCGAGCCCCGCCAGCACGAGTGCCGCGCCGCGGCCGAAGACGAGCCGGACGATCTCGCCGTGCGTTGCTCCGAGTGCCACTCGAATTCCCATCTCGCCGGTACGCTGGGCCGCCGTGTAGCTCACCACCCCGTGCACGCCGAGCAACGCAAGCACGATCGCGATGCCGGCGAACGCGCCGAGCAGAAACATCGTGAATCGCTGTCGCGCGATCGAGCTGCCGAGCGTCGCTCGCATCGTCGCGATGTCGAAGAGCGCGATGTCTCCGTCCACGCTCCAGATCTCCCGGCGCACCGCGCCGACGAGACGCGCGGGATCGCCCGCGGTGCGCGCGAGAAAGGTGACCGCGGCCGTTGGAGTCTGTCGCAGCGGTGTGTACACGGCGGCGGGCGCCGCCTCGGTGAGACCGTGAAAGCGCTCGTCACCCACGATCCCGACGATCTCTCGCCACTGGCCCCAGAACTTGAGCCGGTGACCCACCGGATCCTGGTCCGCGAAGTATCGCCGTGCGGCCGCAGCATTGATGACCGCGACCGCCGGCGCCGTGGAGTCATCGCGATCGCCGAGCAACCTGCCGCGCACGAGCGGCAGCCCCACCGTGGCGAAGTAGCCGGGGCTCACGAGTCGCGTCGAGATCTCCGCCTGCCCTCGCGCGGCCTCCGCTTCGCGTCCCTCGATGATGAAGCTGTTCGTGAACCCCGGTTCGAGCGGACCTGCCGATGCGAAAGCCACGGAACGTACGCCCGCAATCGCGCCGACCCGCTGGCTCACCTGGTCGTAATAGCTGCTGACTCGCGTCCAGTGCGGATAGTCGTCGTAGCTCTGCGGGTAGCGGGACGGCGGAAGCTGAAGTGACGCGCGAAGCACGTTCTCGGCGGTGAAGCCGGGATCGACCTGGCGCAGCGTCCAGAAGGTGCGGACGAGGAGTGAAGCCCCAACCACCAGCACCACGGCCACCGCCAGCTCCGCGACCACCAGCCCGTCGCGCAGTCGACGCTGGTTCCTCCTTGTCGGAGCCGCATGTCCGGCGTCGCGCAGGGCGAGCTGCGGGTCCACCTTGAGCGCCGAAAAAGTCGGCAGCAGTCCGAAGCCGAACGACACGACGATTGCGACCGCGAGAGTGAAGCCGAGGACCGTCGCGTTGATTCCGATTCCGCTGGCGCGCGGCAGATCCGGCGGCGCCATCGCGAGCAGGAGACGCAGCCCGATCGCCGAGAATAGAAGGCCGACCGCTGCCGCCCCGATGGTGAGCAGCAGGCTCTCGGTGAAGAACTGGCGCGCAATCCGGCCCGCGGTTGCGCCCAGCGCGGTTCGAAGCGCGACCTCGCGCTGTCGCACCATCGCGCGCGCCAGGAGCAGGTTGGCGACGTTCGCGCACGCGACCAGCAGCACGAGCACCACGGCGCCGAGAAGAACGAGGAGAGCGGGCCGCACCGCGCCGAAGAGCGCCGCCGGGAGCGGCTCGACAGTCATCGCACGCCCCTTGTTCTCCGGATATGCAGCCTCCAGCCGCTGCGAGATCTCGCCGACCTCCTGCTGCGCGGCCGCCAGCGTCGCATCGGGCCGCAGCCGGCCGAGGACCTTCACCACGTGATTGTATCGCGGCATGGACGTCGGCCCCTGCTGGAGCGGCACCCAGAGGTCCGTGTGCTCGGACGGAAACGAGACGACCGCTGGGAGGACGCCCACGATCGTGTACGGCTCGTCGTTCAACTGGATGACGCGGCCCAGCACCGCTCGATCGCCTCCGAAACGCGTTCGCCAGAGCTGCTCACCGAGCATGGCCACGCGCGCCCCGCCCGGGGCATCCTCGGCTGCCGTGAACCCGCGGCCGAGTCGAGGCGAAACGCCGAGAATGCCGAGCAGATTTCGACTCACGGTTCCCGCGATGAGCCGCGTCGGCTCGCTCCCTTCGCCCGTGAGCGTGAGGGGCTGCTCCTCGAACGCGGCTACGTCAGCGAACGAGTGGCTCTGCGCGCGCAGGTCGTAGTAGTCCGGCACCGACGCGTTCTCGCGCGTGGTGCCGCTGAAGCGGTCGCCCTCCCACACGAGGAGCAGGCGATCGGCCTCCGGGTACGGCAAGGGGCGGAGGAGCACGCCGTCGACGACGCTGAAGATGGCGCTGTTCGCACCGATCGCGATGCCGAGCGTGAGCACGACGACGATCGTGAAGCCGGGCGATGCGCGCAGGAGCCGGCCGGCGTGCCGCAGATCGGCAAATACGCCGCTCACCACGTTCTCCCAACCGTACCGTCGCACCTCTTCCCTGACGTGCGTCGCGCCTCCGAGCTCGAGCCGCGCGGCGCGGAGCGCCTCGTCCGGCGACGCGCCCCGCTGGATGCGCGCGAGCGTGGCCTGCTCGAGGTAGAATTGCACCTCGTCTGCCACGTCCTGGTCGGCGACGCGGCGACTGGTGAGCACGTGCAGCCCGCGCGTGAAGTGGCGCCAGAGGGACACGCGCTAGCTCTCGGACTTGAGCAGCCGGGTGACGGCCGCGACGCGGCGGGTCCAGTCGGCTGTCTCGATCCCGAGCTGCTTTCGCCCGGAGCGCGTGAGCGTATAGAACTTCGCGCGCCGCGAGTTCTCCGTTTGGCGCCACTCGGCGTCCAGCCATCCGGATCGCTCCAGCCGCTGGAGCGCCGTGAGGAGCGATCCGGGGTTTACCCGGAAGACGCCGCGGGAGATCTGTTCCACTCGGCGGGCGATGCCGTAGCCGTGCATGGGCTCGAGGCTGAGCGTCTTGAGAATCAGCATGTCGAGCGTGCCCTGGATGACGTCGGTGCTTGGCTCGTCCACTGCTCCTCCGCGGCCGGGTGGGTGGGATCAAGATACGCCGTATATCATGATCGTCAAGATATGAGCGCCAAGATCAGGGGCCGGCGGCACCGCCGTCCAGCCGGCCGCTCGCCGCGGCCCCGGCGCCGAGCGTCCCCGCGGCCGGCTGCAGGTGCGGGGCGCCGAGGCTCCGCCGGAGCGCCGTGAGCATGCGCCCCACCTCGTCCCCGAGCTGCATCGCCGTCTGGATCTGGTCCGCGGCGAGGAGGCACACCCGGGTAGCCGCGAGCAGGATGGTCTCCACCTCGCGCAGCGCCGCGGTGGCCACCGTGAGGTGCTCGAGGAACTCCGCGCGGTCGCGCGCGTGTCCACCGGCGATGTTCGCCGCCACGGCAACCGCCGCCCGTTCGAGGTGCGCGCCAAGCGCATAGCTCTCGGTGGGCGGCAGCACGCGGGCCACGCGGTAGCACTCCGTGAGCAGGTCCATCGCCCGCTGCCAGACGATGAGATCGCGATAGCTCTGAATCGGCATCGGCGTACCGGCGAAGCGTGGGGGGCGCAGCGCGAACGAAGCTGCGCCCCCACGGTAGCTACGCCGGCAGGCGACGCGGCATCAGGCCATTGCGTATTGCTGCGTCACATCCCGTTCGGCGCCCTTCACCACGAGCTTGAACTCGTCGGGCTTGAGCAGCGGATCGTCGCGCACGTCGAGCGAGAAGCCGACGGACTTTTCGAGCTTGTGGATGAGATCGTGCTCGTGCTCGAGCACGTACAGCGCGACCTCCGGGTGCACCTTCACGATCAGGCCGTCCTTCCTGCCGTCGGACGCCATGCGGCGCACCGACCGCTCGAACCGGCGCATCGTGCTCTCCGGCGTGAACACGCGCCCGGTGCCCGCGCACACCGTGCAGAACTCGGTCATGTTCTGATAGTGGCTCGCGCGCACGCGCTGCCGCGTCATCTCGATGAGCCCGAGCTCGCTCACGGCGAACGCCTTCGTGCGCGCGCGGTCGCGCGCGAGATGGTTGCGCAGCTCCTGCAGCACCTTGTCGCGGTTCGCCTTCGTCTCCATGTCGATGAAGTCGCAGACGATGATCCCGCCGATGTCGCGCAGGCGAAGCTGGCGCGCGAGCTCGCGCGCGGCTTCCGTATTCGTCTTGAAGATCGTCTTCTCGGGATCCTTCTTCCCCGTGTACCGTCCCGAGTTCACGTCCACCGAGACCAGCGCCTCGGTCTGCTCGATGATCAGATAGCCGCCGCTCGGCAGATCGCAGCGGCGCTTGAACAGATCGCGGATCTCGGGCTCGATCCCCGCCTTGTCGAAGATCGGGATCGCATCGTCGTACAGCTTCACGCGGTCGGTGAGCTCGGGGGCGATGCCCTTCAGATATTCGGCGATCTCGTTGTACACCTGCTTCGAGTCCACCTGCAGCCCGTCGATCTTCGTGCTGAAGAGATCGCGGATGAGCCCGCGGGTGAGACTGGTCTCGCGGTGGACGAGCGCGGGCGCGTGCTGGAAGTGCGACTTGCGCTTGATCTTCTTCCACTGCCCGATGAGCGTGGTGAGCTCGCGCCGGAAGGTGTCCTGCGTGACGTCCTCTCCCACGGTGCGCACGATCACGCCGCCGGAGTCCGCCGGGAGCACCGCCTGCACCTGCTCGCGCAGCCGCTGGCGCTCGGCGCGCTCGCCGATCTTCCGGCTCACGCCCACGCGCGAGGCGAACGGCATGTAGACGAGAAAGCGCCCGGCGAGCGAGACCTGCGCGGTGACGCGCGGGCCCTTGGTCGAGATGGGCTCCTTCGAGACCTGAACGATGATGTCCTGGCCCCGCTTCAGCACGTCCTGGATGGGAGGTGCCTTGGCGCGGCGGCCGCGCGGCGATGCCTCTGGCTCCTCGTCGTCGTCCGACTCGGACTCCTCATCATCGTCGTCATCCCCGCCCTCGTCGTACACGAGATCGGAGGCGTGCAGGAACGCGCTCTTCTCGGTGCCGATCTGCACGAACGCCGCCTGAATGCCCGGCAGCACGGCTTCGACCTTTCCCAGATAGATGTCCCCGACCATGCGGCGGTTGTCGGGGCGATCGATCATCAGTTCGACGAGCTGGTCATCCTCCAGAATTGCGACACGGGTTTCCCGCTGTCCCGCGTTGATCAGAATCTCTCGCTTCATTCACGTGGACGCCTTGCCTGGCGGGCGGCGACTCCGCGGTGACCAGACTGACGCTTGAAGAAATGTGAAGGGTCCGCACCCGGAGCAGCGATGCCACGTCGGCCGGTGCCGCGATGCCTCGTGGAGAGGCGCCTGCGGCCAGCACGATCATACACGCTGCTCCCGCCGCGAGCCGCGCGGCACGATGGCAGGGCGCCGCAAGGGCGCACACCGTCGAGACGAGGCTGCGAAGCAATCGGGAGAGCGCGCGATCTGACATTGGCACCGTGTTCCGGTGAGCGCGACGCGGCGAGCACTACCGCTCCGCCGGCCGACACTACTGGCGCGCGTGAGGTCGCGAGTCGCACGACGTCCACGGACGCAGAAAGTTCATTTGTGGTCGAATCTTACCTCGCCGGCGGCGCGTCCTCCAGTGGCGTTTCGATCAGTCCGTGACGGCCGCCAGAAGATGACGAGCGATCACGATCCGTTGTATCTCGGAAGTCCCCTCGCCGATCTCGCAGATCTTGGCGTCGCGCATCATGCGCTCCACCGGATAGTCCGTGGTGTACCCGCGCGCGCCGAGGATCTGCACCGACGCGATGGTGGCCCGCATGGCGAGCTCGGAGCAGAACAGCTTCGCCATCGCCGCTTCCTTGGCGAAGGGGCGGCCCTGCTGCGCGAGCCAGGCGGCGTGGTACACGAGGTGGTTCCCCGCCGCGATCTCCGTGGCCATGTCGGAGAGCTGGAACTGCACGCCCTGAAACTCGGCGATCGCCTGCCCGAACTGCTTGCGGCCGCAGGCGAACGCTCTCGCCTGCTCGAAGGCGCCCTCGGCGATGCCGAGCGAGAGCGCGCCGATGCCGATGCGCCCGGAGTCGAGCGTGCGCATGAAGTTCGCGAACCCCATCCCCTCCTCGCCCAGCCGGTTCTCCACCGGCACCTCGACGTCCTGAAAGAGCAGCTCGCGCGTGTCGGACGCACGCCATCCGAGCTTGTCCTCCTTCTTGCCGGCGCGAAAGCCCTTCATGGGAGTGAGCGCCGGGTCGTGACCGATGCCGGCGGCCATCGCGGCCGGATCGCTGTTCTCCTTCGTGAGGATGAACGAGCTGATGCCGCGGCTGCCTGCCCCCGGATCCGTCACCGCTGTCACGACGAACACCTCTCCGATTCCCGCGTGCGTGATGAACCGCTTCGAGCCATTGAGCACGTAGTGGTCGCCGCGGCGCACCGCGGTGGTTCGCGTGCCGCTCGCATCGCTTCCCGCGCTTTCCTCGGTGAGGCCGAAGCCGCCCAGCACGCGCCCCGACGCGAGCGGCGGCACGAAGCGCTCGCGCTGCGCCGGCGTGCCGAAGTTCATGATCGGCGAGGTGCCGAGCGTGGTGTGCGCGGAGATCGTGATCGCGTGCGACGCGTCGACCTTCGCCATCTCGTGGATGGCGATGATGAAGGAGGTCAGGTCGCGCCCTGCGCCGCCCAGCGATGCGGGCCACGGAACGCCGAGCAACCCGAGTCCGGCCATCTGCTTCACCGTTTCCCAGGGGAAGGTCGCCTCGGCATCGTGACCACGGGCTACGGGCGCAACGACCTCCCGCGCGAACTCGCGCACCATATCGCGCATCGCGACGTGCTGCTTCTCGAAGTACGGGAGATCGGGTGTCATCATGCCGCCTCGGTATCGTCGGAGTCGCGTATCACTGCAAGAATTTTTTCGCCGTAGCGCTCGAGCTTCGCCGGACCCACTCCGCGCACCCCGCCGAGCGCATCGAGCGATACCGGCCGCTGTACCGCCATCTCCACGAGCGTGCGGTCGGGGAAGATACAGTATGCGGGCACCTTCGCCGCGCGCGCGAGCGAGGTCCGGAGCTCGCGCAGCGCGGCCACGAGTGCCGGATGCGCCGCCGATGCGTCGACGTCTTGCGCGGGGCGCGCGGAACGAGCGGTAGCCTTCCGGTCCCCGCGCCGCCGGATCCGCGATCCTTCTTTCGCGGCGTCCGGCGCCTCCTTCTGGTGCGTACCGAGACAAATATCGCATCCGGCGCACGAGCTTCGCGCCGCCGGATCACCAAAATAGCGGAGTAGAAACCCCCGGCGACACCCGCCGGTGTAGGCGTACTTCTGCATCGAGTCGAGCTTCCCCATGTCCCCCGCGCGCCTGCGCTCGAGGTGCTCCCAGTTGATCCGGAGCGACGCGAAGGGGCGCGAGCGGTCGGTCACGCGCAGCCCCCCACCGCTCCGCTCCCACACGACGAACTGCCGGGCCTGGAGCGCGTCGAGCAACGCGGCGACGCCCTGCGCCCCGCGCAGCCCTGGAGCGAAGCCGGACGGGTCGACCGTGATGCCGTCGTAGCTTCTCGCGCCTCCCACGCGCCAGATCGCGCGCAACAGCTCGCGCTCCGCTTCGAACCCCTCGCCGAGCTCCGCCTTGATGCGCAGCGGCGTGGCGAGCAGCCGCACGAACAGCTGCGTGGAGCTGGCGATCTCGTTCGCCAGCGAGCCGGATTGGACGAGGATGCGAAGCGCCGATTCCACCTCCCGCTCCTTGAGCTGGCCGCGGGACGCGGACGCGATGTCGTCCGGGCTCACACGCGCGAGCCCGTTGCCGTCGGCCGCTCGCAGCACCTCGTTGTATACCCGTTCCACGACCGTCCGGTCCGGGTTCGCAGTCTTGATGAAGAACTCGTGCGTGAACCGGTCGGAGAAGGCGTGCAGCAGCACGCACTCCGACGGAAGTCCGTCGCGCCCGGCGCGCCCGGCCTCCTGATAGTACGCCTCGAGCGTTCCCGGCATCGCGTGATGCACCACGAGCCGGACGTTCGGCTTGTCGATTCCCATCCCGAACGCGTTCGTGGCCACGATGGCGCGAACGTCGTCGCGCATGAAGGCGTCCTGCACGGAGCGCCGATGGTCGTCGTCGAGACCGGCGTGGTAGCCGACCGCCGGAATGCGCGCCCGCTCGAGCACCTGGACGATGCGCTCGACGGCCTTGCGCGTGGACGCATAGACCACGGCGAGACCGGGGTGCGCCTCGAGCGCGCGGATGAGCGCCGCGTCCTTGTCCGATTCCGTGCGCGTGCGCACCACGGAGTACGAGAGGTTCTTGCGGTCGAATCCAGTGACGATCGTTTCCGGCGTGTCGAGCTGGAGCTGCCGGATGATGTCCGTGCGAACGTCGCCGGTGGCGGTGGCCGTGAGCGCGATCGTGGGCGGCGTGCCGAGCCTGTCGCGAACGGCGCGGATTCGGAGATAGCTCGGCCGGAAGTCGTGCCCCCACTCGCTGATGCAGTGCGCCTCGTCGACGGCGAGCAGCGACACGCCGATGGCGCGCAGCCGCTCCGCCGTGGTGCCGGCATCGAACCGCTCGGGCGCGACGTACAACAGCTTCACCTCGCCCCGCTCGGCGCGCGCGAGCCGTGACGACACTTCGGCGCCGGTGAGCGACGAGTTGATGAAGGTGGCCGGCAGCTCGCGCATGGTGAGCGCATCCACCTGGTCCTTCATGAGGGAGATGAGCGGCGAGATGACCACGGTGAGCCCGGGGAGCATCAGCGCGGGCACCTGGAAGCACAGCGACTTGCCGCCGCCCGTGGGCAGGATCACGAGCGTGTCGCGGCGCGCGAGCACCGCCTTCACCGCCTGCTCCTGTCCGGGGCGAAAGTCCGGATAGCCGAATCGCGCGCGCAGCACCTGGCGGGCGGCGTCGATGGAGAGCGGCGAAGTCATCGGGACATCCTCGCGGCGGCTCGCCGCGAGCAGCTCATCGATCGGCCGCTCGGCGAATCGTCAAACGGCGCGCGCAAAGTGTCCGCGCGTGAAGGTGGATCCGACGAGCTCGCGAGCGCCGATCCCGGCTGGCTGCGCGCCGGTTGCGAGCGCGTCGAGCGCATCGCGGTAGCGCGCCGTGAGCTCGGCCACCGGATCTCCCGGCACGTTGAAGAGCATCCGATACCCGGTGATGCCCGCGTGCCAGAGACGCGGCAGGTATTCCGACGCCTCGATCGGACGCGAGTGCAACAGCCGGTTGCGACAATCGGCATCGGTGGCGACGGCGAAGGTGTATCCAGCGGGATCGGTGATCTGCACGAGCGGGTGGTCGCGCACGCACAGATCGCGGCACGTCGTGGGCTCGCGGTCGAACGCGGCGGAGAGCACGCAGTGCTCGATCGTCATCCCCTCGGGACGGCCGTAGATCAGCGCATCGAAGCTCCGTCCGCGTCGCGGCGCCGCGACCGCCGCCATCTCGTCCGTGGTCAGCTCGATCGACATCACGATTCGCGACGCGCCCAGCGCAAACAGCTCGTTTGCCGTGTGCTGGTTGAAGCAGCTCACCGCGTAGTCCGCGACGACGTCCCTCCCCTCGCGCGCGAGCTCGGCGAGGAGACCGAGGTGGCCGGTCAGGATCGGAGTGTCGAGCGCGAGCCATTTGTCGAGATGTCGGCGCTCCGTGGGGCGCACGATCGTCGGCGTGCGAAGACGGAACGCGATGCCGCGCTCGCGCATCGCGTCCGCGAGGGCGCGCACGCGCGTGACGGGCGGGAGCGGGTGGCGCAGGAACGGATCGTAGGCGATCTCGGTCGCGCCGGCATCGGCCGCCGCGTAGGCGTCCTCGAGTCGGCACACGTCCGCCGCGAGTATCGCCGTGCGGAGCGGCGATTCCACGGCGTCCGTGTGCCTGGAGCCTCCGTCGTCCGCCACCGCCGCCTCGATGAGCGCCGCGCGCTCGGCGGCCGCGCTCTGGCGCGCCCAATCACGTCGCAGCAGCAGCTGCTCGACCGCGCGCTGGCGGAGCCCGTTGATCTCGCTCACGGGAAGAAAGAGCCCGATCGACAGGGCGCGATCGTCGATCGCGCCGAGCGCGAAGGGCGTCTCGCCCAGCCGGCCCAGCTGCTCGCGGAGCTGCGCCTGGTCGAGCATGCGCTTGGCCGCGGGCACGAGCTCGATCTCGCTGCGAACTTCCACCTGCTCGCCGTCGGCGATGAAGAGCAGCTTGAGCGGGGAGCCCGCGCTCCCGAACGCGCGCACGTCGACGCGCGTCTTGCGGCCACGCGCGGGCGCCGCGAGCGCGGCGAAGCTCTCCCGCGCCCGCGCGAGCAGGTCGGCGCGCGACGTGCGCACCACACGCCAACCGTTCGGCACGGGGCTCCGCGCGTCGACCACCTGGCGCACATGACCGTTGGTCGTCGACAGCGTGCGCACCCCCTCGATCGCGAATCCGGTGACCGCGCCATTTTCGCCGCGCGGCGGCTCGAGCGCGATCCCGTCGCCCGTCGCGAGCGGCTGCGACAGCTCCACGAGCAAGCCGCCGCGCGACCATCCGGTGACGATGCCGAGCTCCACGCCGCGGTTGTCGGGTTGGTCGCGCGTGACGTAGTCGCGCCCCGCGCGCCCGCCATACATGCCGCCGGTGAAGCCACGGCTGAAGATCTGCACGAGGTCGCCCTCGTGCTCGAGCGGCTGGACCGCGTCGCCGCGCGCGACCTGATCCAGAAAGGCGCGATAGCTCTTCGTGACAGTTGCGACGTACTCGGGCTTCTTCTTTCGCCCTTCCACCTTGAGCGTGCGAATGCCGGCCGCCGCGAGCGCCTCGAGATGCTCGTGCGCCGCCAGGTCGCGCGCCGAGATGAGGAAGCCCTCGTCGAGCGTCTCGCCGGTCGCGACGTCGGTGAGCGAGTAGCCCTTGCGGCACGACTGTGCGCACGAGCCGCGGTTCGCGCTCCGCTCCGAGATCATCCCCGACATGTAGCACTGCCCCGAATACGAGATGCAGAGCGCGCCGTGCACGAACGACTCGAGGGCGAGCGACGGAACGGCCGCGCGGATGGCGAGGATGTCCTCGATGGTGTTCTCGCGCGCGAGCACCACGCGGTGCACGCCGATGCGCTCGAGCACCGCGGCTCCGGCGGCGTCGTGCACGGTCATCTGCGTGGAGCCGTGAATCTCGAGCGACGGATAGACGTGCCGGATCAGTCGGATGAGCCCCACGTCCTGCACGATGGCCGCATCGATGCCGCGATCGACGCACTCGCCGAGCAGCTCGAGCGCATCGGCGAGCTCGCCAGGCTTGATCAGCGTGTTGAGCGTCAGGTAGACGCGCGCGCCGCGCGAATGCGCCAGCCGGCACGCCTGATCGAGCTCGTCCAGGGTGAGCTGCGCGCCGTCGTCCCGTGCGTTGAAGCGCTCGGCGCCGAGATAGATGGCATCGGCGCCGTTGGCGATGGCCGCCCGCGCGGCGTCGAGCGAGCCGGCGGGCGACAGGAGCTCAGGAATGGGACGCGACGGCATAGACCGCGAAAGCTAGCGCCTCGCGGCCCCGATGCCACGCGGATTCAGGCCGCCGACAAGTCCCGCAGCACGGCCCCCGTCGCGCCGTGACGGAGCCGCTTGAGCGCGCGATCCCTGAGCTGCCGTACCCGCTCGCGCGTGACGCCGAGCATCTTTCCGATCTCGTCGAGCGTGTGCTCGCGGTCCGACTCGAGCCCGAAGTAGAGCCGGAGGATTTTCGCGTCGCGAGCCGGGAGCGTGAGTAGCGCGCGATCGAGCTCCGAGGTGCGGAACTGCTCGATGATCTGATCCTCGGCGCTCGGCAGCTCGTCGGCGGAGAAGCGCTCGATGAGCGCGCGCTCGGAATCCTTGCCGATCGTCGCGTCTAGCCGCACGTCGGACGCGTTGAGCGAAGCGAGCGCGTTCACGATTTCGGCGGAGATGCCGGTGACGTGCGCGACCTCGCTCGCCGTCGGCTCGCGCGTGAGCTTCTCGCGCAGCAGCGCGATGGCCTTGATCACGCGCGAGAGATCGGCGGTGCGGTTGAGCGGCACGCGAACGGTGCGTCCCTGTCGCGCCAGCGCGGCGAGAATCGCCTGGCGAATCCACCACACGGCGTAGGAGATGAATTTGACGCCCTGATCGGGATCGAACTTTCGCGCGGCGGTCATCAGTCCGACGTTCCCTTCGCCGATCAGGTCGATGAGCGGCATGCCGCGGTTCTGATATTTCTTCGCGACGGAGACGACGAAGCGGAGATTTCTCCGCACCAGCTCCTCCATCGCTTCGTGCTCACCGACGCGAATGCGGCGTGCGAGCGCCTTCTCGCCGTCCGCGGTGAGCAGTGGATACCGGCTTACTTCGGCGAAGTATTGGTCGAGGATGTCGCGATCCCCTTCGGCCGGCGCGATGTCCGCGGGCACGGCCCGCCGGCGCCGCTTCGTCTCTGCCATGTGCCTCCCCCTGATGGCGTTGCGCCCCAACCCGCAAAAACTCGTCCGTAAGATTGAGTACGCGACACGAGAACGTTAGACGGCAGAACGTTATAAAATTCTCATGTATTCAGGGGCGGCTCTCCTCGTCGGGCTCCCTCCGCGCAGGGAGAAATCGCAGGACGAACGCGACGATCACGAAGCCGATGCCCGCGTACATGAACCCGTGGCTGTTGGTACGCGCGCCCCACGCCCAGATCGCGATGCCGATCACGAGGATCGTGAATTTGAGCTGGTCGCGCGGCTTCACGGTTTCGGCGGCTGCTTCGCGAACCGGCGCACGGCGTCGCGGAACGCGCTCGTGAATCGCCCTTCGACGTTCACCTGCGCGGCGAGCGACAGTCCCTCGTCGATCGGCAGTCCATCGAGGTCGTAGAACAGACGCTTCGTGTGCTGCAGCGCCTCGGGCGCGAGCGCCGACAGCTCGGTGAGGAGCTGCTCCACCGCCGCGTCGAATTCGCCGTCGCCGACGACGCGGCTCACGAGCCCGAGCTCGAGCGCCTCGCGCGCACCCACCTGGCGCCCGGTGGCCACGAGCTCGAAGGCGCGCTTCTCGCCGATCTGGCGGCGCAGCAGCGCCATCACCATCGCGGGCACGAATCCGACGCGCACCTCGGGGTATCCCAACACCGCGCCCTCGTGCGCGAGCACGATGTCGCACGCCGTCGCGAGCCCCGCGCCGCCGGCGAGCGCGCGGCCGCGCACAGCCGCCACCACCACCTGCGGCAAGTCGCGCAGCGCGCGGAACACATCGCCCAGCGCATCGGCGTCGCGCCGGTGCGTGGCGACGTCGGCGTCGAGCATCGCGTACAGCGCGCCCAGGTCCGCCCCGGCGCAGAAGTCGGCACCGGACGACGTGAGCAGCACCACGCGAACCTCGCGATCGGAGGCGAACGCCCTGCACGCCTCCTGCAGCTCGAGCGCCGCGGTGAGATCGAGCGCGTTCTTTTTCTCCGGCCGCGCGAGCACGATGCGACCCACCGCACCCGAGCGCTCCACGCGAATGCGCGTCACGCGCGGTGCTCCGGCAGCTTGGCCGCCCGTGCCTCCGCATCAGGCACGTCGATCACGAGGCGCAGCAGCGCGGACGAATAGACCTTCGCCTGCGCGTCCGTGCGCAGCGTGATCGTGCCGCCGCCGCCGAGCGCGCCGTGCAGCAGGAAGTTGAGCGCGAAGAGATTCGGCAGCTCGAATCGCTCCACCGAGCCCGTGATCACGTTCGCGAAGTGTTCCGCCACGCGCTGCCGCGTGACGTAGCGATCGAGGATCGGATACCACTCATCGCGCAGCGCGATGAGGCCGACGTTCGCCGTGTCGCCCTTGTCGCCTGATCGCGCGTGCGCGATGTCCAGGAGGCGGACTTTCATGTGGTGAGAATGCTCACGCGGGGGGAGACGACGCTCTTGTCCACGAGCGCGGGCCAGTACGCCACGACCTCTTCCACCTTGGGGCGTCCGCCCGCGTAGCCGGTGACGCCCGGCGGGCCCGTGAGCACCAGCGGCGCGATCTCGCGCGTGAACCGCTCCACCGCGCGGCGATCGTTGCTTCGAACGCCGATGCGGAGCTGTACCTCGGGGAGGTCCTCCGGAATCGCCGCGAGCGGCCCATGCGTCGCCGTCGCACCCACGTACTCCGTGTGGATCAGGTCGAACGCGAGGCCGAGGCTCGCGAGCCGCGCGCGGATGATGCGATCCGCTTCCTGCGCCTTCGCGAGCGCGTCGGGCCACGCGTACACGAGCGTTCCCACCGCCTTGTACCCCGCGCGATACGCGATCGAGATCTTGAGCTTGTCGGTGGGCGGCTTGCCGTGCACGCCGGCCACCCGCACGCGATCGGTGCCGTCCGACGAGATCCGGATCGTGGTGAAGTCCGCGATCACGTCCGGCGTGATGTACTCGTGCGGATCGCCCATCTCGTACACGAGCTGCTCCGTCACGCCGTGCACGTCCACGCGGCCGCCGGTACCCGGGTGCTTGGTGACGACGAACGATCCATCCTCCGCCACCTCGACGATGGGGAACCCGATGTTCTCGAGGTTGGGGATCGACCGCCAGTCGTACGCGCAGTTTCCGCCGGTCGACTGTGCTCCACACTCCACGATGTGTCCCGCCACGATGCCCGAGGCGAGCCGGTCCCAGTCGTTCGTGGGCCACTGGAACTCGTGCATCAGCGGTGCGAGGATCAGCGCCGTGTCGGTGCACCGCCCCGTGACCACCACGTTCGCCCCGCGCGCGAGCGCCTCGACGATCGGCGGCGCGCCGACGTACGCGTTCGCGGAGAGCACGCGGTCGCGAATGGCGGCGAGCGGCTCGCCAGTCTCCATGTGCGCGAGGGCGTGTCCGCTGGCGAGCAGCGAGTCGAGGTGCGGGAGCAGATCGTCGCCCGTCACCACGCCCACCCGCAGCCGGTCGTGGTGCTTCGCGCCGCGCGCCATCGCGAGCAGCGCGTCGGCGCAGCCGAGTGGGTTCACGCCGCCCGCGTTCGCGGTCACGCGCACGCCACGCTCGAGCACCGCGGGAAGCACTCCCTCCATCTGCGTGATGAAGTCGCGCGCGTAGCCGGCCATCGGGTCGCGCTGCATCTGCTTCTGCAGGATCGACATCGTCACCTCGGCCAGATAGTCGAGCATGAGGTAGTCGATCGGGCCGCCTTCCACCTGGCGCCGGGGTGCCTCGAGCCAGTCGCCCCAGAATCCCTGGCCGGCGGCAATGCGAACGATGCGGCTCACGCGGGGCGGCCGAGCTGCGCGGGAAGCGTGAACGTGCCGAGGTGCGGGCCGGGATTGCGGAGCGCCGCGCGGAGGGCCATCGCGAGCACCTCGCGCGTCTCCTCCGGATACACGATCGCATCGATGAATCCGCGCGCCGCGGCGAAGCGCGCGTCGAGCTGCGCATCGTAGTCCGCGCGCATCTCGCCCACGGCACGCTGGAGATCCTCCGGCATCTCCGTTCCGGCGGCGCGGACGGACTCGAGCGATGGCCCGTGCACCGCCTGCACCGCCGCCTCGCCTTCCATCACGCCCATGCGACCGGTGGGCCAGCTGAAGATGAAATCGGGATCGAATCCCTGCGCCGCCATCGCGTAGTAGCCCGCGCCCGAGGCGTGGTTCACCGTGAGCGTGATCTTCGGAACGATCGCGGTCGCCATCGCC
>Ga0207707_10002471_pt1 | contig 16645 bp, 18 predicted proteins | sample KBSC83BmetaG_FD_184336 | JGI IMG/M metagenome (GOLD analysis project Ga0207707, IMG submission 184336) | Corn rhizosphere microbial communities from Kellogg Biological Station, Michigan, USA - KBS C8-3B metaG (SPAdes) (version 2) | ecosystem: Host-associated > Plants > Roots > Rhizosphere ...
TATGAGCTGGCATCACCGCAGTCAAACAGCGAGCAGACGGCTGAAGAAAGAGCGGTAGCGCTGCAGCGTAATACGGAGGTCTTCGGTCGAAACATCGCCGCCGCTGCCCCACTGGTGTTCAAGTTTCGAACGCTCCTCGGCAAAAACTTCGGCAAGGCGCTTGATGGCAGAGGCAACCAGCTCGTCCGCTTTCTCCACGGCGTGGCGAGGCTCATCCACAAAAGCGGCTTGAATTCCATCCCATCGAGAGCGCAGGTCCTGCGTTTCGTTCTCGCTGAAAAGCGGCGTTGCACGATCTTCACGAACCATTTTGGCTCCCCCGGGTCCGGAAGCTTCGGCACGACGTTGGTCGTTGGCGGCGGCCAAGTCTGCGGTTGTCAACATCTCGTTTTTAGTCATTGGCTCGTTCATCTTCTCACCTCGTGCAATTCCAAAAGATCGTCAAAGAGTTCACGGTAATAGATCATGGCTTTGCGAAGATCTTCGGTGTTGGTCTCTCCGCGTTTCTGGCGCTGTGCAATGGCGCATGCGGCGCGGTAGTTTTCGACAACGCGGCCGTGATCTACGGAGATGTCTCCGATGCGCTGCTCGAAATCGCCAACGGGATAGCCGCGCGCTTTCATGACCTCGGTTACCAGCCGATCTGCTTCGACAACGGCCCCTTTGGGATCGTCGACGAAACGGGCTTGATCGGCGTGCCACGATTGCGCAAAGCGATCGCGTTGCTGCGGCTCGAGCTGATGAATAGCAAGCTTCTGGACTCGCTTCTCGCGGCGCAGGAGTTCCTCTTCAGCGTTGCGCTGACCACCCTGCTCTTTGAGTAGCCGGTCGTATTCAGGTCCAAACTGGTTGCGAAGATGCTGCGTCCGCCGCCTGCTCATGATGGACCACACGGTGACCGCAGCGGCAACAATCACCACGATAATTACAACGATTGCCCAACTTGGCATATTGCCTCCGACCGTGTGAGCTGCAGTTTGGGTTCCACAGTGGACGGGAATGAGAAAAATCGGGTCGAGCGTGCCCGACCCCTACGAGCGTTGTGGTAAGTCCTGTAGGCGAGCAGGCTCTACCATTCGCGAGCGCAAAAAGCGCACAGACCAGGGCAATTAATACGTAGCGAAATTTCTGTGCGTCTTCACACCTCAACCGCAAATTTGAGCCTGGAGGCGATTGCGCGAATGCGACGGAGAGACTTCTGGTAATCGCGGACGATGGTGGGACTCATGCCGAGGTCGAGCCCAAGATATCCGGAATACTTCATGATTTTCAGTACACGAAAAAATTCCAGCCAGTCGATGGAGCCGTCGCCGATGGGAAGGTGGTTCGTATCGACCGGATTGTTATCGGAGATGTGAATGTTGGCGAATTTTCCCTCCAGCTTTTTTAGGGCGAGCGGTACATTCTCCCGCTGCGCAGAAAAGTGCCCGGTGTCGAAATTCGCTTGGAAATTCGGACGACCGACATGTTCGATCAAGCGCAGCAAGGAATCCACGGAGCAGATCACTTCGCCGACTCGAGGCTCCATGATCACAGTTTTACCGTATGAGGCGGCCACGTCCGCGCACTCGCGGCAGGAGAGCACGAGAGCATCCCATACGCGCTGCCATTCGAAAGCTGCAGGGATGCGCACGCGCGTCTGGTTCGCGAACTGATATCCGGTTTTTCCTCCCAGCTGATATGGTTTTGAGCTGACATATCGAACGGGAGGCGCGTAGCTCGCGAGGTGTAGCGTTTCAGAGCCGAAATATGCCCCGAGCTCCGCTCCCATGCGAAAACCGTTGAGAGCCTGAGCGCGCTTTGCGCGATCGAGAGAAACAAGCGCCGGATCGACCACGCAGAAGTTGTGAACGTGAAGACCGTTCTGTTCGAGAGCGTCAGCCACGGACTTGCGATGCCTGTACATGGCACGCAGATGGGCGGGGCCAAGGCCTTCCATTTCTAGAAACCGGAACCCCAGCTTGCGAATTTTGGGCAAAGCGGCCAGAACGTCTTTCACGGTGTGCGGATAGCCGTACTGAAAGATGACGTAAAGATAAGTGATGCTGATGCGCATGGGATTGGAAACGAAGCCCCATTTTGCATAACACTGCGCCGGGCTGCAACTAATGCCGGATCAGGCGGGTTTGGCGAAGCTGATGCGCAGGCGCCAGTTCTTGATGCGGACCGAGGTCCCGAAAGTGGGCCGGAGTGGTTCGTGCGCATGCGGCTGCGCCGCGGGATTGGCGGCCTTTTGATGAGGCATGGAGATATCGGCGATGGTCTCCCGCTGTGTGGAGGCGTTTAGCGAGAGGCTCGGAACGTTGAACTGCGCCGGTGCGGCGACCGGACGCGCCGATGCGATGCCGAATGTGGGAGGCATCATTTCGGGTGAGCGCGCTGGCGAAGAGAGTGTGCTGTTGACCGGACCAGTAGTGAACACCAGAGCGGGCGCAATTTCGGGCGGGGTGGATTCGATTTGTTCGTCCGCAGACATCGCAGCGCGCGAAGCGATGAAAGCAGGGAAAAAACCTTCATGCGCGAGTGGGAACTCGACGGCTGGCACTGGCGCACTAACCAACTGAAGAGCGTAGAACGTGGGGTCGATGGCTTCCGCGATCGGAAGCGCCTTGGTTTCCGCGGCGCCCGAGAAAAACGGCACGACGGGTTTGATCGCACTGCACGCTACGGACGCGGCGTTAGGAATGGCGCCAGGCGAAGACGCACACGAAGCGGCCGTGAGCGGCGTTTTCAGGAAATCTGCTTCTTTTGACGGGGGAGCCTGTGAGGCTTCCATCGCCGCTTCGGAAGTTAGGCAGGAGGCGCTGACCGCCTGAATCTCAGCATTGATAGGGCCTTCGCGGACTACGCTCTGCACCGTTTCTTGCGAGGCGGCTGCGAGCGGCGTCTCGGGAAACAGCGGCGACGGTGCAACTAAACTCTCCGCATCGGGAAATTGCGTCAAGGCTTTGCGGAAGGAGGCAAGATACTTCTCGCGGTGTTCACGCGAACAGAAGTCCTCGTCAAACAGGCCGCGGAAGTTCTTTAACGGCGCCTCACAATAAAGACACTCCACAGGTTTCTGCCAGTCTCCAGCTACAATTATACCGTCAAAATACTCAACGTTTTCTCTAAAATACCATCGAATTACCCCTAATTATCGATTGATCCCGATAGGAAACGTGAGATGGCTAACTGAAGTCAATAGGGCCTGAAAGCGAAGCGAATCAGAGCATTTATCTCCGCTCTGAGGTGGAAATGAGCAATCATGTAAATGGAACATGCGCCAGTCTTCACAATCGCGTGATGCCAAAGAATTCCTCATCGAGAGGATTGTCCGCGAGGCGCAGATCGAAGGAGCGCCCCTCTCTGAAGTCGAGCGCAAGATGCTCTACTTCTCCGAAACCCACTGGACACTTCCGGACATCTGGGAAGTGAACGACGCGTTCGGGCGCGAGTACAACAGCGATGAATATGAGGGCAAGATTGCGCAGCTCATCCGGAACGCTCGCGCGCGCGCTCGGAAGGAGGACCAGGCAGACCTCCAAGCTTGGTCAGACGCAGTCCGGACGCTAAGCAAGGAAGACCATTACCTCCTTGTAATGATCGATCAGGCAGGTGCTTCCGTACGTCCGCGCGGCGACTTACTGCGTTTGTGGGCTACTGGTTTGGCGGTCGTGTGCATCTTCATATGCATTGGCTTAATAATCCCTCCCTCTATTTCTCGAGAATCGTTGGGTTTTTTTACGTGGGCAACGATCGTTTGCGCAGCGGGTATGTATTCGCTGCTTCGCCTGCTCCTGGGTCACCAACGAGTAGACGAGACATTCGACACCATCGTGACTAAGGTCCTTAAGCTTGTTCTTCGGACGAAATAGGACTCTCTTGGCCCTCATAGCTCGCCTTGCATTCCCGTGATCCTTCCGGCGTAATCAAAGATAGAGACCAGCGATGCATCCGGCGGACTCCGGCAGAACGTATGAACGCGCCGTTTTGGGCCGGACGGGACTGCCTGTATGCCGTTTGGGAGTGGCCTCCAGTTACGGGGTGCCCGCGGCAGCTGTCGAGCTCGCGTTTGAGCAAGGCGTTAACTACTTTTACTGGGGGACTGCCCGCCGGGGCGGATTCGGGCAGGGCGTCCGGAATCTGGCTCCTCAACGCGATCGCTTCGTATTAGTTATTCAGTCCTATTCACGGCTGGCAAACCTGATTGGCTGGAGCCTGGAGCGCGCATTGCGTACTCTGCACCTTGACCATGCGGACGTCTTGCTCCTCGGGTTATGGAACAAGCCGGTTCCTGAGCGTATCTTGGATGCCGCAAGCCAGGTAAAGAAGCGCGGGCTGGCCCGCTTCATCGGCATCTCATCGCATAACCGTTCCGTGATCCGGCAATTCATTTCTCAAACGCAGTTTGATGTGATTCATTTTCGCTACAACGCCGCGCACACGGGCGCCGAGTCTGACATCTTTCCTTATTTGCCGCAGCACAATCGCGCGGGCATGGTGTCGTATACAGCCACGAGCTGGAAACAGTTTATGGATCCACGGAAGGTGCCGAAGGGCGAGAGAACTCCTACCGCGGCGGATTGCTATCGATTTGTTCTTGCGCGCCCGGAAGTGGATGTCTGTATGACGGGGCCGGCGAACTCCCAGCAGATGGATGAGGCGCTCGAGGCATTGCGGCTAGGGCCGATGACGGAAGCAGAATTGGCCTGGATGCGCAGAGTTGGGGCGGCGGTTCGCGGCAACCCGTAGTGCCGACTGTCAGTTGCCGGTCCTGCGCAAAGCAGCTTATGATTTGACGGATGCCTCCCGCAGCGAGAATTGTGGATCCAACCACGCACGGCGCTCCCTTGTCTCCCGGCCCGGGTAGCATGAACGTGCTGATCGGCGGCATGCCCGCGTGGCGCACACTGATCGACCAGCACGCCTGTCCCGCCGTAAGCATCAGTGGGGCTGACGGCGTGGGAATGGTCATGAAGGGCAGCCTCACGGTCCTTATCAACACCCAGATGGCCTGCCGGATGGGCGACATCGTCGTGGAAATACCGGGTCTGGCGATGGGACCGGCTAATCCGATTTTGATGGGTTGCCCGACGGTGCTGATCGGCGAAATGGGCCCGCCCGCGCCACCCGGACTGGGCGGAGAGAGTCTTTCATCGGCTATGTGCGCGCCACACAAAGTACCAATGCCTGCTGCGGCCTCGTCGCCTGCGGGCGGGGGCGCGGAAAGCGCTTCGCCGCAAGCGGCGGCCCTGCAGGAGGCGGCTGATGAAGGCACGCCCCTGGTCGAAAAATGTCCGTATGCCCACGACGCCTGAACTGGCTCGGCTGCAGGACGAACTTCGACTCGCATGCGATGGCGACGACCGGCGGCTGCTCGCGCTCTTCGATGCAGCCAGGCTCAACGGGCTGCCCGTCTTTCTGCGTGAAGCCGGAGCCCAGTTCGCCTGCCTCTACCGCGGAAAATCAGCCGAGGACTTGGCCCACGTTGCGCCATATCTGGTCAAGCTGCCGCTGACCAGCCTGGTCATCCCCTGGTTGTTGGTGGACACCGCGGCAGCCGAATCTGTGGTGTTCCTTGTCAGTGACGCGGACCCCGACGAGGTTCGCCAGCATCTGCGACGGTTCCTGATGGTGCTCAATCCGCGAGGCGCCGAAAATTTTTTCCGCTTTTACGATCCGCGCGTGCTCGGGCCTTTTCTCGAAGCGTCAAAACCCGAGGAGGCCGCGCAATTTTTCGGTCCGATTCGACGAATGTTCGTCTGTGCCTCCGTACCTCCCGTAAAAAAACCTTTCTTCACGAGCTGGACGGCTCCGCGCGTCGAAAAAGTACCCGCGCCGCCGGCTGCATCAGCCAAGTTTGCGCTGCGGACCGAGCATGAGGAGCGATTCGCGAAAGATGCCCTCGAGCGTTATGAGCAGCGCTGCATCACGTATCTGCGAGGCCAATGTACGCGGCAGCTGGCGAACAAGTCAGACGATGAGGTGCGTGGAATTATCACCAGTGCTCGCGAGATTGCAACGCGGCTTGGGATTATCGCCGGGCGCGACGTCACCACGCTGGCGGAAGTGATTGCGCTCGGCCCGACGCCCGCAGCGCGGAAAGAGCTTGACGCCTCGCCGGCACGCGAGCGGCCGAAGGTCCTCGAGCGTTTGCGCGACCAATTGCGCCAGCAGCAATCCGCTTGATGTGACCGTGGACGTAACTGCCTGTAGGGGCCGAGCATGCTCGGCCCGTGTTGCGGAGCCGATCAGTTTAGCTTGATCATCGGGCTGGTGACGGTAATCATCCCAGGTGTCATCTCGATGCTGCTTGCGCCACAGGTGAGCTTGATCGTAGCCGTCGCCTTGATCTCCACAGTCAGGGCTTCCAGACTCGACGTTCCCATCTGCGCTTTAGTGGTGATATTGCCCATTTTAACGTTGAGCTGATCATTGCCTGTGCTGATCTCGACGGCGCGATTTCCCTGCTTGACGGTGAGCGAGTAATTGCCGGTTTCGACAGTCCTGGTATCGTCATCATGAATATTCGTCTCGCGGCTTTTGCCGACCGTGCGGGTCTCCTTCTCCTCCACGATGGTGTTCAGGTCCTTTTGAGCGTGGACGAAAACTTCTTCATTGCTTTTCTTATCTTCAAATCGGATTTCATTAAACCCGCCGCCGCCCAGGCTGGACATGGAATGGACACCGCTCTGCGTTTTATTGCCGGGCAGTTCGTAGGGCGGCATCATATCTGCGTTGTAGACGCTGCCCAGAATGATCGGTTGATCCGGGTCGCCCTCGAGGAAATCCACCACTACCTCCTGGCCGATACGCGGGATGTGGATCATGCCCCATTGCTGACCCGCCCACATTGTCGCCACGCGAACCCAGCAGGAACTATCCGCATCGTTCTTGCCTTGGCGGTCCCAGAAAAACTGTACTTTCACACGCCCGTATTTGTCGGTGAAAATTTCCTCCCCGGCGGGACCCACCACCACCGCGGTCTGAGTCCCGCGCACAACCGGTTTGGGCGTCTCGCGCCGCGGCCGGAACGGAAGCGTGAACGGAATGCAGGTGAAAACGTTTTCGTAATGGGTATTTCCGTCTCCTCCGTCTGTTTCGTAACTATCGTCCGTTGCCACATGATTGACGGTAGTGAGCAGATACTGGCCGTTCCCATTGAAGTGTCGCGACAGCGTGAACTTGTAGCCCGAAACGAACTGCCGGCAATTGCTCGTTCCTCGAATGGATAACGAGGGCATTGCCTCCTGCTGCATGCGGATACCAACAGTCCGGGTACTGTCTTCGAAAATCTTTTGTAAATCGCCGGAATTTTCGCCGCCGCCCTTGTCGATACCGTCGAAGCGCTGGGCATACGCGCCGGGATAGTCGTAGATCTCTAGTTTGTCATTGCCGCCGACTTTCAGCTTATGGTTGACGGTGCCCGCCTGAGCGCTCTCCAAAATTACCTTCTCCGCCTCCAGATGCTTTTGAGGGAGTTCGAAAGAGTGGTCCCACAGAGTGTACTTTCCAGAGCGAAGCTCCTGGACTTTTTCCCATGAGTCGATGCGTTCCTCATCGCGGGTTCCGCCGTCCAGCGATTCGTAGATGATTTTGGAGCCCACCGGCATATCCGGGTGAGAACCCGGCGTGTTCCCCAGAAACAGGGTATGGCTGTCAGCCGTGTGTTTAAAAAAATAATAGATGCCCTCTTCCTCCATCAGGCGCGAAGCGAAATCAAAGTCGCTTTCGCGATACTGGACACAGTAATCGCGGGGTTGGAATTGCCCCTGAAGATCGAGAGCGACGTCTAATCCGGACAGAACCTTCTTCAGAATGTCCGGCACGCTCATGTGTTGAAAGACCCGGCTGTTATGCCGCTTCGTCGAAAGCCAAAACTGGGGAACCAGGTCCGCGCGATAACTGGTAAACGTGTCTCCTTGATCGCCCTGCGAGAAACTATTGATAATTCCGGAAAAATAGCGTTCCTTTTCCTCCGGCAGGGTCAACCGTACCGTAACCTTCTGTCCCAACAGTTTGTCGAACGGGACATCGGTTTCCTTCATTGCCATCAAGTCGAGTCGAAAGTTGAACAGTTGCGAAATCGCCTCATAGCCGGTGAAGCCCTTGAGCAGGAGCGCATCGGGCCCCAACGGGGTGGTGATTTCGAGCAGTCTATTTTTTTGCGTATATGCCGGCACGTGATCCTCCTCGACGTACCTGTGATTCTAGGCTGCCGGTGGTGTTTGCATCAAGTGCTTCGTTGCGAGCCAGGACGGAATCGGCTATTCAAAGTTCCTGCGAAAATCCTCGAACTGGCACTTGAGTTCCGCCAGATCCGTTTCCAGACGCGCGATACGCTCGTCAACCGGCGAGGAATGCGACGCGATTCGGCTCACTTCTCGATCAGACCCCGGCAGCCGCGTTGCGCACTTTGCTCCACTTGCCGCAATAGCCGGTCCAATTCCGCTCGGTCAAGCCAACGCCCACGCACCGACACGCCCACAATGTGCCTCGTGTTCCGAATGTTGACGAGCGGATCGGCGTCGAGAAGCACAAGATCTGCTGCCTGCCCTGGTTCGACAGCACCGAGGCTGCTCGCTTCTCGATAAAAAGCGGGAATTCCGTCAGTGGCGATCCGCAAAGCCTCCATTGGAGTAAAGCCCACATCCCGAACGAGGTTGTCCAGTTCGTCGTGGAGACTGAAACCCGGGTATATGAAAAGCACGCCTGCGTCCGTGCCGGCGAGAAACTGAACACCTTCTTCGCGCATTTCCCTGAAATCGCGGTAAACGTTTGGGAGTTCATTTCGAAGCGGGTCGTATGGGGCGTCTTTGCCTTCTTCCACTTGTTCGCGCCAGTCGTGGATCAAGTAGCCACACAGATATTTGCGTCTCACGTCCAGCTTGCCAGTAGTATCCTCAACGATCTTCTTGCTCTCTGCATATGGAACGGACAACAGGCCATCGATATTCACCATCGTGTTTGAGAGGTGCATGCCCGACTGCGCCATCCTCCGGAACAAGGTCCGCCGTTGCAACTCAGTCAGAGCGTTGAGTGACGGGTAAGTCAGAAAATGTTCGACACTGCGAACTGCGGCCCGTATTAACTCCTCCGGGGAAGCCACGGGATGCGCGGCGAACGGCAGATTGCGCCGCTTTGCCTCCTCGGCAACAGCGCGAAACGTATCCAGGTCTGGAGTTGAGCGCATTTTGATGTGGTCCACACCTTGAGCTGCAAGCCGTTTCACTGCTGTGCGAGCTTCGTCCGGATTGGCCACGCCGAAGCGAATGCGGTCCACGGGCTCAACTGTTCCTTCGCGTTTCATGCGCTCGACATTGGCGCGCGATTCGAGAATCTGCCCCGAAGTCTTGATGCGCGGCCCAATCACTTTTCCCGCATTGATCTGGGTCCGCCATTCCGCAACTTCCGAGAAATCACTTCCCATGTCGCGCACACCTGTCACTCCGTTCGCGATGAACCGGCTAGAAAAGCGATACCGCTAATCCACTTGAACCGAGATAATAGGCGCTTCTTCGACATGGCCTTCTTCTACCGTTTTCGTGCCGAAGCAGGTCAAACCTGGATTTTCGATCTGCGGGCGGCGCGGAATGGCAATGGTCTGGACGCGGCCCTGATTCTGCTCGATGAGCAGGGCCGCGAAATTACACGCAACGAAGACCATTTCATCTGGGATCCGTTCATCGAATATAAGTTCGAACGAAGCGGCACCTACACCGTAGTCGTGCAGCCAACCCACACGCAACTCGATCCCAACTTCACTTACCAGCTCGATATCCGCACCGCGCCACATCTCGAGACCATGTCGCCCATCAGCATGCCCCCCGGAGCAAGCCGCGAAGTGACTCTCTACGGCGCGGGGTTGCTCGACAAATCCGCGCGGTTAGTGTTCACGCACGATGGCGCGGCGGCAGGCGGTTTCAGCGGCGGGATTCTTGAAATGCGCGATGCGAGCGCGCTGATCCACATCGACGTGCCCGCGAGTGCCCGTGCGGGCGCCTATGAATTAGCTCTGGTCACAACTACCGGCAGATCAGACACCACGACGTTCCTCGTGGACTCCACGCCTTTGTACAAGCGCGGTGACGCGATTCAGCCGCCGGTCTCGATTACCGGAACGGCGCATTACCGCGATCCCGAGCGCTTCCGGTTTGAGGCGAAGAAGGGGCAGGCGCTGGTATTTGAAGTGCGAGCGCACCGGTTCGGCTCGCCAGTCGACTCAGTGCTTCGAATTCTCGATGAGAAGGGAAAACAGTTGGCGGTGAACGACGATGCAGACTTCCCCGGCGTCGCGGATAACAAGGACTCGCGCATCTTTCATACTTTCGAGGCGGATGGACGCTATGAGGTGGAGGTGCGAAACCTGGTCCGGGTGACGGGCGAGAATTTTCCCTATCAACTGCTTGTCTATCCGCCTACTCCGCATGCGAATGTCATGCTGGCCAGCGATCAGCCGTACGTCGATGCCGAAGGGTCAGGAGCGATCAAAGTTACCGCCGAGCGCCTGTTCGGTTTCGACGGCCCCGTCGAGTTGTCTGTGATCGGTCTGTCCGACGGTGTCTCCGCGGAAGCTGCGGTCATTGCTCCCGGCAAGACCGACACCACCATTCCACTGCATGCGCGAGGCGCCCATCCCGGCGTTTATAGCAATGTGCAGGTGTTTGCAAAAGGGGTGGAAGAGCCGGCCTGGCGATCCGTCAAAATCTCGGGCGGCGAGGGAGAAGGTCAAACCTTCGTCCGTGTTGACCGTGCCACGCTGGTTGTCAGTGAACGGCCTCTTTTCGCGCTGGAGGCCGACGTATCCGTGTGAACCTCGTGCGCGGCGGAAACGTGGACATCCCGGTGCAGATCCAGCGGGCGAAGGATTTCGCGGCCGACATACACTTTCAGGTCGACGGGCTTCCCCCAGGCGTCATCGCGGAGCCGCTGATAGCACACGATGGGCTGAGCAATGTTAAAATTCGACTCACTGCTAGTAGCAGCGCAGCTACCGGCAGAACCAAGGAAATCGCCGTCATCGGAACGGCGGAAGGCCGTCGACATTCAGGCGGCCATTAATCGTGACTGGCGGCTCGACGGGGTCAGCTTCAGCGAATGTCGAGTTGGGCTCCTGTTCCGTAATGTGGGGCAAATCGCCAATACGAAAAAGCAGCACGTTCGACGCGCCCCGCGGCGAGAGAACGCGAAAATAGTGCGGACCATTGGCGGCCCCGGGGCTGACGGTAAATTCCAACGTCAGGCTGGTGGGGTGAACGTCGACGACCTTTCCCGAAACGGATGCGTCGAGAAACATGACGGACGAGGCGCGGTCAAGAAACTCGCCGAGAATCTCGACATTCAGACGGGTGCCTGGACGAGCCCCTTGCGGAAATACGGAGATGAGCCGCGGAAGGCGGTGCGGCAGCTCGTGTATTTCTACTTCGGCGGGGAACGCCCAGGCAGCGAGCAGCAACAGAAGTACGGGCAATTTCACTGGTTCGAATCCTAGCATGAAACCCTTGATGCGGACGAGCTTGCAGTGCAATCACATGCTTTTTAGTTTGTACCGCGGAGCCACGCGGTTTGTGCGGGGACCCGCGGATTTTCGGTCAGGTGAGCAAACTGCCGCAGGTCTTCCGCAACCCCGGCGGCAGCCCTGCGCTACGAAACGAAAACCTATCCATTGCCACGAGCCGTTGCATAGGAGGTATAAGTGAGGTATGGAAAACCGGACCGAGCCAAGAACTGTGGGGCAATGGATCCGCTATGTTGTGGTGGCAGCCATAGCCATTTGGCTAGTGATTTGGATGTTGAGGTTATCGGGCATCAACATTTAGTAGATGTATGCTATTGACCGGCATCCCGTTTCCTTCTACTCTCGATAACTTACGATGTCCCATATAAAACTCCCTGAAGGGCTGCCCGGAATTATGGGGCCAATGGCCTTCCGGCCGGAAACAGCGAAGCCGCTTAACGAACTAGCGGAAATTCTGCTGCAAGGGCCGAGCACCCTTTCCCGAGGGGAGCGGGAACTCATCGCTAGTTACGTTTCGTCGCAAAACGATTGCGTTTTTTGACATAAAATCCACGGCGCGGTCGCGGCCTATCATCTCGGTGGCAATGAAACGCTGGTTGAGGATGTTAAACAGGATGCCGTCAGTGCGGCGGTTTCGGACAAGCTCAAAGCACTGCTGGCGCTTGCGGAAAAGGTCCGGCGCGGTGGCAAAGCGGTTCAGCCCGAAGATGAAGATATTGAGCGTGCACGGCGCGAAGGAGCGACCGACCTTGAGATTCACGACACCGTGCTGATCGCCGCGGCTTTTTCCATGTACAACCGCTACGTCGACGGGCTGGCTACATGGGCCCCTGAGGACCAGGCGGCGTACCGCGAGTCGGGCGCGCAACTGGCTCGAGAAGGGTACTTGGAACCGGCTGGACACACATGAAACCCATGTTCCTGCCGGAAGTTGAAGGTAATCCACAACCGGGCCCCACGACTGACCTCATTCACATTGCGCAATCCGCCGGCGCCGAGTACCCAAAGATCTGGCATCTATTCGGGTACCGGCCCGAAGCAACCACGCACCTCGGCGCATTCACGCACGAGATCATGCGCGGGCACTGCCCGTTGATCTCCGGCATCCGCGAGCTGATCGCTGCCTTCACTTCCTATCGAAATGACTGCCCGTTTTGAACGAAGTACCACGCCGCAGTTGCGGCGGAATTGCTGGGGAGCGAGGAACTGGTGTGGGGCGTCCTGCACGACCTGGAAACATCGTCCCTTCCCGAAAAAGAGAAGGTGCTCTTCCGCTTCATCGACAAGGTCAATTCCGAGTCGCCGAAAATCACCGCCGAGGATATGCGGCCACTCCACGCCGCGGGTTGGACGGATGAAGCCATCTACTACGCCATCACGGTCTGCGCGTTGTTTAACTTCTACAACCGCTGGATCGACGCCGCGGGCGTGCACGCAATGTCTGATGAAGCGCACAAGACATTCGGAGCGCGCACGGCGCAACACGGATATACTCGAAAATAATGCGACCTACTTCTTGCCCCAAATGGTCGTCTTCGGGTTATAGTTACGCCAGTCGAACCAGTAGTCTTTTAGCATCGGAATCGGCTCCAGGCACATTCCCTTTGCTTTCCCTGAAACCGCGCAGCCCTGGAAGTTCCATTCGCTTCCGGTAGGCGCATCCATCAGGAAAGCTCCCGGGTTATTGGCGGTCATCCGGTAAAAGTCGGGCGCGCCATCCATGCCGGGGATTCGGTCGCGAAACGCTCTGACGGATTGATTATCCGGACCGGCCACAAGCAGCACCGGCTCGTCGCCCACATGGTCTTTGACCAGCTTTTCCTTGATGACCTGGTCATAGGGAAACGCCCGGCTGGCGCCGAATGCCTGAATTCCCAGCATTAGATCGCGTGGCTTCATGCCATGCTCCGGGAACCGGATGACGACCGGCACGCGCTTCATGCGCACATCCCAATCCTTGGCCTCGTAGTCTGAGGCGTACTTCGGCACGTTCTTTAACACTGTGCCTTGCGGCTCTTCGGCTTTCCAGGTGGCGAAAGTGAGCTCATCGGAATGGACCAGCGTCAGTTGCCGTCCCTTGAGCGGACCGGAGACGGCGGTGCCGCTGATCTGCTGCCAGTAGCTTCCTGTTTCCTCATCGCGCATGAGGAAGTTCTGATTATTGATGCCGGCCAGATGAAACGTCAGCCGCAGTCCGCCGGCATCTCGCGTCCACACCAGACCGGTGTGACAGAGCGTTCAATACGTTGCGACGAGCGCCGTCCCTCCGACGATGTCATTGACGATATGGTGATAACCCATGGTGCGAATCGGGTACGCACGCGCGCTGCCGCCGACCTTCACCACGATCAGCTTGTCATCCTTGTCAAGTTTTACGTCAGTCACTGCGGCGAACTCGGGATGGTCGACTGGATGGAACATCAGTTCATATACGTTCACGCGGGCGAGAAAAGCTAAGATGTACACGAAACCGGCGCCCGTCACCACCAGAGCGCGCCGCCACTTGTTTGCCTGGACCCGCCAGTACCCAACTGCCGCCACAAGAGCCGCTATTGCTGACCCGACGGTGATAAGCGGCCGGAAGCGTGAAACCACCAGGGCCGCTGTCAGTTCGTGCGCTCCCTGGGCACGAAACGGCCGGATCACATAAATGGGATACCCGACGCAGACAACGGACACGGCCATGCAGGTGAGCAATACGAGAATCCATCGCGTGCGCATCTTATTCGACCGTCGCGGATTGGAAGCGCGCTAGAAATCTGGCCGGGCATGCCCGGCCACTACAGGCGGGCACGTCCGACCCATTTCCCAGACCTATGAACGAGCGGCGCACAAGCAATTTTTTCACAAAGCACCTAGAACCTAAATACTCGAAATATGTTAGCTATGCGCATTTACAAGTTCTAATTGTTTTTGGTTATTGCTCTCACTCATAGCTGCCTTTACACTACGTCAATCCTATGCGAAAAGTCTGTCTCGTGCTGGTGTTCTCTGTCTGCTCGCTTGTGCAAGCTCAGGATCCAGTCGGTGTACTCGAAGGGCAAATCAAAGATGCATCCGGCGCCGTGGTGTCTGCGGCTGACGTCACCGTTACCAATCATCAAACTGGCTTTAACGCCAAAGAGCGTTCCACCGACGATGGTTCGTTCCACTTCGCATCTTTACCGGTCGGCGAGTATGACTTGCGCGTCAGCGCTAACGGCTTGGCGGCCTTCACCGCGTCATCCATCCGCATCGACATCGGGCGGACGGTCCGGATTCCCGTGACTCTCGAAGTGGCTGCCGGGCATAGCGAGGTGAATGTAACCGGGACCGGTGCGACTGTAGACGTTGGGCCGACGCTCGGTAACGTCGTTTCGGCGCACGAAGCTACCGATCTCCCTCTGAACGGCCGCAATTTCACGCAACTCGGGCTGCTGCAACCGGGAGTCGCGCCAATGACCGGCGGACTAGCTGAAGCCGGCGGACTGGCGCGTGCAAATCAGGCTTACTCGGTCAATGGCCAGCGGCCCGAATCGAATAGTTATCTCCTTGACGGCGTCTCCAACAGTGACAACGTCAATGGCGGTTTTGCCATCCGCGTACCCGTCGACGCCATTGCTGAATTTCGCATCCTGACATTGAATGCTCCCGCCGAATATGGCGGGACGAGCGGCGCCACCACCAGCGTTGTTACCAAATCGGGCAGCAACAGTATGCACGGCGACGTCTATGAATTCTTGCGGAACAACAATCTGGATGCGCGCAACTTTTTCGCGCCAACCGTTGAGCCGCTCCACCGGAACCAGTTCGGCGGGACAATCGGCGGGCCGATCCGTCGTAACAAAGATTTTTTCTTCGCTTATTACGAAGGTTTGCGCGACCGTGCGGGCGAGACCAAAACAGCTATCGTGCCGACGCCCGCGCAGCGCCAGGGCGATTTCTCTGGGACAGGCTCGCCACTCATGGGCTTCAATTTCAGGACCGGCGGGTTCGAACCCGTTCCGGGAAACAAACTTCCGCCGGCGCTGCTGAATCCGATCGCGCTAAATGCTCTTCAGTTCTATCCGCTCGGCAATATCTCGCCATCGCTATACGCTTCCACCGTTATGGCGACCAACAATTACGATCAGGGGGGCTTTCGGCTCGATCACAATTTTTCCAACGGCGATCAGCTTTCTCTGCGGTATGCAACATCGAGTACCAGTCAAATCGACCCACTGCCCATCGCTGGCGCCGGCGTGCCCGGCTTTCCGGTAGGCGATAGTATTCGCACACACTCGATAGCCATTTCGCACACGCACCTCTTCTCTGCCGGCACGCTGCAAACCTTTCGCGCGGCCTTCTTCCGCAACGAGATCATTTTAGGTCAGCGGCTGAATACAACTCCGCCCAGTGCCTTGGGATTCCAGTACCAGCCAACGCTCGGCCTGGCTGCCGGTCCTCCCTACCTGATTGTCAGCGGCTACGCCAGCGTGGGAGATCCGATAACTGGCCCGCAAAATACATACCAGAACAACTACCAGGTCAGCGATTCCATTTCGCTGACGCGGGGGCACCACAGTTTCAAGGTCGGCGGTGAGTTCGCTCGCACTCAACTCAATCTCTTATTTGGCATTGCGACTAACGGCTTCTTTGTCTTTGCACCGTTTCCGTTTAGCGATCCCTTCGCCAGTTTCCTGACCGGCCAACCGGTAGTGTTCTTTCAGGCCGGCGGCCAGTTCGACCGCGCGCTAAGAAATATTATGGCGGCGGGCTACGCGCAGGATGAATGGCGGATTACGCCGCGCCTGACCCTGAATTACGGGCTGCGATATGAGATAAATACGCCATATGTCGACACCCGCGATCGTATGAACGAATGGGCGCCAGGGATGCAATCGAAGGTATTTCCCGACGCGCAGCCGGGCCTGCTGTTTCCCGGCGATCCTGGCGTGGCCAGAAGCATTGCGCCGAACTACTATAAGGGTCTGATGCCGCGCTTCGGCATTGCCTGGGACCCCACGGGCAGCGGCCGCACTACCGTGAGAGCGGGTTACGGCATTTTTTATGACTCGTTCACCAACGGCGTGGGCGGGCCGCTCCAGGCTCCCGTGAGCGCGCTGCCCTGGTTACAGGCCAATCAGATTCCGGGTCCCGGGTTTGATATTGCCAACCCGTACGGAG
>Ga0207707_10002472_pt1 | contig 16640 bp, 10 predicted proteins | sample KBSC83BmetaG_FD_184336 | JGI IMG/M metagenome (GOLD analysis project Ga0207707, IMG submission 184336) | Corn rhizosphere microbial communities from Kellogg Biological Station, Michigan, USA - KBS C8-3B metaG (SPAdes) (version 2) | ecosystem: Host-associated > Plants > Roots > Rhizosphere ...
GTCCAGGACATACGCGACCATTTCACCGGTCGCCGACCGCTGCACCAGGATGTTCTTGATGTTGAGGTCGGGGTGGCGCGCGCCCGCGAGCGTGAGCTCGGCGACCAGTTGTGCAACGGCCCCGAGCACGGCGCGGCGGCGGTCCTCGGACATCGGCTCGGCGAGCACCGCCGCGAGGTCGGCCGACCCCGGGATCTCACGCGTGACGACGTCGGCGCGACGGAGCACGCCGGCAGGGTACGTGGCAAACGCGATCACCTCGGGCGTCCGTACGCCTAACTCAGTGAGGCGGAGTGCCGTGTCGAGCTCGTACGGCGCGCGCGTCGGCGCCGTGAACCGGTCGCCGGTGAGCGCGGCGAACAGGCCGCCGTGGCGCGACCGGCGCACGACGACCCGCGCGGCGTCGCCCGGGAGCATGACCGCGTAGGCAACGCCGCGGCCCGCGAGCGTGCGCGCGTCGGGCATCTGCTTGGCGTACGCGTAGAACGAGCCGGCGCCTAACGCAAGCTCGAGCGGCACCCGCAGGCTCATGAGCCCCACGCCGTGGGCCGACCGCGCGGAGAGCGCGATGTATCCGTCGGGCAGGACCGTGCTCACGACACCACGCTGTACACGGGAATCGGTTGGCTCTTGCCGCGCAGCTCCATCGTCCCGCGCTCCACCATCGGCGGCGGCGCCGAGAGCGCCGAGCGCATCTCGCCCGAGAGCAGAATCTCGCCGCCTTCCGCCGCCGCGCACAAACGGCTGGCCGTGTTGACTGCGTCGCCGATCACAGTGTATTCCAACCGGCGTTCGGACCCGATGTAGCCTGCAAAGCTCTCGCCGTAGTTGAGACCCACACCGATCTGCAGCGCGGGCCGGCCCTGCGCGCGCCACTTGGCGTTGAGCGTGTCCAGCTCGCGCATCATCTCGAGCGCCGCCGCCATGGCGCTGCCCGCGTCGTCGGTGCCGGCGATCGGCGCGCCCCACTGCGCCATGATCGCATCGCCGATGAACTTGTCGAGCGTGCCGTTGTGCCGGAACACCACGTCGACCATTACCGAGAAGTACTCGCTGAGCAGACGCGCCACGTCGTCGGGGCGCATGTCCTCGGAGAGCGCCGTGAATCCGCGAATGTCGCTGAACAAGACGGCCACCGTGCGCTTGTCGCCGCCTAACTGGACGGCGTCGGGCGAGGCGGCGATCCGCGCCGCCAGGTTGGGCGCGAAGAATCGCTCGAAGTTGCTGCGCACGAGCGTCTCGCGCCGGCTGCGCTCGGCGAACGCGCTGTTCTCGAGCGCGACCGCGGCGATGTTCGAGAACGCGACGAGGAAGTCGAGGTCGTCATCGTCGAAGCGCTGCGTGGTGGTGAGGTTGTCCACGTAGAGCACGCCGTGCACGCGATCCTCGCTGCCGATGAGCGGCGCGCACATCGCCGACCGCACGCTCTGCATGAGGATCGACTGCCCGCCGAAGCGCTCGTCCTGCGGCGCATTGTCCGAGAGCACCGCGACCTTTTCGTCCACCACCTTGCGCGCAATCGACTGCGGGATCGCGCGACCGGCCATTTCGCCGCGGCGGTCGCGCGAGATGCGTTGGGCCCGCGTGCCGTTGCCGTCGAGCAGCTCGATGGCTACGCGGTCCACGTCCAGAATCTGGAACACCACGCCCACGATCGAGTCGAGCAGTGCGTCGACGGCAATCGCGCGGGACAACTGCTTGGAGACTTCGAGGAGCAGCGCGAGCTTCTTGGCCGTGACCGCGTGCTCATCGGTCATCACGGTCTGCGCTTTGGCCTCGGCGAGGTTCGTGGCGTGCATCACGCGCGACAAGCCGCCGGGCTGACCGTACGGACGCTCGCGGATGATGGTCGAGCCGCGCACCGTGGGCGTCGCCTCGTCGAGCAGCAGCTCCGAACCCAGGGTCGCGAGCGGCCGCGTGATGTTGGTCACGCGGAACGGGACTTTGCCGAACGCGATCGTATCGCCCGGACTAACGCTGGCCTCCGTTACGCGCGCGCCGTTGACGAAGGTGCCGTTGCTCGAGCCCAGGTCGCGCACACGGATCGTGAGGCCGGTGCTCGTCAGCTCGGCGTGGCGGCGCGAGATGGTCGGGTCGATCACCGGGAGATCGCTCACCGATGCGCGTCCGACGACGAGGGTCGCACCGTCTTGTAGCTCGAAGCTCTGGTCGCCGGCGGTGCTCGTCAGGCGGAAAGGCATGACACGGAATATGGCACTCGCCAGGGGCGGCGGCGACTGTCCCGGGCGCTCCGGCGGAGCGGTGTTTTGCGGGAACGGCCTCCGGGTCGTAGTATCTTCCTGCCTGCCGCCGCTCCCGCGCGGTGCCGCCCCGTGAGGTCGCCCCCGTTGATACGGGCGTGCGGCCGCGCCTTCCCTTCGAGACCGAGACCACGATGGCCACGACGCTCGTGCAGTTCGATGACTGGATCAAGCATACCGAATCGCTCGGTGCACGCCGGAGCGACGAGCTGCGCGCGCTCGACACCGCCTTGCGCGCGTACCAAGCGGACAAGAGTGCGGCCGCGCTCACGCGAGTGAAGAACGCGCTGAACGCGTGGAAGAAGACGCAGGGCGCGGGTGACGCGTGGAAGAAGTCGCGCCGCAACAAAGATGGCTACGTGGAGCTGCTCACCACGCAGGTGGAAAAGGGCGGTGATACCGACCAGGCATGGGGCACGACGCCTAACTTCATGCACGAAAACCTGATCAACGCGCGGCTCGGCGTGATCTACTTGTTTTCGCACCTCACGGTGTCGCCGCGGATCTTCAACGTGCTGCTCGAGGGCGGCTTGTCGATCGCGGGCGGCGCGCTGTCGTACGCCGGCGCGTCGGACGGGCTCAAGAATGCGACCGCGAACGCCGTCTCGAACTTTCAGGGATTGGTCATGGTGCCTGGGAACGAGATCCTCAACGCGGGGTGGGGCGCCACCAAGCCGTTGATCCTCAAGCCCGATCAGCAGACAAAACTCATGACGGTGATGGAGAAAGTGAAGCGATGGTTCGAGGACGTGGCGAAGGGTCTGCTCGAGTCGCTGAAAGAAAAGTGGAAGTGCGAGCTGCCGGCGTCGTTAGTCAAAGCTGCCGTGGGCGCCGCCGTGAGCGCGACGCAGAGTGCGCTCGCCGCCGGTCTGTTGTCCGGCGCCCTGGACCTGGGGAAGGGGATCATCGTATCGGTCGACGCGGCCATCACGCGATTCAAGGCGTGGAAGTCATCGCGCGACGTGGAGTTCAGCTCGGGTCACCCGAAGATGGTGGTGGACACGATCCACCGCGCGATGACCGTGAGCATCGGCGAGGGCATGTGGACGGCAATGAAGGGCGCCGCGAGCATGGGCCTTGCCGCCGCGAGTGCCGGTGCCGGTTTGATTGCCGGCGTCCTCATCGCGGGCGCCGAGATGTTGGCGAAGCTGTTCTGGCGGCTCTACGAGACGTCGCAGATGCGCACGTTCTTCTCGGAAGCGGCCGAGCATTGGCGGAATCGCGACGGCGGCAGCGCACTGCATCGGCAGCCGTTCGCGTTCGCGCGGTGGTATCGCAAGCATACGCTGCTGGCGCCGGCGCTCGCGGTGATCACGCTCAACAGCGGCATCTGCGGCGACAAGATGGTGTACTTGTCGATGTTCAAGGACGACCAGAGCGTGATCTCGACGGCGGAGTTCCAGGCCGGTGTGGAGCACCTGGACGGGCTCAAGGTGTGGGGCGCCAAGTATCTCGGCGAGACCGGATTTTCGTTCGGTGCGACCGACGCGATGGTGGGCAAGTTCCTGCAGTTCGCGAAGGGCGGCGGCAGCGACGGCGTCGTGAAGGCGCACCAGGAGAATCTCTCGGGCGGCGCCTGGATGTGGGACAAGGTGGTGTCGGTGGCGAAGGCCTAACGGAAACGATCCCTGGAGGCCGCATGGCTCGTTCGTCAGGCAGGTGGCGTCGCGCGGCAGCCTGTGCGGCGCTTGCGGCACTTGGCGCGGCCGGAGCGATAGGCGCACAGACGCCGTCGGGCGCCAATTCCTCGGGTTCGGACTCCACGGTGCGTCGCGCGGTGGACGAGCTCAACGCGAAAGAAGTGAAGGCCTGCCAAGAGATGGACCACACCGCGTCAGCCGAATTGTGGGCCGACGACGGCGTGGACCTGATTCAAGGTCTCCAGCCCATGGTGGGGAAGGCGGTGATCGCCGCCTGGCTCAGCGGCCTAACGCCCGGGCTCAAGGGCGCGAAGATGGTCTCCTGCACCATCGACTGGAAGCAGATCACGATTCAGGGCGACTGGGCGTACGAGTGGGGGATCAACAAGCAGCGGATCGAGTTCCCACCGCCGCAGCAGCCGTTCGAGAGCGAAGGGAAGATCACGTTAGTCCTCAAGCGCCAGACGGATGGCGCGTGGAAGATCGAGTTGGAGTCGTGGAACAGCAGCCCGAAGGCCAGCGGATGACCCGTCAGGCGTGACTCGCGAGATGTTACACGCGGAGCGCCTTGACGATGTCCGTTCGCGCGGCGTGCACGCCCGGCACGAGGCAGGCGGCCGCGGTCGTTCCCAACATCACGGCGAGCGCGACGAGAAATGTGACCGGGTCACGCGGGCTGACCGCGTAGAGCAGGTCGCCCAACAGCCGCGTGGTGCCTAACGCTGTGGCGACGCCGGCCCCGATGCCGGCCATGGTCACGATCATCCCGCGGCCGATGACGAGCCGCAGCACACCGGCCGGTGCCGCGCCGAGCGCCATGCGCAGGCCCAACTCGCGGGTGCTCTGCGAGACCACGTACGACATCACGCCGTAGAGGCCGACCGCGGCGAGCAGGACGGCCAGCGCCCCGCAGATGCCGATGAGCGTGACCGCGATGCGCTGTGGTGACGTCGACCGTTGCATGACGTCTCGCATCGGCAAGACGTTGTACGCGGCCAGACTCGGGTCGAGCGAGTGGATCGCACGCCTGACGCCAGGGCCAACCTCCGCCGACGGCCTCGACGAACTGATGAACACGCTGAACATCGGTGTGAAGCTCTGGCGAAGCGGCACGTAGAACAGCGGGGCAGGAGGCTCGAGGAGGGATTCGAACCGCACGTCTCGCACAACGCCAACCACCTGCGTCCAGCGTGTGCCGGAGCGCAAGCGCTTGCCGACGGGATCGGCGCCGGGCCAATACGTCGCCGCCATGGTTTCGCTCACGATCGAGACCGGCAGCGTCGTGTCGGTGTCGGTGAGCCGGAAGTCGCGGCCGCGGACGATCGAGATGCCTAACGCCGCAAAATACGCGGGGGTGACGCTCGTGGATCTGGCGGTGGGTGCTTCGTCCGGCGCATTCTGGTAGCCATCCACTGCGATGGGCACGGACCCGTACGGCGCGCCCGGGTCGAGCGGCCTGCTCGTCGAGAGGGCGACGGCGCGTACTCCGGCAACACCGGCCAGACGAGTAACGAGCCGGTCTGCGTAGATGCGGGACCGCGCGCTGTCATATCGCGCCGCAAGCAGGTTGACGTACGTAGTGTAGGTCCGATCTGCGTCGAAGCCGGGGTCGATGTGCCGCATGTGCTGCAGGCTGGCGAACAGGAGCCCGCCGCCGACGAGCAGCACGAAACTCATCGCGACCTGGAGTATCACCATACTGGCGCGCAAGCGCGCACTGCGTCGCCCGCCCGACAGACTGGGCGCGACGGACTTGAGCGCGCTGGTCAGGTCGATGTCGCTGGCGCGAAGCGCCGGGACTAACGCAAACAACAACACGGAGGCAAGTCCGACGCTGGCGCTGAGCGCGAGGACCCGCCAATCGAAGCTGCTGTTGAGGGTGATGGACGCGCCGCTGCGGGGAGCAAAGAACAGCGAGAGGGCGTGCCGGCAGCCGTAGGCCATGGCAAGGCCGAGCACCGTTGCGATGCCGCCGAGGAGCAACGCCTCAGTGACCAACTGCCGGAGAAGCCGTGCGCGTCCGGCGCCGATGGCGAGACGCACGGTCATCTCGTGGCGTCGCGCAAATGATCTGACGAGCAGGAGGTTCGCCACGTTCGCGCACGCGACGAGCAGTACGAACACGACGACGACGACTGCGACGCGCAGCATTGGTGCGAGCTCGCGCGCCGCGTTGAACGGAGTCTCCCACAGGGGCAGCACGCGGATCCCGCGACCGCGCTCGACATCCGGGAAGGTCAGCGCCAGTCGCGTCGCCGCGACCGTGAGCGATGCTTGTGCCTCGTCGCGCGAGACGCCCGGCGCGAGCACGGCATAGCCTTCGATCCACGGCGCACCGCGGTTCTCCAGCTCGTAGCTGCCGCTGAATGCCGCCTGCATCGATGCCGGAACCCAGAACTGCATCGCGTAGCCGACGAAGGTACCTGCGAAGTCACGTGACGCCACACCGACGACGACGAGCGGTACGCCATTGAAATCGACGGTCTTGCCGACAATTCCGGGATCGAGCGCGAATCGATCCCGCCACATCGCATAGCCGATGACCACCACTGGATGCGTGCCGTTACCGACGTCTTCGCCGGGGATAAAGCCGCGTCCGCGCGCGAGCGGTATGCCTAACGCAGAGAAATAGTTGGCCGAGACGAGCTCGCCGACGACGCGGTCGGCGCGATCCCGTCCCGTGAGGGTGGCGCCGGTAATCTTGTCGGCGACGAACGCTGAAAAACCGGTCGACATGCGACCAAGGTCCTGAAAGTCCAGCCACGAGACGGACGCGTAGCCGGGCGTCCCTTTCACGGTCCCCGCGATGGCGACGAGCCGGTCCTGCGACGCGACGCCGGGATAGGGGCGGAAGAGTATGCCTTCCAGCCAGCTGAACACCGCGGCATTCGCGCCGATGCCGACGGCCAGGCAGAGCACGGCGATGATGGAGAATGACGGCGCACGCCAGAGCGCGCGCAGGCCAATGCGCGTGTCTTGCCACAGTCGGTCGAACCATATGCCGGCCCACATGTCACGCGTGAGTTCTTGCACGAGGCCGACGTTGCCGAAATCGCGGCGGGCGTTGGCCGCCGCCTGGCGCGGCGACTCGCCGCGGGCGATCCGGTCGGCTTCGTCCATCGCGAGGTGCGAGCGGAGCTCGTCGGCGAGTTGGGCGTCGCGGCCCGGACGGCGGAACGGGCGCCAGGTCCTCATGCGTCACTCTCCGCCGGGCGTGTGAGAATCCCGGCAATCGCTTCCGTTAGGCGGTCCCACCGGGACCGCTCGGCTGCGAGCTGGCGCCGTCCCTTTGCCGTCAGGCGATAAATGCGGACGCGCTGATTGCGATCGGACGTCTGCCACGCGGCGCGGATGGCCCGCTGGCGCTCGAGGCGGTGGAGGGCCGGATACAGCGAGCCGGCATCGACCCGGAGGGCGTGGTGCGATGCCGCGCGGATCATCTGCGCGATGCCGTAGCCGTGGAGCGGGCCCCAGCGGAGGGTCTGCAGGATGATCAGGTCGAGCGTGCCCTGGAGCAGCTCGAGGCGTGACGTCGGGGGAGATTTGGCCACGATCCCGCTCCACCGGCCGATATGCCGATATATAGACGCTCTATACCCTTTATATAGACTGTCTATACCCTGGCACGGTGTCAAGGCCTCGCGCGGCTGCGCGGACGCGACCGATGGCCGTCAACAGCGCACGCATCTTGTTCTCGGTTTCCTCGAACTCCCGCGCCGGCACCGAGTCCGCGACGATCCCAGCCGCCGCTTGCACGCTGGCCACGCCCCCGGCGATGACGCACGTGCGGATGGTAATCGCGAGGTCCATGCGTCGGTCGCCGGCCGCGATGTAGCCCACTGCGCCGCCGTACGGACCGCGGCGCTCGGGCTCGAGCTCGTCGATGATCTCCATGGCGCGCACCTTGGGCGCGCCCGTCAACGTGCCGGCCGGGAACGTCGCGCGGAAGACGTCGAGCGCCGATGCGTCGCCGCGTAACGCGCCCTCGATCTGGCTCACGATGTGAAGCACGTGACTGTACCGCTCGATGATCATGAGATCGGTCACGCGCACCGAGCCGTAGGCGGCGATGCGCCCCACGTCGTTGCGGCCCAGGTCGACCAGCATGACGTGCTCGGCGCGTTCTTTCTCGTCGGCGAGGAGCTCGGCGCTCAGTCGTGCATCGTCTTCGGGGGTGGCGCCGCGGGGCCGCGTGCCCGCTATCGGCCTAACGGTGACCGTGCCGTCGGCCACGCGGACGAGGAGCTCGGGTGAGCTGCCGACCAGCTCGAGCCCGTCGAGCACGAGATGGTACATGTACGGCGATGGGTTGAGCGCTCGGAGCGCGCGATACAACGAGAGCGGCTCGAAGTCCAACGGCACCGCGATGCGCCGTGCCAACTCCGCCTGAAAGCAGTCGCCGGCGAAGATGTACTCGCGAATCCGCTCGACGTCGCGCTCGAACTGATCGCGCGAATACGCGGCAACGCCATGCGCGGGCGGCGCGCAGGCGTCCAGCGCCAGCGGTGGCAGGACGCCCGGGCCCTGCAGCCGCGCGACCAGGGCATTGATCTCGCGGTCCGCCTCCTCGTAGAGCCGACGCCGCGCCGTCTCGTCGAGGTCCGGTGCGACCGGAACGGCGACCACCACGCGCGCCTGCGCCCGCAGGTTGTCGATGATGACCAACGCCCGCGTGAACACGAACACCGCATCCGGCACGTCCACGGTGCGCGGCGGAGCGTTAGGCAGGCGCTCGAGGAGCCGGACCACGTCGTAGCCGAAGAAGCCCACGGCGCCGCTCCAGAACGCGCCGAGCTCGGGAACCGGCGCCGGCTCGAATTCCGTTAGGCGGGTGCGCAGGTCGGCGAGCGGGTCGGCCGGCCGCCGCGCGCCGAACCAGCCTCGGTCCGGCGCCCAATCGTCCACGACGCCATCCTTGAGCCGCCACGCCCCTCGCGGCTCGGTGCCGAGGAACGTGTACCGAGCCCAGGTCTCGCTGCCGGCGGGAGCCGATTCGAGCAAGAACGCGAACGGCCCGCGCCGCAACTTCGCGAACGCGGACACCGGCGTGTCGGCGTCGAGCAGACAGTCGCGCCATACCGGCACGAGTCCGCCGTGCTCGGCGAGCGCGACGAAACGGTCGGGCGTCATCATCGCGTCGCTTGCCGCCTGATCCTGCGCCCGCGACATTTCTCGATCATGCTTCGGTTCTCCGCGGCGCACGCCGCCGCGCTGTGTGTCCTGGTGGGTCTCACGACCGCCGTACAACCCGCCGGCGCGCAGGCATGGGATGACCGGCGCACGATGGGGCTGGTCGAGCGCGCCACGAAGGGACGCGCCGAGCAACTCGCCGACAGCACGCTGGTGGACTATCGCGCCACCGCGCACGGCTATCTCACGTTTTTGGTCCAACTCGGTCAGGGCTTTCCCGATCCGCCGTCCGTCGTGAAGTCGGACGAGTTGGCGCTCCAAGTCTACTGGCGCGCGCCCAACCTCAGCAAGCAGGTCATCGAAGGCCGTCGCGACACGCTGCTGCTGCCGACGGACATCCGGTATCACCAGGACCACTTGGGCATCGTCCAGAACAATTTCCCGAACTTCATCCGCTTGGGGGAAGGCGACGAAGTGCGCGACGTGCCGCACCCGTTGTCGGCGGATGGCTTGCATCTCTACGACTTCGCCATTCGCGATTCGCTCGCCATTCGTCTCGCCGGACAGAACCGTTTCGTGTACGAGGTCGCGGTACGCCCGCGCGACGAGAGCGCGGCGCGCATCGTCGGCGCGGTCTACATCGACACCGCCAGCGCGCAGGTGGTGCGGATGGCGTTCGCGTTCACGCACGCCGCCTATCTCGACAAAGAGCTCGAGGACATCTCGATCGTGCTCGAGAACGCGCTCGTGGACGACCGCTACTGGCTGCCGTACCGCCAGGACATCGAGATCCGGCGTACCGGCACGTGGATGCAGTTTCCGGCGCGCGGCATCATCCGCGGCCGGTGGGACATCTGCTGTTACGAGGTCAACTCGCGCCTCGCGCCGGCGCTGTTTGTCGGCCCGGAGATCGTAGAGGCGCCGGCAGCCATCAGATCATCATATCATTGGACCGGCCGCATTCTGGATTCGCTGCCCGCGGATGTGCGGGCGCCGACGGAGGCGGACGTGCGCCGGGTGCAGGATGAGGCGCGCGAGCTCGTGCGCACCGAGGCGCTCTCGCGGGCGGCCGGCGTCCAGCCTGCGGCGCGCCGCGTGTCCGACGTCGCACGCGTCGACCGCGTCGAAGGGCTTGCGTTAGGCGGCGGCGCGTCGGCTCGGTTCGGCGGCGGATTCGGCGCGACGGCCACGGGCCGGTGGGGTTTCGACGACCACCAGGCCAAGGGCCGAGGGTCGGTTGGCTACGAGTGGTCGAGCGGCCGGTCGATCGCGCTGTTCGCGATGCGCGGCTATCGCGACGCGGGCGACGTGCCCGAAGTGTCGCCGCTCGTGAACAGCATCGCGGCGCAGGAGTTCGGCTCCGACCGGACCGATCCGTACGATGTGCGTGGACTCGGCGTGGACCTCGCGTTGGGCCGATGGGCCGGCGCGGACTGGTCGGCGACGGCGGCACACGAAGAACAAAATCGGCTCGCGGTGCACGCGGCTCCCTGGCACGGCACGTACGGCGCGACAGTGCCGGCGTGGTCGATCCGCGAGGAGCGGCTGGCGGTGGATGCGCGCCGCTCGCTGCCATCCGTAGCGTTAGGCGACGTGACTGTCCATGCGCAGCTCCGCGGTGGATGGTTCACTGGGCGCGACACGGCCCTGGCGGCGGGCCACTCGAGCTTCGAGCGGGCGTTCGTGCAGGCGCACGCCCAACGGAAGCTGGGCGCCGACGCGTTGGTGCTGGACGCGACCGTGGCCGGTGTGCGCGGCTCGTCCGGGGTCCCGGCGCAGGAGTACGTGTTTCTCGGCGGCCCGATCAGTGGACCGGGATACGACTATCACCAGTTCGCGGCCCGCTTCGGCGCGACGGCGCACGCCGAGTGGCGCGTGCCGGTGCCGTTTGCGCCGATCTCGTTGGGCGCGTTCGGTCGTGCGTCCCCCACCGCGACGGTTGCGCCGTACGTGCACATGGTCTACGTGACCAACGGGGCGCCGTTCGCAACGCCGGCGCGCGGGTGGTATCCGTCGGTCGGGGTCGGATTCATGCTGTTGTTCGATCTCGCGCGGTTCGACGTGGCGCGCGGACTGCGCCGCGGGGCCGGGCGGTGGACCTTCTCGTTCGACCTGGCGCCGGCGCTCTGGCGCGTCCTCTGACATTGGCCTAACCGATGCTCCACGAGAGTTTCCTCCAGCTCCTGCGGACGTACGGCTACGGCCTGCTGTTTCTGGTGGTGGGCCTCGAGAGCCTGGGCGTCCCCGTGCCGGGCGAGACGGCATTGGTTGCGGCGGCGGCGCTCGCGGCCCGGGGCCACATGCGCATTGCGTTCGTCATCGCGATTGCGGCGGCCGCGGCGATCCTCGGCGACGCCTGTGGCTACTGGATCGGCCGGCGCGGCGGCATTGCGTTCGTGCGGCGCTACGGCCGCTTCGTCCGCATGAATGACGCAAAGCTCGAGCAGGTGAAGCGCTTCTTCGAGCGCCACGGCGCCAAGACGGTTTTCTTCGGCCGGTTCATTGCGCTGCTGCGCACCTGGGCGGCGCTGTTCGCCGGCATGGGCTGCATGCCGTACGGCCGCTTCACGATGTACAACGCAACCGGCGGCATCGTGTGGGCCACGGCATTCGGGCTACTCGGCTACCTGTTCGGCCGCAATCTCGAGCGTCTCCAGAACCTTGTCGGCGACGCCAGTTGGGCGCTCGCGATCGCGGTCGTGGTCATCGTGATCGGCTTGTGGATCTGGCGCCGGCGTCGCGAATCGAGGTCCGCGAAGCGGTCTTCCCCGGGCGGAACGATCAATGATGAACAGTGAGGCCGTGCGCGGTCACACTCGATCTGTGGACCGCACCTGGCTGGCATCTACGCTCATAGAGAAACGGACAAAGCGCGGACAAAACGGACACGAGCGGACAAGAACAAGAAGCACTTTCCAGTTTGTCCTTTTCTTTTTTCGTCCGTGCTTGTCCGATCTGTCCGTGCTTTGTCCGTTTCTTTGTGAGCGTCGATGCCAGCCTACTTGGTTCGCGCGCCGGGTTCCCGCGAATCGCTAGCCGGTTTGCGATGCCGCGCATTTAGACAGAGTACGCGCTTGTACGACGGCTTCGGCCCAAAGTTGAGCAGCAGGCCGACCTCGAGGCTGGTCGCCCGCAGATAGTTGAACAGCTGCGCACGCCCAATGTCCGGCGACTCCTGCTTCGACTTCACCTCGATCACAAGACACTCGTCGACGAGCATGTCGAGGCGTTGATGCGCCAGTTCCTCCCCTTTGTACAGAACGGTCACGCCGACCTCGCGGGCCACACGATGACCCCGCGCCCGGAGTTCGCGCTCGAGCGCCGCCTTGTAGATGTGCTCGAGAAAACCGTGGCCGAGCGTATCGTACACATTGAAGAACGCGCCGATCGCCGCACCGGTGAGCTCCTCGTGGATCAATCCAATCGCGGTCATGGCATGAACAGAAACACAGCATGCGAATCGGTGCGGCAGCATTTCATTGCAGGCGTGGCTTTCTCGTTGCACAGCACGGACCGCGAACGAGTCGGCCGCTCATCTCAGCTGGCATCTACGCTGATGAAGAAACGGACAGAGCACGGACAAGACTGACACGACCGGACAAGAACAAGAAAAGTGATTTCACGTTTTGTCTTGTTTTTTGGTCGTCCGTGCTTTGTCCGATCTGTCCGTGCTTTGTCCGTTTCCTCATGGGCGTAGATGCCAGACACGTCGGCTACGCGGCGGTGCTAACGCCATGCCGCGATCGGATCGCCATGACCAACGACGGCACCACGTACAACGTGATGGGCGTCGAGAGCGCCAAGCCGCCGATCACCGCCAGAGCCAGCGGGCGCTGCAGCTCGCTGCCGGGACCAAGGCCTAACGCCAGCGGCAGCAGCCCGAACAGCGTGCACAGCGTGGTCATGAGAATGGGCCGCAGTCGAACGCGGGCTGCGTCGCGCAGCGCCAGGTTCAACGGCATGCCCTCGTGCCGCATCCGATACCGCGTGAAGTCGAGCAGGATGATGCCATTCTTGACGATCAGGCCGACGAGCAGGATGAGGCCCATGAACGACGACACGTTGAGCGGCGTCCCGGTGATCAGCAGCAACACGACGGCGCCGACAAACGACACCGGCGCGGCCAGCGCGATGATCAACGGCTCCGTGAACGACTCGAACTGAATCACCATCACCGCGACCACGCTCACGGCGGCCAGAGCAAGCACGAGCAGCAGCGCCCGGAACGCCTGCTGCTGACTCGCGTACTGACCGGCGATCTCGACACGAATGCCGGTCGGCGCGGGATGCGCGGCGAGCACGGCCTTCACGTCCTTCATCACATCGCCGAGCGAGCGGCTGCTCACGTCGGCGGTCATATCGAGCATCTGCTGCTGGTTCTCGCGATCGAGCTCGGCCCGCGAATCCACGGCGCGCACCGACGCCAGGCTCGACAACGGAACGATCGCATGACCGCTCGTGCCGGTCATGATAGGCAACGAGCCCAACCGCAATGGATCGTATCGGACCGAATCCGGTGCGCGCACGCGCACGCCGATGGGACGGTCGCCGGCGTGCACCTGCCCGGACTCGACGCCTAACAACGACGCGCTCAGCGCGCTGCCCACCTGTGCTGGCGTGAGTCCGACCCGCGAGGCCTCGGCGCCGTCCACGCGGAGCAGCATCTCGGCCGCCGGTTCGCTCACGCCATCGTACAGATCCTCGATGCCGTCCACCTTCGACATGGGCTCGGCCAGCGCCTTGGCGTACGACTCGAGTGCGTCCAGCTGTGGGCCGAAGATCTTGATCTCCACCGGCCGGGCCGCGCCGGCCAGGTCGTTGATGACGTCGGACAGGATCTGCACGAACTCGATGTGCAGGCGCGGCGCCGCCGCTTGGATCTTCGGCCGCACGTCATCGATCACTTCGTCCACGCTGCGGTCGCGCTCCGACCGCGGTACGAGGCGAGCCGCGATGTCGCCGCTGTTCTGCTGCGTCGCGAACAAACCGAGCTCAGCGCCTAACCGACGCGAGGTGCCGGAGATCTCGGGTGTGCGCGCGAGGATGCTCTCCGCGATGCGCACCTGGCGGTCGCTCTCGGCGAGCGCCGTGCCGCCCGGCGTGAAATAGTCGAGCACGAACGCGCCTTCGTCCATCTCCGGCAGGAACCCGGTGCCGGTGAACTGGTACGCCACGACGCCGCCAACCGCGAGCAAGGCCGCGATCACCACCGTTCGCCCGGGATGCCGGAGCGCGGCATCGAGCGACCGCGAGTACGCGTCCGTTAGGCTGGCGAGCGCGCGGCCGATGCGCGCGCTCACGCCGTGGCCGCCGATATCGTCTCCCTCGCCTTCGACCTCGTGCGCGGTCACGAACTGGTCGCTCAGGAGCGGGATGATCGTGAGCGCGAGCAGCAGCGACACCAGCACGGCGATGGACAGCGTGATCGAGAGCGCGTGGAAGAACTGACCCACCACGCCCTGGAGCAGGCCGAGCGGGAGGAACACGACCACGGTCGTGATGGTCGACGATGTGACGGGCCACACCAGCTCGCGCACCGCCTCGCGAATCGCCGCGTGGCGGTCCGGCGTTAGGCGCACGTGCCGCGCGATGTTCTCGGTGATCACCACGGCGTCGTCGATCACGAGGCCGATCGCAATCGCCATGGCGCCGAGCGTCATCAGGTTGAACGTCTGGCCCAACAACCGCATCACGAACACGGTGATCATGAGCGTGAGCGGAATGGACGTCGCGCTGATGGCCGTGATGCGCGCGTGCCGGAGGAATACGAGCAGGATCAGCACCGCGAGGACGGCACCCACGAGCATCGCGTCGCGCACAGAGCGCACGGCGTCGCGCACCAACGACGCCTGGTCGTACACCGGTTTGAGCCGCACGCCCGGTGGCAGCGTCTTCTGCACCTGGGCCGCGATCGCGGCCACGCTGTCGGCGATGAGCAGTGTATTGCCGCCGATCTGCCGAGTCACGTTGAGCAGCGCGGCCGGCCGCCCGTCGCCGGCGATCACGCTCACGCGGTCTTCGGTGCCTAACATCACGGTCGCGAGATCGCGCACGCGAAGTCCGTTGGACACCACGACATTGCCGACGTCCTCCACGTTGTGCGCTTCGTCGTCGGTGACGATGAGGTACTGCCGGTAGTCGCGCGCGACACGGCCCACGGCCTGCGGCGTGATGGCCGAGTCGATGGAGGTGGCGAGGTCGTCGTACGAGAGGCCGGCCGACGCGAGCCGTTCGGGATCGGCCACCACCTCGATCTCTCGCACGTCGCTGCCTTGCACGTCCACCAGTCCAACGCCCGGAATGCGCGAGAGCAACGGCTTGATCTGATAGCGCGCGATGTCGAAGAGCGTCGCCGGGTCGCCGCCCTCGAGGTTGTACGACAGAATCGGGAATAGCGATGGTGTAAGCCGCGCGACCTGCACCTGGATGCCCGACGGCAGCTGCTGCTGCGCTTCGTTCACGCGCGCCTGCACGAGCTGCAGCGCGTAGATCATGTCCGTGTTCGGCGCGAACGTCACGTTGATCTGGCACGAGCCGCGGATGGTCTTGGAGTCGACCCGGCTCACGCCCGGCACCACGCTTACGGCTTCCTCGAGCGGGCGGGTAATGCTGAACACGATCTGCTGCGCGCCTAACGCCGAGCCTTCCGCCACGACCGTGATCCGCGGGAACACGAGCTCGGGGTAAATGGCGGAGGGCAGCTGGAGCGCCGCACCGATGCCGGCAGCGCTGAGCAGCGCCACCACCAGATAGATGAAACGGCGCTGCCGGACGAGGTAATCGAAGAGGCTCACGGCTTGACCGGGACGATCTTCGCGCTGTCGGCGACGCCGTACGCCCCGTACGTGACCACGCGCTCGCCCGCCGCCACGCCCTTCAGGATCTCGGCGTCGCTCTCGGTGCGCGCACCCACGTCCACGTCGCGCGCGTGCGCTACACCGGACGAATCGACGACATACACGCGATAGCCTTCGCCTTCGGGCACCAGCGCTTGAATCGGTACGGAGACGGCGTCGGCGTGCACGGCGGCGTCGATCCGGCCGAACACCGTTTCGCCAATGCGCAGCGCGCGCGCCGGATGCTCGAGCCGTGCGCGCACCCCGACGCTCCGCGTGGCAGAGTCGAGCGTCACCGCCACCGATTGCACGAGGCCCTTGCCTAACGCTTCGCCCCCCGCGCTGGCGCCGGCCACGAGCGATACGCTGTCACCCGGGTGCACGCGCGCCGCCAGGGCAGGGGAGAGCGCGAGCACGATGTCCAGTGCCTTCGGATCGGCGACCTCGACCACGGCCTGGCCCGGGTCGACGGATTGGCCTAACATAGCGCTGAGTCGCGTGACGACGCCGGCGATCGGCGTGCGCAGCGTGGCCAGATCGACGTTCCGTTGGGCAGCGATGAGCGCCGCCTGCGCCTGCGCCAGTTCGGCGGCTGCCGTTTCCGCATCCTTGCGCGGCGCGATGCCTTGTTCGGCGAGACGCGTCGCGCGGTCGTGGCTTGCCTGCGCGGTCGCGACGGCTGCCTGCGCGCTCTTGGCCGCTGCATCGAACGGCGCGTGGTCGAGCTCCACGAGGGTTTCGCCGGCTTTCACGTGTTGGCCGACGGACACGTC
>Ga0207707_10002473_pt1 | contig 16636 bp, 17 predicted proteins | sample KBSC83BmetaG_FD_184336 | JGI IMG/M metagenome (GOLD analysis project Ga0207707, IMG submission 184336) | Corn rhizosphere microbial communities from Kellogg Biological Station, Michigan, USA - KBS C8-3B metaG (SPAdes) (version 2) | ecosystem: Host-associated > Plants > Roots > Rhizosphere ...
TCTAGCCCGCATGCAGTTGAGCGCCCGGAAGGCCACCGTGCAGCTTGCGGAGACGTTCACGATCTCGCGCGGCTCGGAGGAGTCGGCCGACGTCGTGCAGGTCGAGCTCACGCTCGGCGGGCACTCGGGCTTCGGCGAGGCGGCGCCGCTCGGCCACTACGACCAGTCGGTGGAGTCGGCGATCGCGTGGCTCGAGCAGGTCGACCCGGGCGACGACCCGTTCGCGCTCGACGAGATCTTCGACCGTTTGCCACCCGGGGAGGACGCGGCGCGCGCTGCGCTCGACCACGCACTCCACGACCTGCAGGGGAAGCTGCTCGGCCGGCCGGTCTACCAGCTGCTCGGTGTGCGCCGCGCCGGCCCGCCGACCTCGTGGACGATCTGGCTCGGCGATCCTGACGACATGGCGCGCCGCACGGAGAAGATCCTCGGCCGCGGGTTCAAGCGCCTCAAGTTGAAGCTCGGCGGACGGGACGGGCTCGACGTCGAGCGCGTCGACGCGGTGCGCGGCGTGACCGACCTGCCGCTCCAGTGCGACGTGAACGAGGCGTGGTCGCTCGACGAGGCGCTCGACTATCTCCCGCAACTGACGATGCTGCAGTACTGCGAGCAACCGCTCGTCGCCGGCGATCCGGGTGGGCCGGAGCTGAAGCGGCGCTCGCCCGTCCCGATCTACGTCGACGAGGATTGCCACGGGCTCTCGACCGTCGCGGCGTGCGCGGAGCGCGCGCACGGCATCAACATCAAGCTCGCGAAGGCGGGCGGGATCCGCGAGTCGGTACGGATGGTTCACGCTGCGCGTGCTCTCGGCCTCGGCGTGATGCTCGGCTGCATGGTCGAGTCCGGCCTCGGGATCGCGCCCGGCGCGCACATCGCGAGCCTCATGGATCACGTCGACCTCGACGGCAACCTGCTGCTCGCAGACGACCCGTGGCCGGGGATCGAGTTCGTCGACGGCGTGCAGCTCCCCTCCGACCGGCCGGGGCTCGGTGTCTCGCCGGCGTAAGCTGCTCGTCCTCGCCGAGGGACGCTCCGGCGATCCGCATTTCGGCAAGACCGCGCGCGGGGTGATCCGCTACGCGCCGCAGGACGTCGTCTGCGTGCTCGATTCCCAGAGCGACGCCGACGAGCACGAGGGGTTCCCGCTCGTCCGAGCCGTCGACGACGCGCTGCGCTACGCGCCGACGACCGCGCTCGTCGGGGTCGCGACGCAGGGCGGCCGTTTCCCGCCCGAGTGGCGTGCGCTGCTCGAGGAGTGCATCAACGCGGGGCTCGACGTCGAGAACGGCTTGCATGAGTTCCTGACGGCCGACGACGAGCTGACCGCGCTCGCGCGAAGGCGCGGCGTCGAGCTGCGCGACCTGCGCAAGGCGCCGCCCGGGCTGAACGTGCCGACCGGCGAGAACCTGACGCACGGCGCGACGTCGATTCTCATGGTCGGCTCCGACTGCGCGATCGGGAAGATGACCGTCGCGCTCGAGCTCGACCGGGAGGCAAAGGAGCGCGGGATCCGGAGCGAGTTCGTCCCGACGGGCCAGACCGGGATCGCGATCGCGGGGTGGGGGATCTCGGTCGACGCGGTCGTCGCGGACTTCATCGCCGGTGCCGCCGAGCAGCTCGTGCTCGAAGGCGTGCGCCGCGGGGGCGAGGTGCTGTTCGTCGAGGGGCAGGGCTCGCTGCTTCATCCGGCGTACTCGGGAGTGACGCTCGGCCTGATCCACGGCTCGGCACCGCACTCGTACGTGCTCTGCCACAAGGCCGACGAGACGGTGGTCGACGGCGACGACCGCTACCCGATCCCGCCCCTCTCGGAGCTGGTCGACCTGCACGAGCGGATCAGCCTGCTCTCCCGTCCCGCGAAGGTGCTCGCCGTCGCGCTGAACACCCGGGATCTCGACGACGAGTCGGCCCGGCGCGCGATCGAGGACATCGAGTCCGAGACCGGCTTGCCCGCCGACGATCCGGTGCGGTTCGGCGCCGGCAAGCTCCTCGACGCATTGGGCTTGACAGAGCGAACAGGTGTTCGATAGCATGGCGAACACATGTTCGTTCGGATCTTCATCCTGGTCGCGGTAGCAGTGCTCGTCTGGAGTGCGACGGCGCACTCGTCCCAGGCGCACGGCCGGAAGCAGGTGGTGACCGTCAAGCCGTACGACACGCTCTGGTCGATCGCGCAGCGCCACTACGCAGGCGACCCGCGCGCAGCGATCTGGCGGATCGAACAGGCGAACCACCTGCCCGGTGCCGACGTCTCGGTCGGCCAGCAGCTCGTGCTTCCGTAGCCGCCCTGCGACGATTTCGTGTCGTCGCGGCGTTCGCTGCGACAATCCCTCGCCGTGGACCTGGACGTCGTCTTCCTCGGCACCTCGGCGAGCGCCCCCACCGCCGGGCGCGCTCCGACGGCGTTGCTCGTCCGGCGCGGCGGCGACCGGCTCCTCTTCGACTGCGCCGAGGGGACGCAGCGGCAGCTGATGCGCTCGTCGCTCGGGCTCCCCGACCTCGAAGCGATCTACCTCACGCACTACCACGCCGATCACACGCTCGGCCTGCCCGGGCTCCTGAAGACGTTCGCGCTGCGCGGGCGAGACGTGCCGCTCACGGTCTTCGGTCCGCCGGGGCTGCGCGAGCTCTTCACCGACCTCCGCCGTGTGTTCGGCAAGGTCCCGTATCCGCTCGAGACGATCGAGGTCCGTCCCGGGGAGGCGCTCGACCGGGACGGCTACCGCATCCTCGTCTTCCCGGTGCATCACGGCGTGTCGGCGGTGGGCTACGCGGTAGACGAGCCGGACCGCCCAGGCGAGTTCGACGCGGCTGCCGCCGACGCGCTCGGCATTCCGTTCGGGCCCGAGCGCGGCGCGCTCCAGCGTGGCGAGTCGGTGACGCTCCCCGACGGGAGGGCGATCACCCCGGACGCAGTGATCGGCGAAGCCCGCAAGGGACGCCGCGTCGTGATCACGGGCGACACGGCTCCCGTCGAGACCGTCCGCGTGCTCGCCGAAGGTGCCGACCTCCTGGTGCACGAGGCGACGTTCGCGGAAGAGGAGCGCTCGCGGGCCGAGGAGACGCTTCACTCGACCGCGCGTCAGGCTGCCGAGGTCGCAGCCGCCGCCGGCGTGCGGCTGCTCGCGCTGACGCACTTTTCGCCTCGCTACTTCGGGCCGGAGCTCCTCGAGGAGGCTCTGGCGGTGTTCGCAGCGACCGTCGCGCCGCGGGACTTCGACGTGATCGAGATCCCGTTCGCCGAGCGCGGCGAGCCGAAGCTGATCCGGAAGGGCGCGCGTCCGCCGCGCGACGGCGCCGTCCTAGATCTGCCAGCTCCCGCCGCGTAGCACCGGCACTTCGGTGCCGTCGGCGTGGAGGCCGGTCACCGCGACGTCGTCTGAGCCGATCATGAAGTCGATGTGGATCATGCTGGTGTTGATCCGCGGGCGATCCTCCTCGTCGACCGACGTGGCGTACGCGCCGCCGAGCGCGAAGTGGCTGGCGGCGTTCTCGTCGAGCAACGTGTTGAAGTAGGTAATCCCCGACTTGCCGATGCGGCCTTCGCGATCGACGAGCGCGAGCTCGCCGAGGCGGGACGCGCCCTCGTCCTTGGCGCAGCGCGCGCGTAGCGCGTCGGCTCCCGACTCCGCCTCGATCTCGACCACGCGGCCCCGGTCGAACCGGATTCGCAACCCGCGCACCACGGTCCCGCTCAGGTCGAGCGGCTTCGTCGCGGAGACGACGCCGTCGGCGCGCTGCGGATCCGGCGCGGTGAAGACCTCCTCGGTCGGCAGGTTCGAGATGCTGCGGACACCGTCGATGTTCGTCGAGCCGCCGCCGGCGAAGCGTGAGGTGGGGAGGAGGCCGACGGTCAGGTCGGTTCCCGGTCCCTCGTAGCGGAGGGCGTCGAACCGGAGCTCGGTCAATCGCGTAGCGACGGCTTGCAGCTGCGCGCCACGCTCCCGCCAGGCGGCGCCGGCGTCCAGCTCGTCGAGCCGGAGCAGGTAGACGAGCTCCTCGTTCAGCTTCGCGAGCGCATCGGCCGGAGTCAGCTCGGGGTGCACGACCCTTGCCCAGGTCTCGGTCGCCCACGGGACGACACACCAGTTCGTCGTCTTCGCGTTGATGATCTCGAAGCCCTCGCGAAGCGACGGGAGCTGGTCCCGCCCCGCGACTGCCGGATCGACGCCGTCCATCAGGCCCGGCGGGGTCGTCGGCGAGATCGAGATGCGGCAGCCGTGTGCCTCGCTGATGTCGAGCAGGCGCTTCGGGTACCAGCGAGGCGAGAACTCGAGCGTGTCCGGGTCGGCCTCGAGCGCCCGGATCCGCTTGACGTACGGGTCGAAGTACCAGGGATCGACGAAGCGCGCGCCCCGCTTGAAGCACTCCACGGCGATCGCGCGCACGAGCGGCGCCGAGCTCGGCGCCGCGATCACGATCACCTGCTGGTCGCGCTGGACGTTGGCGCCGACCTCCGTCACCAGCTTCGCGTAGCGCTCGAGCAGCGGCCCTTCCACGATCGCGGAATGTAGATGATCGGCTGACAAATCGATGCCGCCACGGATGGGGCCTGCACGCGACGACAGCATTTGTCGGCCGACCATCCCGATCAATTCGGGACGCCGTCCGGCCGGACCGCGTATGCTGCGCCGGCACGTCCCCCTTTAACCCGGTCCAGCGAGGCCGGAAAGGAGTCGAATGTCTCACCCTGCCGCGACCGCCGCGCACCGGATCCTGCTGGACGCCGAACAGGTCGCACGCACGCTCTCCCGGATCGCGCACGAGATCATCGAGCGCAACGACGACCTCGAGGCGGTCGCGCTCGTCGGCATCCACACGCGCGGCGTTCCGCTCGCGCATCGGCTTCGCCGGCTGGTCGAGGAGCGCTCCGGCGTCGAGCTCGAGCTCGGCCAGCTCGACATCACCTTTCACCGCGACGACGTCCACGTCCGTTCGGGCAGCGCGCCGCGCCGGCCGCAGCCGATCGTGCGCGACACGCGGCTCGAGTTCGAGCTCGAGGGGCGGACCGTCATCCTCGTCGACGACGTCCTCTACACCGGTCGCACGATCCGCGCGGCGATCGACGCGTTGATCGAGTACGGACGTCCCGCCCGCGTGCAGCTCGCCGTCCTCGCCGACCGCGGCCACCGCGAGCTGCCGATCCGCCCGGACTACGTGGGCAAGAACCTGCCGACCGCGCGCGGAGACCGCGTTCAGGTCGAGCTCAACGAGATCGACGAGATCGACCGTGTCATCCTCGTCGCGGAGGGGAGCACCGATGAGTGACCTGCGCGTCGTCCCAGGCGACCTCGTCCCGCCGCGCGGCGAGCGCCGGCACCTTCTCTCGGTCGCGGACCTGACGCGCGACGATGTCGAGCGCCTGCTCGCGACGGCCCGCTCCTTCTCGGTGTCGCAGGAACGCGAGACGAAGAAGCTGCCGACGCTCCGCGGCCGGCTCGTGATCAACCTCTTCTACGAGTCCTCCACGCGAACGTCGTCGTCGTTCGAGCTGGCTGCGAAGCGGCTCTCGGCCGACACGCTCAACGTCAAGTCGGCAGGCTCGTCGGTCGACAAGGGCGAGTCGCTGAAAGACACGACGCTGACCCTGTCGTCGTACGACCCCGATGTGATCGTCGTCCGGCACCCAGAGGCGGGCGCGGCGAACGTTGTCGCGGCCAACACCCGCGCGCGCGTCGTGAACGCAGGCGACGGGAAGCATCAGCATCCGACGCAGGCGCTCCTCGACCTGTACACGCTGCGGGAGACCTTCGGCCGGCTCGACGGGCTGCACGTCGCGATCGTCGGGGACGTCGCGCACTCACGCGTCGCCCGGTCGCTCGTGCAAGCGCTCGAGCTGGTCGGCTCCGACGCGATCCTGGTCGGTCCGCCGACGCTCGTGCCGACCGGGCTGGCGCCGGTCTCGCACGACATCGCGTCGATCGCAGACGCCGATGTGATCTACGTCCTGCGGATGCAGAAGGAGCGCATGCTCCCCGGCGCGAGCTTCGTGCCGTCGCTCGGCGAGTACACGGCGCGCTGGGGAATCACGCCCGAGCGTGTCGCTGCGGGCCAGCGCGTGATGCACCCCGGCCCGATGAACCGCGGCGTCGAGCTCGACCCGCGGGTGGCCGACTCGCCGGCCTCGCTGATCACCGACCAGGTACGCGCAGGGCTGGTCGTGCGCATGGCGGTGCTCTACGACCTGCTCACCGCAGGCCCGGTGGCCGTCGAGGCCGCGGTGGGGGTCGCCTAGTGCCCCTCCCAGTGATGCTCGCCGGGCCGGTCGGACGCGAGAACATCGTCGTGCGCGGCGGGCGCGTCATCGACGCGCTAGAGGGAGTCGACGCGATCCTCGACGTGAGGATCGACAACGGCGTGATCGCCCAGATCGGCGAGCTGCTCGACACGAACGAGCATCGGGTCGTCGACGCGGCGGGCCGGACGCTGGTGCCGGCGTTCGTCGACCCGCACGTGCACCTGCGCACGCCGGGGCGCGAGGACGAGGAGACGATCGCAACCGGAACGGCCGCGGCCGCCGCCGGCGGCTACTGCGCGATCCTCGCGATGCCGAACACGGAGCCGGTCGTCGACGATCCTGAGATCGTGCGCGCTCTGCGCACGCGCGCCGAGACCGAAGCACACATCCCGCTCGGCTTCTTCGCGGCGATCACCAAGGGGCAGGCGGGGGAGGAGCTCGCGGAGCTCGGTTCGCTCGCCGACGCCGGCGCGGTCGGCTTCACCGACGACGGCCACCCGGTTGCGGCGGCGGGAGTGATGCGCCGGGCGCTGCAATACAACGCGGTCACGGGACGCACGATCGCGGTTCACTGCGAAGAGCAGACGCTGACGCGCGGCGGCCATGCGCACGCAGGTGCCGTCGCCTCGGAGCTCGGGATCGGCGGCTGGCCGTCGCTCGGCGAGAGCCTGATGGTCGCCCGCGACATCGACCTGGCAGCAGACACCGGCCAGTCCGTGCACCTGATGCACCTCTCCGCCCGGGAATCGGTCGACCATCTCCGGCGAGGGCGCGAGGCCGGTGTGTGCGTCACGGGCGAGGCGTCGCCCCATCACCTGTGCCTGACGGACGACGCGATTCGCACCCTGGACCCCAATTTCAAGATGAACCCTCCGTTGCGCAGCGCTGACGATCGCGCTGCGCTCGTCGAGGGTCTTCGCGACGGGACGATTTCTGCCGTGGCGACCGACCACGCACCGCATGCGCTGGAAGAGAAAGAGACGACGTTCGAAGCCGCTCCCTTCGGCGTCGTCGGGCTCGAGACGGCGTTCTCCGCGCTCTACACCTACCTCGTCGAGCCCGGCCTCCTACCGCTCGAGACCCTGATTGAGCGAATGTCGGCCGGGCCCGCCGTCATCTTCGGGCTCGATCGGCCGCGGATCGCCGTCGGCGCACCGGCGAACCTGACGCTACTCGACCTCTCCGGGTCGTGGCGGGTGCGCGCCGACCGGCTGCGGTCGCGCTCGCACAACTCCTGGCTCCTCGGTGAGCGGCTGAACGGGCGCGTCTGCCTGACGATCGCCGCCGGCCGGGTGGCATTCGAATGAGAGGGGCGTTGATCCTCGAGGACGGCGCCGTGTTCGAAGGCGAGTCGGTCGGCGCGGATGGATTCGCGTTCGGCGAGGCGGTCTTCACCACGTCGATGACCGGGTACCAGGAGGTCGCGACCGATCCGAGCTTCGAAGGGCAGATTGTCTGCTTCACCGCGCCGATGGTCGGCAACTACGGAGTCGACGAGCGGCGCTCGGAGTCGCGCCGCACGCACGCGACGGCGGTGGTGATGCGCGAGGCGCGCGGGCCGGAGTGGACCGACTGGCTCCACGATCAGGGAGTTGTCGGCCTCACCGGCCTCGACACGCGCTCGCTCGTCCTGCACCTTCGAGAAGCAGGGGCCATGCGCGCGGCGGCGATCGCGGGCGAGCACGACACCGACGAGGTGCTCCGTGCCGTGTGCGAGCAGCCGGCGATGGCGGGCGCAGCGCTCGTCGCTCAAGTGTCTACCCCAACCGTGTACACCTTTAGCGATTCGGGCGAAGCCCGAATTGCCGTGGTGGACTTCGGCTGCAAGCGGTCGATCCTGCGGCGTCTCGCCGACAACGGTGCGGCCGTCCACGTCTTCCCGCACGACGTCGACGCCGACACGCTCGCCGGCTACGACGGGGTGCTGCTCTCGCCGGGGCCGGGCGACCCGGCGCCGCTCCGGGCAGAGACGCGGATGCTGCAGGACCTGCTCGGTCGAGTGCCGGTGCTCGGCGTGTGCCTCGGCCACCAGCTGCTGGCGATGGCCACCGGCAAGGAGACCTTCAAGCTGCCGTTCGGGCATCGCGGCGCGAACCACCCGGTGATCGACCACCGCACACGGAAGGTGCTCGTCACCTCGCAGAACCACGGCTTCGCGGTCTCGGCGTCCGACGAGTCGGGCGTGACGCACAGCTCGCTGTACGACGGGACGGTCGAGGGGCTCGACTACCCCGAGCTGCGGGCGCGCTCGGCGCAGTTCCATCCCGAGGCATCGCCCGGCCCGCACGACGCCGCTGCGATCATCGGGTCGTTTGTCGAGGAGCTGCGCGCCGTTGCCTAGGAGAACCGACATCGAGAGCATCGCACTCATCGGCTCGGGCCCGATCGTGATCGGGCAGGCGGCCGAGTTCGACTACGCCGGCTGCCAGGCGCTGAAGGTCCTGCGCGAGGACGGCTTTCGCACGATCGTCGTCAACTCGAACCCGGCGACGATCATGACCGACCCCGGTTTCGCCGACCGTACGTATCTCGAGCCCCTCGACCTCGAAGGCGTCACCGGCGTGCTCGAGCGCGAGCGCCCCGATGCGCTGCTGCCGACGATGGGGGGCGGCACCGCGCTCAACCTGGCGCGTGAGCTCGACGCGGCCGGCGTGCTGCGGGATCTCGGCATCGAGCTGATCGGCGCCGACATCGACGCGATCAACCGCGCCGAGGACCGCGAGCTGTTCAAGCAGACGGTCGAGTCGGTCGGTCTCAAGGTGCCGACGTCGCGCATCGTCATCTCGCCCGACGACCTCGAAGGCGTCTCGCTGCCGGCGGTCGTGCGGCCGGCGTTCACGCTCGGCGGTCACGGCGGCGGCTTCGCCGACACGCCGGAGCAGCTGCGGCGGCAGGTCGAGCGTGGCCTCGCGGAATCGCCGATCGGCCAGGTGCTCGTCGAGGAGTCGGTGCGCGGCTGGGACGAGTTCGAGCTCGAGGTCGTGCGCGACCGGGCGGACAACGTGGTGATCGTCTGTTCGATCGAGAACCTCGACCCGATGGGCGTGCACACCGGCGACTCGGTGACCGTCGCGCCGCAGATGACGCTCTCCGACGAGGCGTATCAGGAGCTGCGCGACGCCGCGATCTCCGTCATCCGCGCGGTCGGCGTCGACACCGGCGGCTCGAACATCCAGTTTGCGCGCGACCGCAACAGCGGCGACATCCGTGTCATCGAGATGAATCCACGCGTCTCGCGCTCGTCGGCGCTCGCATCGAAGGCGACGGGCTACCCGATCGCAAAGGTCGCGGCGAAGCTCGCCGTCGGTTACACGCTGGACGAGGTCCCGAACGACCTGACCGCGACGACACCCGCGAGCTTCGAGCCGACGCTCGACTACGTCGTCGTCAAGATCCCACGCTTCGCGTTCGAGAAGTTTCCCGGCGCCGACACCACGCTCGGGACGCAGATGAAGGCGGTCGGCGAGACGATGGGCATCGGCCGCTCGTTCCTCGAAGCGTTCGTGAAGGCGAAGCGCGGACTCGAAGGGCCGTTCGACTGGCATCCCGAGAACCTCCACCCGTGGTTCCGCCACGAGCTGCTCGGGCTCGAGGCGGAGGAGGCGCGCCAGCAGAGCGAGCCGCCGGTGTACCGCCGCATCGACTCGTGCGCGGGCGAGGTCGCGGCGCGGTCGAACTACTTCTATGCGGCGTGGGGCGAGCGCGACGAAGAGCCGCCGCCACGCGAGGGGCAGCGTGTGGTCATCCTCGGCTCGGGGCCGAACCGCATCGGGCAGGGCATCGAGTTCGACTACTGCTGCGTGCACGCCGTCCAGACGTTCCGGTCGCTCGGCTACGAGGCGGTGATGGTCAACTGCAACCCGGAGACCGTCTCCACCGACTACGACACCTCCGACCGTCTCTACTTCGAGCCGCTCGACGCCGCCGGCGTGCTCGCCGTGTGCGAGCGCGAGCAGCCCGACGGCGTCGTGATCCAGTTCGGCGGCCAGACGCCGCTCAAGCTCGCCCGCGAGCTCGAGACGGCCGGCTTTCGCATCCTCGGCACGCCGTTCGAAGCGGTCGACCTCGCGGAGGACCGCGAGCGGTTCGGCGGCGTGCTGCGCGACCTCGGCATCGCGTGCCCGGAATGGGGGATCGCTGCGAGCGGCGCGCAGGCGGTCGATCTCGCCGGCCGGATCGGCTATCCGGTGCTCGTCCGCCCCTCGTACGTGCTCGGCGGCCGCGCGATGCGCGTCTGTCATGACGACGACCAGGTGCGCGAGGCCTTCGCGGGCGTGCAGGGCCCGACCCTCGTCGACCGCTTCCTCGAGAACGCGATCGAGATCGACGTCGACGCTCTGTGCGACGGCACCGAGACGTACGTCGCCGCGGTCATGCAGCACGTCGAGGAGGCCGGCGTGCATTCGGGCGATTCGGCCTGCGTGCTGCCCGCGCAGTCGCTGACGCCGGAGGCGCTGACCACGATCCACACCATCGTCCGTCGCCTCGGCCCGGCGCTCGGCGTCGTCGGAGTGCTGAACGTGCAGCTCGCCGTCGCCGACGACGAGGTCTTCGTGCTCGAGGTCAACCCGCGCGCGTCGCGGACGGTGCCGTTCGCGTCGAAGGCGACGGGCGTCAACCTGGTCGCGGCCGCGTGCCGGCTCGCGGCCGGCGAGAGCCTCGCCGATCTCGACCTCCCGGCCGAACGGCCGCCGCGCCAGGTGAGCGTGAAGGCGGCGGTGCTGCCGTTCGCGCGGTTCCCCGGCGCCGACCCGGTCCTCGGACCGGAGATGCGCTCGACCGGCGAGGTGATGACGAGTGCTGCCGATCTCCCGACGGCACTTGCGAAGGCCGAGCGCGCCGCCGGACGGCCGTTGCCGCGCGACGGGGCGGTGTTTCTGTCGGTGCGCGACGAGGACAAGGCGGCGGCGATCCCCGTCGCGGCCGCGTTCGTCGGCCTCGGTTTCATCCTCTACGCGACCGGCGGCACGGCCCAGACGCTGCGCAACGCAGGGCTCGAGGTGTTCGAGGTGCGGAAGGTCAGCGAGACGCTGCCCGTCCCGAGTGTCGTCGACCTGATCCGCCGCGGTCGCTGCAACCTCGTCGTGAACACGCCCGGAGGCGGCCCGGAGCCACGGTCGGACGGATATCTGATCCGCGAGGCAGCGCTCGCCGCCCGGGTGCCGTGCATCACGACCGTGGCCGCCGCGACGGCCGCCGTCCACGCGATCGCGAACGCGCGCGCGGAGACCGCGCTGTCCCTCCAGGAGCGGATCGATGTCGAGGCCGAGGCGCGAGCGTCGTAGCGTCGTCGCCGTCGAGGCGATCGGCCCGTACGCGCTCGTGCGCGTGACACGCGGCTCCCTCGATCCAGGGATCCCCGGCCAGTTCTTCATGCTCGAGGCGCCCGGCCGCGTGCTCCCGCGGCCGATGTCGCTGTGTCTCGCGCCCCGCGGCGAGCTCGCGTTCCTCCTCGATCCGATCGGGCCGGGGACGAGAGCACTGGCAGCGCTCGAGTCGGGCGAAGCGCTGCACGTCTTCGGACCGCTCGGCAACGGCTTTCGCCTCGACGTCGAGCGTCCGCTTCTCGTCGGCGGCGGCATTGGCATCGCGCCGCTGCCGTATCTCGCCGAAGCGCTCGAGCAGCCGCCGGCGGTCCTCGGGTTCCGCTCGCAGCACCATGCGGAGGCTGCGGCGTTGTTCCCGAACGCGGAGGTCGTGATCGATCCCGTGCTGGTCACCGAGGCGATGCCCGCCGGTCGCGACGTGCTCGCGTGCGGTCCCGAGCCGATGCTCGAAGCGATCCGTGCGATCGCACCGGACGCGCAGCTCGCGTGGGAGGCGCCGATGGCCTGCGGGTACGGCGCGTGCTACGGCTGCGTCGTCGAGATCGACGGCGAGCTCAAGCGGTTGTGTGTGGAAGGACCCGTCCTGGGCGGCTCTCCTCGCGCTGCCTTCGTCGCATCGACACGAGGTCTGTGCGGAGAGGGGCGCCCTTGCTCCTCCTGAACGCGTCGGGCTGTCTCGACGCGCTGACGGCACCGGATGTCGCGCGGTCGCTCGACGCCTTCGTCACCAAGACGGTGACGCCGGAGCCGCGCGAGGGGAACGCGCCGGTTCGCATCGCCGAGACGGAGTTCGGGATGCTCAATGCGATCGGGTTGGCCAATCCCGGCAGGGACACCTTCCTGCGCGAAACGCTGCCGCGTTTGGCCAGTGCGATCGACGTACCGATATGGGTTTCCGTCGGAGGCTTCAATGCGCGCGAGTATGCGGAGACCTGCGAGCAACTCGCGCGCGACGACGTCGCGTGCATCGAATTGAATCTCTCCTGTCCCAATGTCGACGAGGCTCCCGAGTCGGCCGCCGAGATCGTCCGGGCCTGCCGTGAAGTGACCGCAAAACCGCTCTACGCCAAGGTTTCGCCGCACTCGTGGGACATCGGCGAGACCGTCCGCGCGATCGAGGCTGCGGGCGCCGACGGGCTCTCGCTGGTCAACACGCTGCGCGGTGCGACACTCGACGCGCGTCTGCGGCCGACACTCTCGCGCGGCGCCGGCGGTTACTCCGGTCCTGCGCTGCGTCCGGTCGCGCTCGCCGCGGTCGTCGCCGCGCGCCGCGCGACGCAGTTGCCGATCGTCGGCATGGGCGGGGTCGAGACCGGGCGGCATGTAATCGAACTGATCGCGTGCGGCGCGACACACGTCGCACTCGGAACCGTGCTGTTCGCGGACCCCGATGCACCGACGCGCGTGCGCGGCGAGCTTGCGCGGGAGGTCGAGGCGCTCGGAGGGGATTCGGTGGACGGCTTCTTCGGCGTCGCGCTCGATGCTGTTGCCAGCGGGGTAAACTCAGGAAAACGTTGAGCGTTGCACGTTGCACGCGGCGAATAGGTTGGTAGGATGCTGCGCTCATGGTGCCGACGCAGACACAGGTACAAGCTCCCGTCCGCTCACTCGATCAGCGGATGGAAGCCCTCAAGAGAGCGAATGACATCCGTGTCAAGCGTGCGCAACTGAAGAAAGATCTGAAGTCGGGCTCGGTCTCGATCGAACAGATCCTCGGCGAGCCGCCCGAGTACGTCTCGACCGCGAAGGTGTTCGACATGTTGATGGCCGTGCCGAAGTTCGGTCGCGTGAAAGCTGCGCGCCTGCTCAACCAGTGCCGCATCAGCCAGTCGAAGACGGTCGGCGGCCTGTCCGACCGACAGCGGCACGAGCTGATTGGCCTCTTCAACCACCGGTAGCCCTACGGTGCGCCCCGTGTTCGTCGTGACCGGCCCGTCCGGCGCGGGCAAGGGCACGCTCATCCAGCTCGTTCTCCCGCGCTTCCCGGAGCTCGCGCTCGCGGTGTCCGCGACGACGCGTGAGCAGCGGCCCGGGGAAGAAGAAGGCAGGCATTACTGGTTTCTCGACCGGGACGACTTCGACCGTTGCGTCCAGGCCGGCGGGTTCCTCGAGTGGGTCGACTTCGTCGGCAACCGCTACGGCACGCTCCGGAGCGAGATCGACCGCCTGCGGGACTCGGGCAAGGCGCCGCTGCTCGAGCTCGAGACAGAGGGAGCCAAGCGGGTGAAACGTCGCGTGGAAGGCGCTGTGACGGTGTTCGTGACTGCGCCGGTGGACGAGCTCGAGCGCCGGCTACGCGACCGGGCGACAGAGAGCACCGGCGTGATCGAGGATCGCCTGCGCAAGGCCCGCGAGCAGCTCGAAGAGGCCGGGGACTTCGATTACGTGGTCGAGAACGACGACCGGACACGGGCTGCAGAGGCCCTCGCGGCGATCGTCGCCGACCGTTTGGGGACTCCCGCTACCATGGTGCGACCATGATTCATCCCCGCATCGATGAGTTGCTCGATCAGGTCGACTCGCGCTATGCACTCGTGATCGTCGCGGCCAAGCGCGCGCGCCAGATCAACAACTACCACCACCAGCTCGGTGAGGGGACGTTCGACGAGTTTGCGCCGCCGCTGATCCAGTCGCGCTCGAAGAACTACCTGACGATGGCCCTCGAGGAGACCGCCGAGGGCAAGATCGTCTACGAGTACACCTCCACCGCCACCAAGTAGGCACCATTCCGGCGTGAGCCGGATTCTGCTGGGTGTCACCGGAGGGATCGCCGCCTACAAGGCGTGCGAGCTGACGCGCCTGCTCGTGAAGCAGGGCCACGAGGTGATTCCGCTCGTCACGCCGGGAGCGCAGCGTTTCGTCGCCGAGGAGACGTTCGTCGCGCTGGCACGCCGGCCGAAGAGCGAAGACGTGTACGAGCACCTGACGCGTGCCGAACTGCTGGTTGTCGCGCCGTGCACCGCGAACACGCTCGCGAAACTCGCCTACGGCATCGCGGACAACATCCTCACCGAGGCGGCACTCGCGCATCGCGGCCCGGTGCTCGTCGCGCCCGCGATGAATCCGCGTATGTGGGCGCATGCAGCGACGCGGGCGAACGTCGAGACGATCGTCGCGCGCGGGGTCGAGCTCGTCGGGCCCGACGAGGGCGAGACGGCCGAAGGCGAGTGGGGCGTCGGCCGCATGGCCGAGCCGGAGGAGATCGCCGCACGTGTCGCGCAGATGCTCGCACCAGGCCCGCTCACCGGTCGCCGCGTGCTCGTCACAGCCGGCGGGACGCGCGAGCCGCTCGACAGCGTGCGTTATCTCGGCAACCGCTCGTCCGGCCGCATGGGCGTCGCGCTCGCCGAAGAGGCCCGCCGCCGCGGCGCCGAGGTGATCCTGCTCGCTGCGAACCTCGCCGTCGCGGCGCCGCACGGAGTCGAGACGATCCCGACGCCTACCGCCGAGGCGATGCGCGACGCTGCGCTCGCGCTGCCGGACGTCGACGTGCTCCTGCTCGCCGCCGCCGTCGCCGATTATCGGCCGGCCGAGGCGCTTGCAGGAAAGCGCCCCAAGGATCAGCACGGCTGGACGCTGGAGCTCGCCCCGACCGACGACATCGCGCGCCTGCTCGGCGAGCAGAAGCGCGGCGGCCAGGTGCTGGTCGCGTTCGGCGCCGAGCACGGCGACGAAGGCCGAGAGCGGAAGCGGTCGATGCTCGAGGCGAAGAACGCGGACCTCGTCGTCTACAACGACGTCGCCCGCGCCGACATCGGTTTCGACTCGGACGACAACGAGGTCGTCCTGATGACCCGCGAAGGCGACCGCCGCGTCGACAAGGCGTCGAAGCAGCGCGTCGCGGCCGCGATCCTCGACGAGGTCGAAAGGCTCCTGGGCTCGTAGGCCGCAGATGAGGGAGACCGCCTACGACTTATTCCGGGAGGGGCAGAAGCGACTCCGGTCGGGACTGACGGCGCAGGCGACTGTTCCTCTCGAGAAGGCAAAGAAGCTCGAGCCGGAGAAGGCATCGATCCGTGAGGCGCTCGGCATCGCCTACTTCCGGCTCGCGCGCTGGCGCGACGCGGAGCACGAGTTCCGGACGATCGTCGAAGAGCTGTCACCGGCCGACGACTACGCGCACTACGCGCTCGGCCGCGCGCTCGAGCACCTCGGCAAGACGGCGGAGGCGAACGGCCACTACAAGCTCGCGAGCTCGATGAAGCCGGGCTCGGAGACGTACTCGTCTCGCATCCTGGATCTCGAGTGAAAGCGGTTGTTCAGCGAGTCGCCGGGGCGTCGTCGACGCCCGGCGGCTCGATCGGACCGGGGCTCGTCGTCTTGCTCGGGATCGCCGCCGGCGACGACGTGACCGCGACCACGCGCCTCGCCGAGAAGGTCGCCCGGTTGCGCATCTTCCAGAACGGCGAAGGGAAGTTCGACGCTTCGTTGCTCGACACGGGCGGCGAAGCGCTCGTCGTCTCGCAGTTCACGCTGATCGCCGACACCGCGAAGGGCAACCGCCCGTCGTTCTCCCACGCTGCGCGGCCGGAGGAGGCGGAGCCGCTCTACGAGCGCTTCTGCGACGCGCTGCGCGCGCTCGGCGTCACGGTCGAGACGGGTGTGTTCGGCGCGCACATGAAGGTCGAGCTCGTCAACGACGGCCCGGTGACGATCGTCCTCGCCGACCCGACGACCGGGTCACACCCTCGGGCCTAAAGTCGTGGGCTTCCGGCGTCGATAGCTCCTGCGGGCGCGGCCGCGCAAGGGGAGAGAATTTGCGCGCCGCGCCCGTTCTTTTCGGGGTCTCTGCTACCTTTCTGCCACCACAGTTCGAGCAGTTTTCGAGGTGGGCGCGTCGCGCCCATTTTTCGTTAGAAGGGGTGGTTTCCTCGACGGTGGCGACGACACCGCTTCAGAAAGAACGTGAGTTGCAGCGTGAGATCGCTCGGTCGGTCGAGTCGGCCCTGCCCGGAGTCGAGGTCCTCGCGTTGGAGCTCACCGGCAAGGAGCGGTTCTGTGTCTACGTCGACCATCCCGAGGGTGTCGACCACGCGCTGTGCGAGCGCGTCACCGCAGTGCTCAGGAACTA
>Ga0207707_10002476_pt1 | contig 16627 bp, 9 predicted proteins | sample KBSC83BmetaG_FD_184336 | JGI IMG/M metagenome (GOLD analysis project Ga0207707, IMG submission 184336) | Corn rhizosphere microbial communities from Kellogg Biological Station, Michigan, USA - KBS C8-3B metaG (SPAdes) (version 2) | ecosystem: Host-associated > Plants > Roots > Rhizosphere ...
CCCAGGTCGATAGTGGTTTTTGAGGGGTTATCCCAAATGAGCCCGTAACCGCGGCTGGACACCATGAAGGGCACGCAGACGTTCTCGCCGCCAATTGCGCCGTAGTCGTGCCAGCAGTTGATGCGATGATCGCGGAGATCGAGAAATCCCTGTTGCTGTTGGCCAAGGCCGTAGTAGTGTTCGTCCGTTGGCGAATCGAAGGTGGCGGAGACACGGTAACCGGCATCGGACTTCTTTCCTTCTTCTGTTTCCGCATGGTTTGGGAACATGGACCAGCGCCACATCGTGAGCAGTGGCTTGCCGGCCGCGGTTGTCACAGAAATGGCGTCGTTGCTGGGCCCCCGACGGTTCCCTGGAGGAAAGTAGATGTCTCTCAGCGACTGGTTGATTGAATCGAGCGGAAGGTGTCTTGGAGGCGGCAGATTCTGTGGAGCCACACGGACGATCAGTTCGCCGGAGCGGATGACGTCGTACCCTTCAGCATCCTGCTCATGCGTCCAGCCAGTCGATGAGGGAGTGCCGATTATTCCGTAGCCGGGTGCGCTGAGCGCTGCCGGCCGAGAAGTACTCAACGTGATTCGAACGATGCCGGGACCATAGGGCTCAACCGCAATCGTTCTGTTTTGGCGCGCCAGAACGATACTGCCATTTTGATCCTGGGCACTGGCGCTTGCTGCGGCGATCAACCCGAGCATGGCAATTGTCGCGGTCCAGGCGAATATGAATTCCCCAGACGTTCCCTTGAAAGTGCGCTTTCTACTCCCGATCGCAAGATCTTTTCCGTGTGGCTGATACATGCTTCTTACCCTTTCCCTTAGTTGATCCTGAAACTGGTAGGATTCCCCAGCCTGTTGCCCTTTCAGTTTGGCGACGCAGTATGGCTAACATCTTACAATCCGGTGCGCCATCCCCACCCAATGAAGACGGAACGATCCTAAATTGAATGTTGGAGGTAGTCTGCTTTCAAGCTGGATGCGCAGAATGCACCCGATCAGCGGAGCGACGAAATGCGGCGACCGTTTCCGCAAAGCTTAAGGTCCGCAATGATCTGGAGGGGATTTGATCCGATGATCCGAAACCGATCAGGCGGCCTCGGGAAGGAATAGCTGGAACACGGAGCCGCTTTTGCTGGCGCGTTGGCTCGATCGTGCTTTGAGCGTTCCTCCATGTTTCATCGCGAGTTCGCGGCTGATCCAGAGACCCAGGCCGTTGCCATGATCCTTCTTGGTTGTGAAGAAGGGATCGAAGCTTCTTCTCAAAGTATCATTGGACATGCCGCCGCCGGTGTCGGCGATGGTCATTACAACACCTCTGGAATTCTTTCGAGTCGAATGGCGGGCTCGGACCACCAAGCGGCCGCCGTCCGGTGACATGGCATCGATTGAATTCGAAATAAGATTTACCAGGATCTGCCTGATTTCCCCTTCATTACAGCAGACCCGGACAGCCCTGATCGCCCTAGTTTCCGCCTTTATGTGGACCCTGGACAGATGGGATCTTTGCAGCGACAGGATCTCGTTCAGCAGGGCGTCACAGGAAACAATCGAAGTTTCAGATACTTTACGATTGAACCGTAAGGTTTGGCCTGCGATCAACGAAGCGCGGTTGATCTCCTGTTCCGCCATCCGCACGTACTCTTTTACCGGATCGAGGTCGTAGGTCTGGCCAGCCAGATAAAGCAGGTTGGTGACTGCTTCAAGAGGGTTCAGGATTTCATGTACGATTGTTGAACTCAGGCGGCCGAGTGAGGCGAGTCTTTCGTTCGTTTGCAGTGCTTCTGCGCAATTTCTTTCTGTCGTAACGTCTTTAAAGAAGAGCAGGATACCATTCGAAATAGGACGTACAGTAATCGCCATCCACAAGTTAACTGGCGATGGGAAGAACTCAACGAATTCGGGCGGAGGCCTATTATCCTCAGGAGCGATGCAGTATCGACTCTTCCAAAGCGATTCGGGTTCCATGTGGTCGGAGAAAACGGCCCAATAATCCCTCCCAATTGGATTCTCTCCAGGGAAGAGCACGTTCAACGCGGCCGGATTAGCATATTCCACCTTCCAGCCCAGGTCCAGCTTGGCGATAGGGTAAGGACAAACGTCGAATGCTGCCCACCGGGGGTCGAATAAAACGCCCGTTGGCTTCCCCGTGAAACCACCGAAATCAGTTTGGCCGGTTCTCATCGTTCCTCCGAAGCCGACCCTGATCGGCAGTTCCCCAGTTCCATTGGATGCGCAAAAGCCAAGGGAACTACCTAGTTTTCGTTTTTTTTCTCCCCTCAAGGGTGCTCTATTCCTGATGCACGCTAGGGCTTTGCCCAGTTACCCAGCGGAAACAGTCACGGTACCTTAGGAACAGTTCCGTTGCAGAGGATGTATATGCAATCGCCCGAAAACTCCTATGGCTCAATGAGGAACCCGTCCGCCCTGGTGAGCCTGCGGATGAGCTTCCCGATCGACAACCCGCGCCCCAACCCCACTTACGAGCCGGGTGCTGAAAATTTTCGGAAAGAGATGCCGGTCTGGGATATGCCCATGAATTCGAATCACATCGCCCCGAAAGGGGTGACCATTCTTTCGATCGGAGACGATGTGCGGCTGCTTGAAACCCGCCAGATGGTATTCGCGTCGGCAGGTTATGAAGTTCATTCCGCCACGAGCGCCGACGTTTTCGAAGAAAACCTGATTCGGCAGATGGACATTGCGGTGATTTGCCATTCGGTTCCCCCCAAACTGGCGGCACTAATTGCATGCTCCTTTCACGGACTCGATCCTGCTCTTCCGATTCTCCGTCTGGGCGAGCCAATAGCAGGTACGGATGGGGCATACGACCACGCGCTGCAGTTTCCTCCCAGACCCGAAGTCCTGTTGAAGACGGTTGAACGAATCCTTTCGCATCAGGCATAGTTTGGACGAGCGGGCGGACACTGAAAGCAAATCCCATTTGAAGTGAGATCTATATATTTGAGTCGGTCAACACCGATATGTCGAGATGACTTAGGAGAAACGTCACGGCTGCCGTAGCATGGTATGAACACCCACGCGAGGTGACCAAGGCGGTCCTGCAATGGCAGACGAAGAACTCCGCGAAACAGTACCTACAGGACCCATGGATCCTGACCATCTCGAGAGCCCAGATTCAGCTCAGACCTTGGAGAATTCGCCGGTAGACTGGCAGGTCTGCTCGCTGCTGTCCAGCGGCAGCGCGACCCCTATGAGCATGGAGGTTCAAACCGGCGCATCGGTTGAGTGGAGCGACGAGAATCATTCAGCGGCACTGTCGTACCCGGTGGTTGGCATTGGCGCTTCGGCTGGAGGATTGCAGGCATTCCGTGAGTTGCTCGGGAATCTCCCCGAGAAAACCGGCATGGCTTACGTATTCTTGTCGCACCTGGCTGCGGATAAGCCGAGCTATCTCGGCGATATTCTGGCGCGCCATACTGGAATACCTGTCCAGCCGATCGAAGAAGGATTACGACCGGAGCCGGACCACATTTACGTTCTTCTACCCGGACAGGTTGCGCGGTTGGAAGGCGGGAAGTTCCGGCTGGAACGCCGCTCCATTGGGGAACGTGTTCACTTTCCGATTGATGATTTCTTCAGGTCGTTAGCCAGCGATCAAAAGGGCTACTCCATTGGTGTGGTTCTTTCGGGAGCGGATTCTGACGGGACCTTCGGCGTTCAGGCGATCAAGGGCGAGGGCGGCCTGACAATGGCCCAATCACCCGAAACTGCAGAACAGCGAAGCATGCCCGTCAGTTCCATCCAGATGGACCATGTGGATTTTATCGGCTCGCCGTCGGAGATCGCGGCAGAACTAACGCGTTTGGGAGGTCTGTTCACCCTCCCTCAAATTCGCTCGCTTGAAGAAGGATTGGCGATCCCGAACCAGGAGCAAAGCCTGCAAAAGATTTTGCAGATCCTGCGCAATGTAACTGGGCTCGACTTGCGGCAGTACAAGCAGCAGACAATTCGCCGCCGAATTGGGCGACGCATGGTGATCAGGCGAATTGACGCCGTCGCGGAATACGCAAACTTCCTTCAACTTCGTCCTGACGAAGTGCGAATCCTTCATGAGGATTCGTTGATCAATGTGACGCGTTTCTTCCGCGACCCGGAGTTCTGGCACGCCCTCAGTTCGCAGCTGCTTCCGGCTGTGTTTCAGAATCGTTCGCCGGAAAAAAATGTGAGAGTGTGGTGCGCTGGCTGCGCCACGGGAGAAGAAGCTTACTCATTCGCCATCAGTTTGCTGGAGTTCTTGACCGCCAACGGGCTGGACTCCACGGTGCAGATTTTCGGGACTGACGCCAGTGAGGAATCAATCGAGAAGGCGCGGACTGCGATCTATCCTGAATCGATCATGGCGGAGATGTCTCCTGATCGCTTGCGCAGATTTTTCGTGAAAGTAGATCGCGGCTACCAGGTTTCAAAGCGCGTGCGCGACTGCTGCATCTTTGCCCGGCAGAATCTGGCCAGCGATCCGCCCTTTTCGCATATTGATCTTGTGAGTTGCCGCAACGTCCTTATCTACTTCAATCAGTGGCTGCAGAAGCGGATGATTGCGACCTTTCACTACGCACTTGAGCCGGATGGCTACCTCCTGCTCGGAATGTCAGAGAGCTTGAGGGATTACACAGACTACTTCAACCCTTTCGATCGCAAGAATAAGGTCTATTCGAAGCTCAACGATATTCCACCCACAGCACATCGGCTCTCTGACTCTTTAGCAATCGACTTTCTCCCAAGTTCCTTTCGCGCCGCAGAACACGGCATGGCCGCCGAGGGATGGCCTGAGGTGGAGCTGCAACGGGCTGCGGACCGTATAGTTTTGAGCCGCTATGCTCCTCCCGGCTTGATAGTAGACGAGCGATTGAAGGTGCTACAGGCGCGCGGAATTACTGCGCCTTACGTTCAGCTGTCACCGGGCTCAGTCAGCTGGAACCTGTCCCGCGTATTGCGAGAAGACATTGCGACCGAGGTGAAAGCAGCGGTTGAGCGTTCCATCCGAGAGGATATTCCTGTAACCGCTAATACTGCGATCCCGGTTGAAGTTGGCCGGCAGGAAACGCTGCGCGTTGAGGTACTGCCAATATCGAGTTCAACTACGCGGCCGCGCTGCTTTCTTGTGCTATTTACTGACGACCGGAGATGGCAAAACAGGAGAGTCGCTGAGCAGATAGTCGTTCCCGAGGTGGTGGACGAGAGCAACAACAGGTTTGTTGCTCAACTTCGGCAGGATCTGAACTCGACTCGCTTTCATCTTCAATCGCTAATTGAAGAAAGGGACGCGAGGAACCAGGAGCTGGTTTCGGCCAATGAGGAAATCCAGTCGGCGAACGAGGAGTTGCAGAGCACCAACGAGGAACTGGAAACAACAAAAGAAGAATTGCAGAGCACGAACGAGGAGCTGCAGACCGTTAACGAGGAGTTGCAGCAGCGCAATGCCAGCTTGACGCAAACGGGTAACGATCTTACCAACCTGTTGAACAGCGTAAACATGCCTTTGTTAATGCTGACGGATGAGTTAAAGATCCGTCAGTTTACGCCTCCAATGGAACGGCTGCTGAACATCAGGGCTTCCGACATCGGGCGTTCTATCAGGGAGATTCGGCTGCAACTCAGTGTTGAAGACATTGAGCCGATTCTTCTTGAAGTGCTGGAGACGCTTGGGACGCGTGAACTGGAGGTACAGGATCGAGACGGCAAATGGAATCTGTTGCGGATCAGGCCATATCGGACTGCTGAAAACAAGATCGACGGACTGGTTGTGCTGCTGGTTGATGTCGATCAACTCCGCAAGAGTCAGCAGGAACTCCGCGTCGCTCGGGATTTCGCCAACTCAGTTGTGCAGAGCGTACCGGTGCCGGTCGTGGTGCTTGAAATGGATTGTTCAATCCGCGCTGTCAACAAAGCGTTTTGTGAATTGACAAACACGAAGGAGACCGCGCTTATCGGCCGCTCTCTGCCCGATCTTGTAGGGCATCTTTGGGGGATCGACGGTTTCAAAACAAAGCTGGAAGAATTATCCAAAGCTGAGTCAGGAACCCTGCTGAAATTTGAGCATCAGTCCACTACGTCGCGCAACAAAAATCTCCTGGTCACCGGACAAGCTTTGCCGGTTGACGGGGACCGCGTGCTGCTGCTGACGATGGAAGACGTAACAGAATTGCGCAATGCTCAGGCCGCGGAAAGCGAGAGGCACGAAGCGCTTGAAGAGGAAGTTGAGGTGAAGGATCAAACTCTATATCGCACCCAGGAGCAACTTCGTGAGCTTGCCGCACACCTATTCACCATTCAGGAGGAGGAGAGGCAAAGGGTGGCGCGGGATCTTCACGACGACATCAGCCAGAGACTCAGCTTCCTGGAGATCGTCTGCTCCAAAGCGGATCTGACCGAAAGCAAAGATTTGGAGGCGATCCGAAAAGAAGTGCAGTCGCTGAACACTGATGTGCGCGAAATCTCTCACAGGCTGCACCCAGCCATTCTTAGCGACCTTGGAATCACCGCTGCTCTGAAATCACTAGTCGAAGACTTTCGCATAAGAGAGGGCATGCCGGCTACTTACTTCGAAACAAATGTGCCGCCAGATCTACCTCACTTTGTTTCAACAACCCTGTATAGAATTACTCAGGAAGCTCTCAGGAACGTAAGCAAGCATGCGGGAGAAACCCACGTGAAGGTTCAGCTCCAGGGGATCGATGGTAGGGTGCAGCTTCAGGTGCGCGACTTTGGAACCGGATTCGATCAGGACGCGGATTTTCCATCGCGTGGTCTGGGACTGGTAAGTATGCAAGAACGCGCCCGCATTGCAGGGGGCACATTCTCAGTGACATCTTCACTTGGCGAAGGCACAAACATAGTCGTCGATATCCCGGTGGAATCCCATGAATAAACCACGCATTCTCATCGCGGACGACCACGCCCTGGTAGCAGAGGGGCTAAAGGGATTACTGGCCGCAAAATACGAAATTGTTGGCATATCCCCTAACGGCAGACAACTACTGGTGGATGCGGCAGCTCTCAAGCCGGATGTCATCGTCATCGATATCGGCATGCCGGAATTGAACGGCATTGACGCAGCGGTTCAGCTAGTCAAGATCTTGCCCTCTGCGAAACTGGTGTTTGTAACTCAGCAGATTAATATTCAATATCTTCGCGCGGCGTTCCGTGCCGGCGGCATATGTTACGTTGCGAAACAGTCTGCGGCGCGAGAACTGTTGCTGGCTATCGAGAGGGCTCTGAACGGCGAAATCTACGTGACTCCGCTGTTGAAAGAAGCAGTACCCGGCTTGTCGCTCAAAGATCTTCGCCAGAGCTCCGATGTATTTGCGAGAGAGCTTACTCCACGACAGCGCGAAGTTCTGCAGCTTGTTGCCGAGGGGAAGACGATCAAAGAGATTTCTGCCTCTCTTCAAATCTCACCGAAGACAGTGGAGTTCCACAAAAATGCGCTGATGAACGAGATTGGCTTGCGAACAACAGCGGAGTTAACCCGATACGCAATCTCTCGCGGACTCATCCACGGCTGAAGATCCGACAAGAAGAATTTCAGCTAAGACCAACTCTGTTGAGCTTGTATGCGCTGCATTGAAAGCACAGGCACGTCGTTCACTGACTTACGACGGGGAAGCGTAACCACTGGGGCTGGTCGAAGGGCAGGTGCCGCCGGTCTCTCTGCATGGTTCTCGGAATTCTTCATCGCATAGAGCAGTAACTCAGTCCGCGTAGACACACCGAGCTTGTCAAAGATCCGAAACAGGTAATTCTTTACGGTAGTTTCGCTGAGCTGAAGCTGAGTCGCGATGTCGCGATTTGACATGCCTTCCGAGAGAAGCACGACTACGGCCTGCTCGCGCTCACTCAGCAGGCTTATCCCATTCAAATTGACGATGTTTCCACGAGCGGTATAGGTTCCGGTGCTTTCAAGGGCTTCCATAACCCACTTGATCTCTTCATTGCTTGCCCAGATATTTCCGGCGTGTACGGAATCAACGCATCGGCAGAGTGATTCGATTTCTCCAGACGCGATGCAGAATACGCCTTTGGCCCCGCTACGAAAGCCTTCAATAACGGCGTTAGGCGTCCGCTCCTCGAGCAGGAGGACCGTTTTGAGGTTGGGGAACTCGAGCCGAAAATCCTTGATAGCACCGAGCCCGTCGGGAGAGGCCTGGAGCATTTTGTGGCTGATCAGCATTACGTCGACCTTTGAACTCTCAAGAACGCCGTGCAGATCGTTGCAGCTGGATACAAGGTTGAGAACCTTGTATTGCGAAAGCCGCGACAACGCATGGGCGAGGACTTCTGCCGCAAATGACTTTGGGTGAACGATCAATACATTAGTGGGGACGTAATCCATTATTTAACCTCAACCAGAAAGATGAAAAGGGCTGGGGTCTGAGATGACCGTCAATCCTTGCCAGCAAAGAAGTACTTATTTTGGTGAGATGTCCTGTGTGTTCGGCTGGATGCCCGTTGTCATCAAGGTGCTCTAGCAAATGTGCCGTATGATTGGATGGCATGTGCTGAGCAATGAAAGGCCAAGCAAGTGACTGTAGATCGAGTGAGTTGCCCGTCCTGCGAATTAAATGATAAGAAAGAGCAGGTATTAGCTCTCCCCGAGCGAGGTCATGATGCATAAATCTGGATTCAGGCGTGGTCCATATCTGGTCGCGTCTGTATTCGCCGGAGTGTTGGGCGTGTTCGTCGCATACTGCGTCCCGGCAATTTTGGCTCAGCCTGGCCCCGCTTCACAAGGCAAGATCGATGCGGCAGTTGAAGAACGCTATCCCACTCTCTATGACATCACCGCTACTACAAAAATCCAGTTCGAGCATGTATCCAGCTCTGAGCAGAAATACATTGTCGAGTCAATGAGCGGCGGAGTCGCATTGATCGATTTCGATCGCGATGGATGGCCTGACATTTACTTTACCGGCGGACAAAATGTCGACATGGCGCGCGAGGGCAAAGTTGGTCGTAGCGCGCTCTATCGAAACAACCACGATGGAACATTTACCGATGTGTCAGACAAGGCCGGAGTTGCAACTCCGTGTTGGGCGCAGGGCGCAGCAGTAGGCGATTACGACAACGACGGCTGGCCAGACATGTTGGTGACCTGTTTAAGTGGAGTAGTTCTTTATCGCAACAACGGCGACGGAACATTTACCGACGTGACCAAGCGCGCAGGATTGGGCGGCGATACACTGTGGGCCACTGGGGCAGCTTTCGGCGATTATGACGGTGACGGGTTTGCGGATTTATTTGTTGCGCACTATGTTGATGTGCGCCTGGATGCGCTCGCGGAGTTTGGATCGGCGCCGACTTGCAAGTATTTGGATTTTGCTGTGCAATGCGGCCCTCGCGGCTTAAAAGGTTCTCCTGACAGCCTCTATCACAACAACAGGAACGGAACATTTAGCGATGTTTCGGTGAAATCCGGTGTCTCCGATCCCGATGGCCACTATGGTCTGTCCGCCGTTTGGTCTGACTTCAACAGTGATGGCAAGCTCGATCTATATGTTGCCAACGACGCCGGACCCAACTTTCTGTACCAGGGAGACGGCAAAGGGAACTTCGTGGACGCCGGGTTTACCTCGGGAGTCGTTTACAGCCACGATGGCAGAGAACAGGCCAACATGGGGGTCGCCGTCGGTGACTATCTGCACACCGGCCGGATGTCCCTCGCGGTATCGCATTTCGATAATGAATACGCTGCACTCTATCGAAATGATGGAGGCATGAGCTTCAATGAGATTTCCGGCCCCACAGGCGTGGCGAAAGCCACGGCCGGGTATGTGCAATGGGGAGATGCCTTTGTTGATTTTGCGAACAGCAGCTGGAAGGACCTGATTATTGTCAGCGGACATGTCTATCCGCAGGTGGACGCGGCGCAGGGGCAAGCGGTGCGGTATCGCGAGCCGATTGTGCTCTTGAAGAACCTGCGCAATGGCAACTTCAAAGACATCAGCAAAGAAGTGGGCCCGGCGATTCAGGTGCCCCGCGTAAGCCGTGGACTCGCAGTGGGCGATCTATTCAACGACGGGAAGCTGGAGGTCGTCGTGGAGAATCTGGTTGGCGCACCCGTGATTCTGCGTCCTTCGGGCGGCGCGCCAAATCACTGGATCAGTTTTCAATTGGAAGGTGTGCATTGCAATCGCCTCGCTTTGAATGCACGCGTACGGGCAACGGCTGGCGATCTTGTTCAGACGGACGAGGTTTTGAGCGGCGGAAGTTACCTGTCACAGAACGATTTCCGGTTGCATTTTGGCTTAGGCAGCCATGAGTTCGTTGATCATGCAGAGGTGCTTTGGCCGGATGGAAGAGTGGAAAAACTCTCAAAATTGGCAGCCGATCGCTTCTATGTAATTCGGGAGGGCTCCGGCGTGCTCTCGTCGGTTCCCGCGGCGAGCTCCGCTGAGAACCGATAGGTAGGCCGACCCTCGAATTATTACAAGTCCTTTAAAATCTGGCCGGAAGCCGCCTTTCCTGCATGCCGTTTTGATTCCATTTCTGTCGAACTTAAAGCAACAGAAATTCATAGAATAGACGAGCTTATCTATGGGAAATCAAAGGAGATAACACTGGACCAAAATAGTCCAAATTCTGTTGACAATCGATTTAGTAGAGGATCAGAATGCCTAGGTTGTAGAAAATGTCTCCGGGACTTTCTTTGGAGTCCGAAGTTAGAGAAGGAACTCCGAGCAGTCAGATTCCCCCGGAAGCATTTAGCAAGACTCACATGCACGGTGATTGGCGGCGGAGGGGGATTTGCAGTTTCGTCAGCAAAGCAGCCGCACGCTGTTTGACATGTGAGGAAACCCAGGGCCTATCGCTCTTTTGAGCGAAATTATTAGGGCATCATTCTTTCCAAATTGAGTGGAGTACCTGGGCCTCGAAAACTTAACACGTCTTCAGATCGGGACCCGATCGACGGTACAAAGCGCGATTTGTTGTGCGTGCTTGCTGCTTGCAACTTTTTTCCGGGATCAGTTGAATCGGTCAGCTGAACGGTTCGCAAACCCAAGGTTGTTTCTTGCGGGGAAATTAAATCGTAGAAAACGATTACCCGTTGGGAGCATTTGAAAAACAAACTTGCAATAGGAGACAAACCATGACTCAAACCTGTTCATACGAACAGAGACGCATCAAGACAACAGGATTGGCGGCGTTGTGGATCGCGCTTGCCATGTTTCTCGTTGTTGTCGCCCCCCGGACATGGGCGCAGGATAATGCGGCCATTAACGGGACCGTAGCTGACACCAGCGGCGCGGTGATTCCCAATGCGACCGTGTCGATTACCAACAACGGAACCGGCGTGAAAAGGGAAGCCACCTCGAACTCCGTGGGCGCTTTCCATTTCGGCAATATTGCCGCGGGCACTTACACCTTGACGGCCACTTCGAATGGATTTCAGACGTACACGAAGACCGGCATTGTTGTGAACGTTGCGCAGACGGTGGAATCAAATGCTTCTCTTGCTGTAGGCAATGCTTCGCAGACCGTTTCAGTGGAAGCTGACGCGTTGCAGGTGCAGACAGAGACAAGCGAAGTGAGCACTCTGATTAGCGGTGAGCAGGTTCGGCAGCTCGCCACCAACGGCCGTAACGTTGTGCAACTGGCAGCTCTCGGCCTGGGCGTCTCGAACAACCTGCCCTCATTCGGCGGTATCGACGCTCTTACTTCGGCAAACGGAATCAGCTTCAACGGCCAACGCAACACGCACAACGTCTACCTGATTGACGGTGCAGAGCAAAACGACCGCGGTTGCGGCGGCTGCTTTATGAATCTCCCGTCGCAGGACGCCATCGGCGAATTCCAGACACTCGGTTCGAACTACTCAGCCGATTATGGTCTGGGTTCCGGCGGCACCATCGTGATGATGATCAAGTCGGGCCAGCGGCAGTATCACGGAAGCTTGTATGAGTTCAACCGCAATACCGACTACAACGCCAATGACTACTTTCTGAAGCAGGCCAACCCGCCCAAGGGGCGTCCGGTGTTCCAATTAAACATCCCGGGCGGCAACATCGGTGGCCCCCTCTATATTCCTCACGTGTACAACGAAGCCAAGAATCGTACGTTCTTCTTCTGGAACGAGGAATGGCGCAAGTTGATCAAGGGCAGCTCTCCTTCGGTGTCTAACGACCTGTGGAGCAACAATTTTCCGAAGCTCGGACAAGACTACATCTACACTCCGCAGGGCGACGCCAAGGACATCCCGATTGTTCCGTCACTTCCCGGCAACGCAAATTACACTGCTCAGGTAGCGAGCCTTGGGCTGACGCAAGGTCAGGCGTTCCCGGCCGGCCCCACTCCCGGAACCTACAGAATTCCGCTAGCGCTCGTAGATCAGAACATGGTTCGACAGTTGAATGCAGGTACGTTCCCCGCGCCGAACACAACTTGCACGGGAACGGTTTGCAAGCAGTTCATTATTTCTGTCAGCCAGCCTGAGAACATCCGTGAAGATGTAGTTCGCATCGATCACAACATCAACAGCAAGTTCCAGCTGATGGGCCACTATCTCCATGACGCGATGGAGAACACCTTCTTCCCGCCGCTGTGGGCCGGCAGTTTTGCAACGGTCGGTACGATCATGCAGAACCCGTCCTACACAGCAGCCATCAAGCTGACGCAAACCTATTCGTCGTCGCTGTTGAATGAAACAGGTGTCTTTTATAGCGGCAACAAGATTCGCCTGACGCCGACCGCGGCCGCTGGTGATTCATTCACAATCCCAACCGGATGGACGGCGACCAGCCTGTTCCCGGCGTCGAACCAGGCGGCGATCACGCACGGATTGAAGCAGCCGATCATGCCCGCCATTTCGCTGGGCGGCACACCGCTGGGTGCGACATGGAACCCCTCTTACTACCCGTGGAAGAACGGCTACGAAGGCTTCCAATATCGCGACGACCTGTCCTGGACCAAGGGCCGTCACCAGTTCAAGTTTGGCGTGAGCTGGCTGCACGACTACAAGAATCAGGAACTGCAGGCCAACACCAACGGCACCGCAACCTTCAACAGCAACGCGTTCTCGACTGACGGCATTGTCAACATGGTGATGGGCATGGCCGACAACTGGAACCAGCTCGAGTACCTGTATGGCAAGAACTGGGTGAACAACAACTACAGCTTCTACATGATCGACAACTGGCACGCGAGCCCACGGTTGACCCTGAACCTTGGACTCCGTTATGACGCCCTGCCGCACGCGTTTGAGCGGTACAACAAGTTTTCCAACTTTGTGGTGGGAGCATACAACCCGGGTCTGGGCAATCCGATTGCGGATAATGGCACTCTCGTTCCCTCGCAGCTCAGCACGTTCGCTACCACCGGAAACGAGAAGTTTTATCTGAACGGCATTCGTGCAGCTGGAGTGATGGGCTTCCCAAAGGGCAACGTCGAGAACCGTTACTTCACCTGGGAGCCGCGCGTCGGCTTTACCTTTGACCTGACCGGAGCCGGAAAAACCGTACTTCGTGGTGGCGCCGGTCTCTTCTACGAGCGCGTTCAGGGCAACGATGTTTACAACGCTGCTTTGAACCCACCGTTCGCCTACCAGCCTAATCCGACGAGCGTTTACTTCTCGAACCCGAATACGAGCGTTCTTACCGGTGCAACAGGAACGGATCTGTACCCGTCGGGCCTAACTAACATCAAGTACAACTATCCGCCTCCGGGTACCATGAACTGGAGCTTGGGAATACAGCACCAGCTTGCACCTTCGGTGATTATGCAGGTGCAATATGTTGGATCTTCAGGCTGGGATCAGAACAACGATCGTCAGATCAACACGCTGCCCCTGACGAACGATCCAAACAACAAGTGGTCGACTGCCAACCCCACTCCGCAACCTTCGACAGTTACCTCAGCCATCAACAAGTTTCCGACCGACCCGAATTGGACCCCGCTTTACTCGGATCGCTGGGCCCAACAGGGTAGCAAAATCATTGCCAACAAGCTCCGCAATTTCCCGGGCTTTGCCAACATTAACCAGGAAGAGAACGAGACCAACTCGCACTATAACTCGCTGCAGGCTGGTATTCGGTTTGAGAACAAGCACGGACTCACGTCTCAAGTGGCGTATACCTATTCGCACGAGATTGACACTGCGTCGAACGACCTTAACGGGCTTCCGAACCCCTTCTGGACCTCGTACAACAGAGGTTCCGGCTCGTTAGATCGGCGACACATCTTCAATGTGAGCTACGTTTATGCGCTTCCGTTCGCAAGGCACAGCTCGAATGCGTTCGCAAGGACGGTCATCGGCGGATGGGGAGTTTCGGGCATTACAGTGTTCCAGAGTGGTACTCCCATGAACATCGCCTACAACGGAAGTGACACTATCGGCACAACTGGTACCAGCAACCGTGCGAACCGTGTGGCTGGAGTTACCTATCCGAAGACGCAAAAAGCCTGGTTCAGCACCAGTTCTTTTGCGGATCCTGTGGCACCGTGGTTTGGTGGCCCGAACCAAGGCTTTGGCAACGCTGGCAAGGACAATGTCACCGCGCCTGGCCTGAACAATACCAACCTGAGCTTGACCAAGACTATCCAATTCACCGGTCATGAAGGGCCGCGCATCGAACTGCGTTTTGAATCGTTCAACACGTTCAACAAAACGCAATTCAGTGGCGTTGATAACAGCAACCATGACAACAACTTTGGTCAGGTCACCTCAATCTACAGCCCACGTATTTTGGAACTGGGTGGAAAGTTCCTTTTCTAGCCAGCAAAATTAACTCACAAACAAGGCGCGACAGCGAAAGCTGCCGCGCCTTTTTCATGGTGCGCCCAGCATGGGCGCACTCTTACGGGTGTAAGTCCCGTCACAAGCTGGTCACGGCGAGTGAAGAGAAGCGCAACCGCATGAGGGCGACCGATTGTGGGGAGGAAGCGTGGATCGCAACTGCGTGCCGATGAACAAGAACCGGATAGAAGGCGTTGCCGAACAGGGCGAGCGGGCCATTGGCCGCGAAGCTCTTGTGACCAAAGGTCGGTGGCGTAGATCCGGCGGTGGTGCAGTGAAGGAGTGCGTTCTTACCTGGGGAGATCTCGCTTTATGCCTGAAAGGGTGACGGTGATGAGCCGGAGCGAGAAGTCAGCCGAGGCCGTACTAGTTGGCGCAAGCCGATGAAGGGCCGAACGAGAAGGAGTGGAATCCGCCATGGCGATGCGGAGGGCAAGGCGTCAGATGTCCGCGCAAGCGGAGCGGTCCGGCAGCGAGCAAGGTGAAGCCTTGTCTGAACCGGTCAGCGACGAAGCCCTGCGCCCGCGCCATGAACCGGAGGACACGGGGGCCGGACTGCTTTCGGCAGTGCTGGCCAGAGCGAACATGCAACAGGCATGGAAGCGAGTACGGTCCAACAAGGGCGCGGCTGGTATCGACGGTCTTGGGATCGACGAAATGTCCGAGCGCCTGATGTGGGAGTGGCCCGCGATTCGTGAACAACTGTTGCGTGGGACGTACCGGCCTCAGCCGGTGCGCCGAGTGACGATCCCGAAGCCTGAAGGAGGGCAGCGCGAGCTTGGCATCCCGACGGTCGTGGATCGGCTGATACAGCAGGCTCTGTTGCAGGTGCTGCAACCTCTGCTTGATCCAACCTTCAGCCAGCACAGCTACGGTTTCCGTCCGGGGCGCAGTGCGCATCAGGCCGTTCAGGCGGCGCAGGCGTACATCGCATCGGGACGGCGCGTGGTAGTGGACGTAGACCTGGAAAAGTTCTTCGACCGGGTGCATCACGACATCCTGATCGACCGCTTGCGGAAACGCGTTGCCGATGCCGGAGTGATCCGGCTGGTGCGGGCATATCTGACCAGCGGCATCATGGATGACGGGGTGGTGATGGAACGCAGCGAGGGAACGCCGCAAGGCGGTCCGTTGTCTCCGCTGCTGGCCAACGTCTTGCTGGACGAGGTGGACAAGGAACTGGAACGAAGAGGCCACCGTTTCGTGCGCTATGCCGACGATGCGAATGTGTATGTTCGCAGTCGCCGCGCGGGCCAGCGGGTGATGGCTCTGTTGCTGAAACTCTATGGCCGTCTGCGTCTCAAGGTGAATGAAGCCAAGAGCGCGGTGGCCAGCGTGTTCCAGCGCAAGTTCCTGGGGTTCAGCTTCTGGGTGGCTGCAGGCGGCAAGATCAAGCGCCGCGTGGCCGCCAAGGCTATGGCAACGTTCAAGCATCGAGTGCGGAAACTCACTCGGCGCTCGGGCGGCCGCAGTCTCGAACAGGTTGTGGAACAGCTACGCAGCTATGTGTTGGGATGGAAGGGCTATTTCCGGTTGGCGGATACTCCGGGGGTCTGGAAGGAACTGGACCAATGGATACGCCATCGGATGCGAGCCGTTCAGCTCAAACAATGGCGGTATGGCCAGACTGCGTATCGGGAACTTCTGGAGCGGGGAGCAAGACCGGAAGTTGCGCTGATGGTAGCGGGAAATCTCCGCCGCTTGTGGCGAAACAGCGGAACCCCGCTGAATGGAGTGTTCGATCTAAGCTGGGCTGATCGGTTGGAAATCCCGCGGCTCTGTTGACCTCAACTTCTCGAACCGCCGTATGCGGACCCGCTCGTACGGTGGTGTGGCAGGGGAGAGCGGTCTTCCGCTCCCCCTATGCCGATCAAACCCCTAG
>Ga0207707_10002483_pt1 | contig 16597 bp, 16 predicted proteins | sample KBSC83BmetaG_FD_184336 | JGI IMG/M metagenome (GOLD analysis project Ga0207707, IMG submission 184336) | Corn rhizosphere microbial communities from Kellogg Biological Station, Michigan, USA - KBS C8-3B metaG (SPAdes) (version 2) | ecosystem: Host-associated > Plants > Roots > Rhizosphere ...
TGTTGGGCTGGCCGGCCGTTGAAATATTCAAGGATTTGACGTGGCTTTCGCTGTTTAGCATCGCCGGGATATTCGAGCTGGTCGGCGGCACCTTGCTGATCCTGGGCCTGTTCACCCGGCCCGTGGCATTTATCCTCTCCGGCGAAATGGCGGCGGCTTATTTCATCGAACATTTTCCGAACAGCTTCTTTCCGATCTTGAATGAAGGCGATCTCGCGGTCAGCCTCTGTTTCACGTTTTTGTATCTCTCCTTCGCTGGCGGCGGCCCGTGGAGCCTCGATGCGATCATCGACAAGCAGGGTTGATGGCGGCTTCCATACGCTGCGTTTGCTTCAAGCTGTTCCAACACCTTGTTCCTCTGCCATGCCTTCGCCGGCGATCATGGAACCTCGACGAGGTGCTCGTGGAACCTGAAGGCGGTATCACGGACTGCTGATCGCACGCCTTCTCTGTGAACCAATGGTTGCCCTTGTTGTTGGTACGTCGGGGCTGTCGGGGCTTGCCTCGGAGGACACCATGAGCCCAGACCGTGTCAGCGCAGCCTATCAGCCCTACTTCTTGAGCCTTTTTAGATTCATCACCGGCCTTTCACTGTTCCAGTTCGGGGTCGCGAAGCTTTTCAAGTTTCCGCCCGTTCCAATGTTCGCTGACGTTGCGCCGTTCTCGCTGTACGGCTTCGCCGGCACCATCGAACTGGTTCTCGGCGGGATGTTGCTGCTAGGTCTGTTGACCCGGCCTGTTGCTTTCATCCTGTCAGGCGAGATGGCGTTCGCCTATTTCCTGGGACACTTTCCGAAGGGCTTTTTCCCGGTGCTCAACGGAGGAACGCTCGCCATCATGCTCTGTTTTAGCTGTCTCTATCTGGCCGCGGCGGGCGGCGGGCCGCTCAGCCTCGACGCTTTCCGGCGCCTCGTTGGCATGCCGCAACCGGACGCGGACTTTCGCGGATTTGGGCACGCGCGACGCTGACGCCAGAGCCTGACCCGGAAGAGCGGGAACCTGTTTTCCGAGCGATGATGCTCAAAAAAAACGCTGGAGCCTGATTTCAACCTGGTTGAATCGGGCTGCAGCGAGCATTTAGGACCGGCCGCCGGCGGGGGCTATCGACGTCAAAACTCCTTGCCGATCAATCGATCGATCGAATAGCGGCCGCCGCCCTTGAAAAAGATGGCGATGCACAGCAGCAGCCACAGCAACGCGAATTCGTATCCGCGAACCGTCCAGAAGTACCCGAACTGCCATTGGAAAAGCAGGACAATGACCAGCATTTCAATTCCGACGATGGCTGCCGCGATCCGAGTGAAGAGCCCAATGGCCAGGCAGGCAGCCGCGACGCTCTCTGCAAAATAGGTCAGATAGGCCAAGCCCTCGGCAAACGGCAGCCCTTTGGCGGCAATGTTGGGCGCAAACCTGGAGATTGGAACGGTCAACACTTTCTGTATTCCGTGCGGCAACAGAATCGCACCGGCAGCGAAGCGCATGAAGGCGTAAGAAAACGGAGAAAAGCGCTGATAGAGAGGAGCAAGGCCTGGAAAAATAAGTCGCGGTTCGTCGTGTGACGCCATTGCGTCCTCCCCCGTTCTTCTTCTTCTGCCCCGACATTGCAAGGCACGCATCTGCAACACCGTCGAGATGCTGCTATTCCGTGTCGCGCCGGAAGCGTGCCGTGGAGCCTCGATGCGACGCGAAGCAAGCGCTGGGGGCGAGCGCCACTCTCAAGACTTCCGGAGTGGTCCGAAGGACCAGATGAGGCTCGCGTTTTTGACGCGCCGCCCCGAAATGACTCACAACGTCAGCCCGGCACCTTCACTTCGAGCGGCACCGCGGCCTCGTATTTGGAATTGTGCAGCACCAGCGATGTCCTGACATTGCGCACATGCGGCGCCGCGGTCAGATTCGTGACGAAGTCCTGAAACGTCGCCATATCGGGCGCCACGCACTTCAAAATGAAGTCGACCTCGCCCGACAACATCCAGCATTCCCGCACCAAGGGCTCGCCGCGCACGAAATCCTCGAACGCGCGCAAGTCCGCATCGGCCTGACTGGACAGGTGCACCGACGCGAACACCGTGACGTCAAACCCGAGCCGGCGCGGATCCAATAATCCGCGGTAACCCTGGATATAACCTTCTTCCTCGAGCGTTCGCACCCGCCGCAGGCAGGGCGGCGGAGAGATGCCGACGCGTTTGGCCAATTCAACGTTGGTGATTCGGCCGTCGGCCTGGATTTCGCTGAGGATTTTAAGGTCGATTTCGTCAAGGTTCTTCGACACGCGGGTCCAGGTCCTGGGCTGACAGAGCTTGCGGGGTGTATCGCAACAGTCTTAGCGCAGCACGGGCACCTTGCGCAATTTTATTGCGCGTGCGCTGCGCCATTTATCGCATCTGAGGGGAAAATTCGCTTATATGGATTGCAATTCTTGCATAGCTTGCCAGATATCCTAGACTCGGATTTGACCCTTTAGGCGCCGCCACGACGCCCTTTCCGGGCCTATTTCGCTCAAGCACTGACCGAATTTCCGTTAAGAGATCTGCCCATGCCTGCCCCCATCCACGCCAAGGTCGTCATCATTGGTTCCGGCCCGGCCGGTTACACCGCCGCGATCTACGCCGCCCGCGCCATGCTTGAACCCGTGCTGATTCAGGGCATCCAGCCCGGTGGCCAGCTCACCATCACCACCGACGTGGAAAACTACCCGGGTTTCGCCGACGTCATCCAGGGCCCGTGGCTGATGGAGCAGATGGAGAAGCAGGCCGCTCATGTCGGGACCAAAATCGTCACCGACCTCGTCACCAAGGTCGAGCTCGCGCAGCGGCCGTTCCGGCTGACCTGCGACAGCGGCGACGTCTATCTCGCCGAAACCGTCATTCTCGCCACCGGTGCGCAGGCGCGCTGGCTCGGCACGCCGTCGGAAGAAAAATTCAAGGGTTTTGGCGTCTCGGCCTGCGCGACCTGCGACGGGTTCTTCTATCGCGGCAAGGAGGTCATCGTGGTCGGCGGCGGCAACACCGCCGTCGAGGAGGCGATGTTTCTCACCAACTTCGCATCCCAAGTCACCATCGTGCATCGCCGCGATCACTTTCGCGCCGAGCGCATCCTGCAGGAGCGCCTGTTCAAGAATCCCAAGATCAAAGTGGTCTGGGACAGCGCCATCGATGAAATCTGCGGCACCGAAAACCCGGGCAAGGTCACTCATGTCCGGTTGAAGAACGTCAGAACCGGAACGCTGACCGAACTGCCGGCGGACGGCGTCTTCATCGCGATCGGGCACGCGCCCGCGACCGAACTGATCGTCGGCCAGATCAAGCTGAAACGGTCGGGCTATGTCGAAGTGGCGCCGAATTCGACCGCGACCTCGGTGCCCGGCGTATTCGCCGCCGGCGACGTCGCCGATGAAACTTACCGGCAGGCAGTCACGGCCGCGGGCCTTGGCTGCATGGCCGCCCTCGAAGCTGAACGCTTTCTGGCTTTGCGCGCCAACGAACGCGCGGCGGCGGAATAATCATGGCACGAACTCGGGACGGATTTACCGATATGGATTGGGACAAGCTGAAGGTGTTTCACGCGGCGGCGGAAGCTGGCAGCTTCACGCATGCCGGCGAGCAGCTGGGGCTGTCGCAATCGGCCGTCTCACGGCAGGTCAGCGCACTGGAGCAGGAGCTTTCAGTGTCGCTGTTCCATCGCCATGCGCGCGGCCTCATTCTCACCGAGCAGGGCGACCTGTTGTTTCGCACCGCGCACGACGTGTTCATGCAGCTGCAGGCGGCGCGCGCCAAGCTCACCGACAGCCGGGAGCGGCCGAGCGGCGACCTCAAGATCAACACCACCCAGGGCGTAGGCATCAACTGGCTGATTCCGCGGCTCGGCGAATTCACCGCACTTTATCCGGAGATCCGGATTTCGCTGATCGTCACCGACGAGGAACTTGATCTGTCGATGCGCGAGGCCGACGTTGCGATCCGCACCCGCAAGCCGACGCAGCCCGACCTGATCCAGCGCAAGCTGTTCGCGATGGGCTTCCATGCCTATTGCTCGCCGGAATACATCAAGCGCTTCGGCACCCCCCGCACGCTCGATGAACTCGATGCCCATCGCATCATCACGCTGAGCGACGGACAGGTCGCGCCGCATCTGCAGAACCGCAACTGGCTGGTGGAGGCCGGCCGCAACGGCTCCGGCCCGCGTGAGGCCTACTTCAAGGTCAACAACATCCTCGGCCTGGTGCGCGCTTGCCAACAGGGTCTCGGTATCGCGGCGCTTCCCGACTATCTGGTCGAGGAAAATACCCGGCTGGTGCAGCTGTTCGGCGAATCGGATTCGATCCAGCTCGACACCTATTTCGTCTATCCCGAGGAGTTGAAGACGGTAGCGCGGGTGCAGGTGTTCCGCGACTTCGTGGTGAGCAAGGCGCAGCGCTGGCCGTCGTGATCTTCTCGCTCTCTGGGGTTTCGGAAGTTCTCTTCGCCGTCGCGGTGGCCCTTCGGAGAAGTTCTGCACTGGAGCGCCGGGGAAATTGAGTTTTCTTTTCTATTCGATCGCATCCGTGATTCGAACACAGCGATGCGGCGAGCTTCGAATTCGGGACACCACCGGCCCCCGATCTCCGCATGACTGACATGCGGCGCGGGTGGTTGCTGCAGGGTGCTAACGCGGACCATACTGCTCCCACACTGAGCGTTCGCGTTGCGCATTTGTCCCCCTCCTCCAGTGGCGCGAAAGTTCAGTAATCCCTCTTGGAAGGTGATTGTGTCGGCCTCACGTGGCCAATACCTCAAGCCGGGCTCTTACGAGCCCGGCTTTTTTTCGTGAGCCACGCTGGGCGCGGAGCGCCGTTGACAGATTCGGCGTCGGCCATCATCATTTGCAAATGATCACAAATCTGTGTGTCGCGCTGTCGAAAAAAGCTCCCCTTCCGGGGACTTCAGATCGACGCGCGCGATAGACTTCTCGCCCAAACCGATCCGCAAACCCCGCCGTCTGGACGGGGTTTTTTATTGTCCCGTCTCCGGCTCAATCCTTTCAGGAGATGGACCAATGACTGATCTTCGATCTTCCGACCTTCGAACTTTCTTGCATGGCCTCTGGCTGCCGCTCGTCACCCCGTTTCGCGATGGCGAGCTCGACGAGGCGTCGCTGCGGCGGCTGACGCGGCATTACGCGGCTCTTCCCGTCAACGGCCTGGTGCTTGCCGCCACAACCGGGGAAAGTCTCACCCTCGAGCGCGAAGAACTCGAACGGCTGGTGTTCACGGTCCGGGATGAAATCGGCGGACCCAGGAATCTTCCGGTCTGCCTCGGCCTGGCCGGCAGCAACACCCGCGCATTACTGGACACGCTGGACAGAACGGCGGCGTGGCCGATCGACGGCTACCTGATTTCCTGCCCCTATTATTCGCGGCCGTCGCAGCGCGGCCTTGAGCTTCACTTCAGCGCGCTTGCCGATCGCGCTGCGCACCCGTTGATGCTCTACAACATCCCCTACCGGACCGGCGTCAATCTCGGCAACGAGGCGATGCTGCGGCTGGCCGAGCATCCCAACATCGCCGGATTAAAGGATTGCTCGGCGGACCGGGAGCAGTCGCTCGATCTCTTGCGCCGCCGCCCCGCAGGCTTTGCCGTGCTCACTGGCGAAGACGCCCAATTTCATGAAGCGCTGATCGACGGCGCCGACGGCGGCATTCTGGCGTCCGCGCATGTCGAAACCGAAACATTTGCAAGGATTCGGGAATTGGTGGTGGCGGGCGAGCGCGATGCCGCGCTGTCGCATTGGCGATCGGTCGCGGATCTCACCCGATTGCTGTTTTCCGAACCAAGCCCGGCGCCGATCAAGTATTGGCTGTGGCGCACCGGATTGATCGACAGCGCGGAGTTAAGGCTGCCGATGACGCAAGTGAGCGCCGGCCTCGCCGCACATCTCGATCTGGAAATCGAACGGAGAATGGAGGTATCCAGCAAGATCGCGGCGTTAATGGAGGCAATCGACCGCGCGGACAGATAGCCCGCATAGTAATTCGATTTGGACGGCTGTTCGTTCCCCGGATGCTGCGCAGCGCGCCGCCTTCGGCGGCGTGATGCGCTGCTGATCCGGGGTCCATCATCTTAACGACGACGGGTGGGTCCCGGCTCTGCGGCGCATCGCCGAAGAGGCGCTGCAACGCATCCGGGACACGATAAATCCAACGGTTAATGCGCGGTGTCGTCTCCGTTTGCAATTCGAACGATGTGGCGGCCTCGTCTTTAAAATTTGACGCTTATTGAGTCCCCTTGAACAAAACAGCACGGGGGAAACAATGACCGATCAGCCCATTCAAAATGCCAGCCATCCGACTTCCGAGCGATCCGAGGGCGTGCAGGATCTTCTTCTGGTGTCGTCATTCGGCCTGTGGGCGGCGTTGCTCGGCCTGACGCCGGTGCTGGCTTTCCGCCTGCTGATGGGAAGCTGACGGTACGTCGGGGGCCTGCCGTGGTTAATCCACCGTAGCACCTGTGATCAAATGCGAGCGAAATTGCGGCCGGCTTTTTAAAATTCGACGCGTATCAATCACCGCGAGAACAGGAAACGCGGGGGCGTCGTGAATACACAGAACTATCCATTCCCTGAACAAAATCCAATCTCTGAACAACAGGGTTTTACAACCGAGGACATTCTTTGGGCGCTCGGCATTTGGTCGGTGATCCTGAGCCTGTCGCCGGTGATCGTCTTCTACATGCTGATGGTGGCTTAGAGGCCCGACAAATACCGCCCTCATCCCTGCGCAACGGCTTCGCCGTTGTCGCTGGAGGAGCGCGCTCTTCGCGCGCGTCTCGAAGGATGGGGTCAACACAGCAAAACGCGCGGAGCCCGCGCGCTCTTTGTAAATCCGGCAGTGCGGCGAAACTACGCCGCTTGCCTGTGCATCGCGCCGCTCGCAGACGCATTGCCGCGGATCGCCTTCACCGAGCGTTCGATCGCAGCCCACAACCGGCTGATTTCCGCCGCGGCGCGGCCTTCGGCATAATATTCCCGCGCGCCTTCGCCATGGCTGAGCGCCATCAGGAGATCGGCGCGATTGGTGATCTGGCCGCCCCATACCGGCGCCCGGAACTTGGCCAGCGACTCACGCGCGATGGTAACGATCGGGCTTTCGACCTCGTCCCTGCGCGCCGGCGCGCCGTTGAGCACAACCGCATAGGGCTTGCGCGCGGCGCGGCAGGACTGAATCGTTTCCTGCACGGCGTTGACGTCGAATACCCCCGGCCGCGCCGGAATGATCACCATCGTGGCATTCCTGATGGCGTCTTCCACGACGCCCGACATGTTCGGCGGCGTATCGATGAATACCCATTCGATGCCGTCGCGCTTGGCGGCGCCGATAATGCCGCTGACAGAATTGACAGCGGTTTTGATTGCAGGCTCGTTGGTGCCGCGTAGCTTGTGCCACAGGGTCAGCGACCCCTGCGGATCGGCATCAACAAGCAAACATGGCTTTGTTGCCTTATGGACATGCGCAGCGAGATGGGCAGCCAGGGTACTTTTTCCCGTGCCGCCTTTACGCGATGCGAAAACAATGACGTTCATACCTTGGCCTCCAGATTGACCCCAGGAGACGAAAATGAATCAGCGCGCTGATTCGTGAAAGAAAAATTTACTGCTAATTGTGGCGAAGCCCCTGAATTAATCAGCGGGGTTGGCTTTTGAGTCACACCATGCGGCGCAGCAGAGCGGGAAATTGAATCGAGAAGGCGCTTGATGGAGTCATTGCACGCTTTTTGCGCGCTGACGCTCGATCCATTTGCGCTCGATCCACCCGAGCATCCGCGCCATCGGCCTTTGGAGAAACGGCAGGTCTTGCGCGAACAAAACGAGTCCGAGCGGCAGCATCCAGAGTCCCAGCACCGGCAAAAAGCTGAAAATGCCACCGACGATCAGCAGAATCGCGAGCGGAATCCGGACCCATCGCGAAGATGGCTTGCGCAGCCAGCCGACGAATCTGGCCAGCCGCGGCGGGAGTTTGGTTTTAAACCAGGCAAAATGCCGGTCCAGTTCCGCCCTATGATGCTTGCTCAATGAATCTCTCCTGGCTCTCCGGGAGATGTTGATCGGCAGCGCCACCGCAAGGCGTCAGGTTGTCGCGCGAGCGGAGGCTTGAAATGCTAGAGCATGATCCGGAAAAGCGGGAACCGGTTTTCCGAAGAGATCATGCTCAAACAAAGAGATAAGACCATGATCCGATTCAACCTAATCGGATCATGGTCCGACGGGCGCATCATTCCCAGATGGCAATTGCAGATCCGGGGGGCGCGTCAGTTCGCGCCTGCCTTTGCCGGCTTCTTGGGTTTGCGCGGCTTGGCGCTGGCAGGCTTGCGCGAGGATGCCGGCTCGATGCTGAGAGGCCTCCCCGCGGCGACCGGGGTGGCCGCGGGCGCGGTCTCCGGCTCCCTGAAATACACCCGGCAGCCGGGCGTAAGCTGCGATTTGTTCCTGATCATGCAGGCCGTGATGCGATCGACATCCGGAATCTCGGGGCCGCAAAGGCGAAACGCATCGCCGCTGCACGCTTGCTCCTCCTCCTGGGTGTAAGCCTGGCTTGCGCTCGGCAGCATCGAAGCCGAGAGCGCCGTTGCGAACATCAAGACGAGTTGGAACTTGCTGGACCGGATAGCAAACATGAATCCCCCCAAAGCGTTGCCTTTGCGAATTGTGGGTGAATGGCGGGGGATTGGCAAGCAGAGCAGATGGTCTCAGCCTGTCGTCGAAACGCTCGAGCTTGCTGCAATGACGGTCGCGATGTCGGTTTGACGAGTGGTACAGTTGGGTGGGCTCGAACCACCGACCTCCTGTTCCACAGACAGGCGCTCTAACCAACTGAGCTACAACTGCATCGCTTGTCGGCCCCAAAAAAGGGTCGCCGAACGGTGCGGAAACTAGGTGCAACGCACAGCTTTGGCAAGGCCGGCGGCGATACCGTCGGCGCCATCCGCGCGCACCAAAGAGGCGCCGCCACAAACAAAAAGCCCGGGCTCACCGCCCGGGCTTTTTTGGAACGGGATCGATCAGGCGGCCGGCTTGAACAGCTTCGAGGCATTGGCCTTGATCGGCTCGACGGTTTCCGTCGCAACCTTCTGGCTCAATTCGGCAAGCTCCTTGGCCTGGGCGGTCAACGCCTCGTACTGCTTGCGGGCGTGAGAGGTCCACAGCTCGACCGCCTCCGAGGGCGACTTGACGCCCAACAGCTCCTGCGCGAAGTCCAGCGTCGCGGTGGTGTTGGCCTTCATCATTTCCATCAGCTTGGCGGAGTATTCGCTGGCGCCCTTGCTGGCGCACGTGAACACCGCCTCAATGGTGCCGTTGTGGCTCTCGGCGACATCCTTGAACTTGGCGTAGCTGTCGCGGGCCTGCGAAACGCCCTTTTCGGCGAACGCACGCATTTGCTCGGGGACCTCGAAAGGAATGATCGAGGCGGAGAAAGGATCGTTCGGATTTGCCATGGCATGCATCCTTCGCAATGGGGGTGAAATGGTGTGACCCCTTTGCGCACCCGGCGGCCAAAATGCCGGGAACGTCATATTGGATCACCTAGCGGGAATGCCCTTACGTCGGGCGTCCGACGCTATGGCCCCATATCATGTCAATTTTGTGCAACGCAATGCGACCCGGCGTAATTTGAGGTGCAATGCCGCATGGCAGACCCGGACCGGATGCGCGTTCCAGCCCCGAAACCTCAAATTGAAGATCGAGCCTCAGCCCTTTGGCTTGGCGGCTTCGATGGCCGCCCGGCTGACGATCTGGCCCATCTCGCTGGCCTGCTCCGTCAACGCGCTCATCTGGGCCTGCACATATTCGCTGTGCAGCCGCATCACCTCGGTCAGGTCCTTGGCGTGCAGCAACGCTTGCGCGTAGTCCAGCGATGCCTGCACGTTCTTTTCGGCACAGGAAATCGCTTTGGCGCTGACGTCCTTGGCGCCGGCGCGAACCGTCGCGCCCCGCTCCTCGAGCGAGCCCGCGGTCGCTTGCGCGCCGGAGAGGAATTTCTCAAACGTCGTGCGGGCCCGCTCCAAGCTCGCCTCGGCCATCGATCGCATTTCCTTTGGAATTTCGAAGTCACGCACTTCGTCGCTCATGGTCCACTCCTGTTTCGGAAGGGCCATCCACGGCCCTTGTTTCCCCCTCGCCCGCGTCGAGATCATCGGCAAAGACTCCCGCCGGTAGGACGCCGCCTCCATCAGTTCCCCCGCGTGAACCTTTGATCGTCTTTTGCAGCACCTCAACGCACGCACCGGCATCAGGGTCCAGGCGAATTGACGCGCCCGACCGAATTAAGGTTATCGTGGCTTTGGGTAGCTCCGCCGCTAGCAGGCCGTGGACCTGCCGTGTCCCGCGGGCGATACTAACAGCCCGTTAAAGCTGTCATGGTTCGGCCGCCCGAAATCTGTCGCCATCGTCGAGCAAGCACCAAACCGGTCAGTCACGTCACTGCGATGAATTCGGTCATGTCACTGCCATGAATAATGCGGAATTCCAGTTGCGAGGCGTCGGCGATCCGCGACTGGCGGTGCATGCAACAAGCGCCCTCCCGGCATGGCTTTGGTCGATCGACGGCACCCGGATTCTGTGGGCCAATCCGGTCGGCGCCAGGCTGTTCGGCGCAGCCAATGCGGCTGAGCTCGCCAAAAAGGTTTTCGGTCCGGCGGATTCACACCGCCGCCAGGTCGCGCACCTCGCGGGCAGGCTGGCGCCGAGCGGCGCGATCCGGCTGGAGCGGCTGCGCGGCTTCGGCGCGCCGCTCGGCATGCTGGTTACCTGCGGCTGCGCGCGGCTTGATTTTGCCGATGGCAGCCACGCCGTTCTGGTGGCGGCCGCCGAGACGGTGGGCCGCCAGATGCCGCTGATCGAGCGGTTGCAGCGCCTGGTCGAAGGCATCGATACGCCGATCGCCGCGTTCGCGCGCGACGGCCTGTTCGTCGGCGCCAGCGACGCCGCGCGATCGCTGCTCGGTTTTGGCAACCTCTCCGAGGCCGGCCTCGACGATGCCCGCAGCGACGCGCTGAAGCAGGGCCGCGTCGAGCAGCTGATCGGCATCGGCCACATCGTGCTGCAGCGCGTTGGTACCGGCGCCGATGTCGGCCTCGTCGCATTGATCGCGCCGGTCGCCGGCGCTGCCGCGCACATCCGGCATATCGCACCGGCATTGCCGGAAGCCGCAGTAGCCGAGCCGCCGCTGCCGCCGGCCGCAGCAATGGCGGATCCGCCGATCCCGGACTACGAACAGCCGGCAATATCGGGCGAGGCGCCTGCCGAGTTTGCGTTGATCGACGAGGCTGTGGACGAGCCCGCAGAGCCGGCCGTCGACCCCGTCGCCCCGGACGAGCCGCCCGAACCCGACCTGCAAACGGTATTACAACTCGACGTGCCTCACGTCGAAGCGTCACGCGCCGAGACACCGCCGGAGATGGCGACGCCCGATATCGAGCTTGATCGGGACGAGCCCTCTCCTTACGTCGAAGCGGTTGCCGACGAGCCCTCAGCTCCGCCGCTCCCGGAGCCGGCGCCGGTGACTGAAGCGTCCGCCCCGCCACCGATCGCAGCTGCGCCGGCCAAGGCGCCGTCATGGCTCGACGAGCCCGCGCCTAACACGCGCCGGCACCCGCTGCGCTTCATGTGGCAGATGGATGCCGATGGCCGTTTCTCGCTCGGCTCCGACGAATTCACCCGCCTGATCGGCGTGCGCACCGCCGCGGGCTTCGGCCGGTTGTGGAGCGAAATCGCCGAGGTGTTCGGGCTCGACCCCGGCGGCCGTGTCCTTCAGGCCGTCGCCACCCGCAGCACCTGGAGCGGCATCATCCTGAACTGGCCAGTCGATGGCGGCGGCCGATTGCCGGTGGAATTGTCGGGACTGCCGATCTACGATCGGATGCGCAATTTCGCGGGTTACCGAGGGTTTGGGGTTTGCCGCGATCTCGATGGCCTGGCGCGTCTCGCCGCGTTGCGCCGCTATGAATTGTTCAGTGATCCGCCGACGCCGCAGACGCTTTCGGCCGGCGTCGTTGCGGCGGATATTGCCAAGGACCCGCCTGCCGCGGACTTGCCCGCGGCGCCCACTATTATTTCGTCCAGTACGCCTGAATCACCGGAGTCGATTGCATCAGAGACTTCACAACACACCGATTTGGATACCGCCGTGGAACCCCCCAAGAACGTCCTGCCGTTTCGACCGCCCAGCGAACCGAAATCGCCTGTCCTGACGCCGGTGGAAAACAGCGCCTTCAACGAACTCGCCCGGCAATTGTCGGCGCGGCTCGAGAGCGAAAACGGCGCCGCAGCCGCGACGCCAGCAACTTCTGACGCGCCCGAAACCATTGCCGAGCAGCCGGCCGCGCCGGAAACGCCTGTTGTCAGCGAGCAGCCCGGCTGGCTGGCGCGTGCCGAGCCGCCCGCGCGCGGTGAAACCCGGCGCGACAAGACGTTGCTCGATCTGCTTCCCGCGGGCGTGCTGATCTATCGGCTCGACCGGCTGCTCTATGCCAACCCTGCGTTTCTGCAGCGGATGGGCTACCCGAGCCTTCATGCCCTGGAAGAGGCCGGCGGTCTCGACGGGCTCTATGTCGAGCCCGGCATCTCCAGCGCCAGCAGCACATCGGACACCGGCACGCCGGTGACGATTTCCGCCAACCAGGCTTCCGAACATGCGCCGGCATCGGGCACGGAGGCGCGTCTCCATACGATCTCATGGGACGATGATTCCGCGCTGGCGCTGATTTTTTTGAACCCGCAGACGGCAAGCGCTGATGTCACTGCGGCGATGCGAGATGCGATCCCTGCGCCAGACCCGTCCGCCGTCGGCCAGGCCAATGCCGAGGAACTTGGCGCTATCCTCGACACCACAGCCGAAGGCATCGTGATGTTCGATGCCGAGGGCAACATCAATTCGTGCAACCGCAGCGCAGAGGCGCTGTTCGGCTACGACGGCGCCGAACTGGTGCAGCACAATCTTACCGAGCTGTTCGCGCTGGAAAGCCAGCCTGCGGTGCTGGACTATCTTCAGGGCATCAAATCCGCAGACGTCGCCAGCCTGCTCGATCACGGCCGCGACCTGCTGGGCCGCGTGCGCGGGGGCGGCATCATCCCGCTGTCGATGACCATGGGACGGACCCGGCCGGACGGCCCGAATTTCTTCGCGGTATTTCGCGATCTCTCGCAAAGTAAAAAGAGCGAAAGCGAACTGCAGCAGGCGCGACGGCTGGCCGATCGCGCCGCCAACGCCAAGGCCGACATGCTGGCGCGGATCAGCCACGAGGTGCGCACGCCGCTCAACGCCATCATCGGCTTTGCCGAAGTGATGATCGGCGAACGGTTCGGCGCGCTCGGCAACGAACGCTACATCGAATACATGAAGGACATCCGCGCTTCCGGCGAACGCGTGGTCGCCATCATCAACGACCTGCTCGATTTGTCGCAGATCGAGACCGGCAAGCTCGACCTCGCCTTTGCCAACCAGAACCTCAACGATATGGTCGAGAGTTGTGTTGCGGTGATGCAGCCGCAGGCCAACCGCGAACGCATCATCATCCGGACCTCGCTGGCGCATATGCTGCCGCCGGTGCTGGCCGACGCCCGCGCGTTGCGCCAGATCACGCTGAACCTGATCGGCAACTCGATCCATCTCGCCAATGCCGGCGGCCAGGTCATCGTGTCCACCGCGCTGTCGGATTTCGGCGAGGTGGTCTTGAGGGTCCGCGACACCGGCCACGGGCTCAACGACAACGAAGTCGCAGCCGCGATGGAGCCGTTCCGGACCCAAGCCCCCTCGGATCAGGCCTCCGACACCTCCGGCGTCAGTCTCTCGCTGACCAAAGCCCTGGTCGAGGCCAACCGCGCCCAATTCCACATCAAGACCGGCCCGCAGTTGGGCACGTTGATCGAAGTGGTGTTCGCGCACGCGATGGCGCGGACCTGAATCGGCTTCGCCGGCGACTAACTTCTATTCCGCGGACTTCGCGACAGGACGCGCGGCTCAGCATCGCGCCTCGATCATCTTGTTGATTTCGTCCGGCGCTGCGAAAATTACCGAAGCTCTGTCGCCCATCATGCCGGCCGGCATGATGGCGGGAGCACCCTTCTCAGGTCCATCCTTGCTGGAGTCGGTTCGGAAGCGCAGGTTGCGTTCCCAAAAGGCGCGGGTCTTGTCGTCGGCGGTGGTCACGCGATAGGTGTCACGGCAATAGGTGATCGCCTTGACCCGCTTGTTCGGTTCCAGATTTTTTAGGTTTGGATCGCGTCCGCCGCCCATCATTCCACCCATGCCCTTCATTTGGGCCTGAGCGGTCCGTTCCGGCGAGGCTCCCGGTTTGGTGGCATCTTTGAGGAAGGCCAGCAGGTCCGCACGAACCCGGCCATCCTTGATGCCCTCGAACGGCATCTCGTTGTCCGGCACCATGCGCTCTGGATCGGTGAGCCATCCGTCGAGCGCGCGGTCGTCCCAGATAATTCCCGACGATTTGAGCGCGTCGGAGTAACGGTCGAAACTCGGCAGGGAGCCGGCCTTCCGGCCCCAAAGGTTGGCCAGACTTGGCCCCGTCATGTTTCGGTCAGGTTCGAGCGAGTGGCACGGCGCACAAACGCGGAAATCCTGTTCGCCGCGGGATGCGTCGCCCGGCTGCGCGAGGGCGGAAGACAGGGATGCGAAGGTTACCAGCGCTACGATCGCGAATTTGCTCATTGTCGGTCTCCCTTGCGTCCGGAAAACAGGTACTTGATGAGCGCTGCCGCCGAGAGGACCAGGACGACGACGACCAGCAGCCAAATCACCCCCACCGCCAACATCATTCCAGGCATCATTCCGTCCATCATGGTTCACCTCATTCTGCAGGTTCAGAGACGAGTCTTGGCCGCTTGATCGACTTGCTTGCCGGGGGCGGCTGGCTCTCGGAACGGTCTTGGCTCGGCAACCCGAAGCCCTTGACCAACCCGAAGATCGCCGGGATCACGATCAGCGTCAGCAGTGTCGACGAGATCATGCCGCCGATCATCGGCACCGCGATGCGCTGCATGATTTCGGAACCGGTGCCGGTGCTCCACATGATCGGCAGCAGCCCCGCCATGATCGCGACGACCGTCATCATCTTTGGCCGCACCCGCTCCACCGCGCCTTCCATGATGGCGTCGTAAAGATCGCCGCGCGTCAGCGCGCGGCCCTCCGTCTCGCGTTCGGTCTTGATCGCGGCCAACGCCTGGTTGAGGTAAATCAGCATCACGACGCCAGTTTCGGCGGCGACGCCTGCGAGCGCGATGAAGCCGACGGCGACCGCCACGGACAGGTTGAAACCGAGCCACCACATCAGCCAAAGCCCGCCGACCAGTGCGAACGGCAGCGACAGCATGACGATCATGGTCTCGGTGATGGAGCGGAAGTTAAGGTACAGCAGCAGGAAGATAATGAGCAGCGTCACCGGCACCACGATCTTCAGACGCGCCGTCGCACGCTCAAGATATTCGTACTGACCGCTCCACATGACGTAGTAGCCGGGTGGGAACTGGATGCTGGCCTGCACCGCCCGCTGCGCCTCGGCGACGTAGCCGCCGAGGTCGCGGTCGCGGATGTCGACGTAAATGTAGGTGGCCAACTGTCCGTTCTCGGTTCGGATCGACGTCGGCCCCCGTGTCGGCGTAACCTTGGCGACCTCTCCGAGCGGTACGGCGCCGCCGGCGGACATGGGAACCAGGACATCGTTGGCAATCGTCTGCGGATTTTCTCTGAGATCGCGGGGGTAGCGCATGTTGACGCTGAACCGCTGCCGGCCCTCGACCGTCGTGGTCACGGTCTGGCCGCCGAGGGCGGTTGCAATGACATCCTGGACGTCCTGAACCATGATGCCGTAGCGCGCCAACGCCTCACGGTCCGGCGTCACGTCGAGGTAGTAGCCGCCGATCCCGCGCTCGGCGTAGGCCGAAGACGTACCCGGAACGGCTTTCAGAACCTGCTCGATCTGCTTGGCGAGTTTATCGATCTCGACAAGGTCAGTGCCGATGACCTTGACCCCGACCGGCGTCCGGATTCCGGTCGACAGCATGTCGATGCGCGCCTTGATCGGCATGGTCCAGGCATTCGAGACGCCGGGAAACTGCAGGGCCCTGTCCATTTCCGCGATCAGGCCATCGACCGTCACACCGGGACGCCACTCCTGCTTCGGCTTCAGGTTGACGACGGTCTCAAACATCTCGGGCGGCGCCGGATCGGTCGCAGTCGCCGCGCGTCCCGCCTTGCCGTAGACGGAGGCCACTTCCGGAAACGACCGGATGATCTTGTCCTGGGTCTGCATCAATTCGCCGGCCTTGGTGACGGAGATGCCGGGCAGTGTCGTCGGCATGTAAAGCAACGTGCCCTCGTTCAGGTTCGGCATGAACTCGGTGCCGAGCTGGCGAGCGGGCCAGATGGTCACCGCGAGCACCGCAAGCGAAAGCAGGATCACCAGCGTCTTGGCGCGCATCACACCTTTGATCACGGGCCGGTAGATCCAGATCAGAAATTTGTTGATCGGATTTCGGTGTTCCGGAACGATCCGGCCTCGGACGAAGATCACCATCAACGCCGGCACCAGCGTGACCGACAACAGCGCCGCCG
>Ga0207707_10002485_pt1 | contig 16588 bp, 13 predicted proteins | sample KBSC83BmetaG_FD_184336 | JGI IMG/M metagenome (GOLD analysis project Ga0207707, IMG submission 184336) | Corn rhizosphere microbial communities from Kellogg Biological Station, Michigan, USA - KBS C8-3B metaG (SPAdes) (version 2) | ecosystem: Host-associated > Plants > Roots > Rhizosphere ...
GCTGGAGTTGGCGGGTCAGGTCGGCGCAGACGTCGGTGAGCGCGCGGGTGAAGTCCTTGTGGTCAGGTTTGACGCCGGACGCGCCGCTCGCCATGAGCAGCACGGTGTCGTTGGTGGACATGCACCCGTCGGAGTCGAGCCGGTCGAAGGTGACCGCGGTCGCTGCCCGCAGCGCGGAGTCGAGTTCTTCCGGCGCCAGGTCGGCGTCGGTGGTAAGCACGACGAGCATCGTGGCCAGGGCCGGGGCGAGCATGGCCGCGCCCTTGGCCATGCCGCCGATCGCGTAGCCGTCGGGCCGTCTGAAGGCGATCTTGACGACCGTGTCGGTGGTGCGGATCGCGTCGGCCGCGTGGACCCCGCCGCTCCGGTCGGCCTCGGCGACGGCCGCGTCCACGGCGGGCAGCAGCTTGTCCATGGGCAGCCGCTCGCCGATCAGGCCGGTCGAGCAGACCGCGATCTCGCCCGCGGAGTCGTCGAGCGCCGCCGCGAGCCGCTCGGCGGTGGCGTGCGTGTCCTGGAAGCCAAGCGGTCCCGTGCAGGCGTTGGCGCCGCCGGAGTTGAGCACCACGGCGCGGACCCGGCCGCCGCTGACCACCTGGCGGGACCACTTGACCGGGGCGGCGTGCACCCGGTTGCTCGTGAAGACGGCGGCGGCGGCGCGGGACGGTCCGTCGTTGATCACGACCGCGACATCCCTGTCGCCGGATGCCTTGAGCCCGGCGGTCACGCCGGCGGCGCGGAAGCCGAGCGGTGCGGTCACACTCACGGGGCGACTCCATGGGTGGTCAGGCCTGCTGTCTCAGGGAGGCCGAGCATGAGGTTGGCGATCTGCACGGCCTGGCCGGCCGCGCCCTTGCCGAGGTTGTCGGTGGTGGAGATCACGACCGCGCGGCCCGCGTGCGGGTCGGCGGCGACCTGGACGTGCGCGCCGTTGGAGCCGTACACCGCTGCGGTGACGGGCCACTGGCCCTCGGGGAGCAGGTGCACGAACGGGCTGTCGTCGTAGGCGTCGGCGAACGCGGCGCGCAGCGCGCCGGTCGCGTTCCCGTCCCGCGCGACCGCGGGCACGAGCCTGGCCGCGGAAGTGGCGAGGATGCCGCGCGGCATCGGGGCGAGCGTCGGGGTGAACGAGAGCGTCACGGTTCCCTGGCCGGGCAGGACCTCGGCCAGGGCCTGCTCGATCTCCGGGGTGTGCCGGTGGATGCCGCCGACCTGGTAGGCCGACATGCTGCCCATGACCTCGCTGGCGAGCAGGTCGTAGCGGAGCGAGCGGCCGGCGCCGGAGGTGCCGGAGGCGGCGACGATCACGATGTCGTCCGGCTCGACCAGGCCGGCGGCGAGCAGCGGCGCCAGGGCGAGGATCGACGTGGTGGCGTAGCAGCCGGGGGCGGCGACCGTCCGCGCGGCCTTGATCTTCTCCGCTGCACTGATTTCCCCGGGAACACTGGGCAGTTCCGGCAGGCCGTACGCCCAGCGGCCCGCGTGGGAGACGTCTCCGTAGAACTGGTGCCACGCCGCTTCGTCGCCGAGCCGGAAGTCGGCGGACAGGTCGACGATGCGCGCGCCCGGCAGCCGCGCCGCCAGCGCGGCCGACTCGCCGTGCGGCAGGGCCATGAAGATCAGCTCGGCGTCGCCGAGCGCTTCGGCCGTGGTCGGCGCGAAGTCCTGGCCGTCGAACGCTGGGTGGCCCGTGAGGTTAGGGTGGATTGAAGTAATTGGCTTGCCCGCGCTGGTGCCCGCGGACACCGCCGCGATCTCCAGGTCGGGGTGACCGGCGAGCAGGCGGAGGAGCTCCCCGCCCGCATAGCCGCTGGCGCCCGCGACAGCGACCCTTATGCCCATGCTGATGCCTCCTTCTCCCTGAGAGAGTATGCATCCCATTGCATGAATATGCAAGATGATAACGTGGGCAGGTGCGCGACTTGACGACGGCGCTGGCTTTCACTGGACTCGCGGCGCTAGGGCTCGCGGTGCTGGCCGGGTGCTCGTCGGCGGCCTCCGCCGGGGCGACCGGGACGTCGTGCGGTAAGACGCGGACCGGGGTGAACGTGCCGGTCGACATCTTGGTGGCCAAGGGCACCGTGGACTGCGCCACCGCGCTCCGGGTCGAGGGGGCGTACGCGGCCGCGATCAGGGCCGGCGACCTGCGGGGCAACGGCGGCGGCGCGCCGGTGACGGTGGACGGGTGGACCTGCGAGGCGTACCCGACCGAGCAGGTGCTGCGGACCGGGTACGCGTCCGAATGTCACACCGCGAGCGCCGAGGTGGTCGCGGTGCTGTCGCTGCCCTCTCCCTCGCCGTCCGCTTCGACCGGCAGCTGAAGCGGCCCGGTGGCGCGCGCGCTGGCGGCCAGCGGAGCGTCACCCGCGGGTTCGTCGCCGGCGAGCACGGCGTCGGCGTCGGCACCAGTGAAGGGCGCGCGCACGCCGCCCTGCCAGAACCCGCCGGCGTCCTCGCGCGGGTCCTCGCCCGGGCGGACCGCGCTCAGCCCGCGGCTGGTGCTGATCATCTGCACCTGGTCCCGGCCGGACGCCTTCGCCCGGTACAGCGCGGCGTCGGCGGCGGCGAGCAGTTCGGTCAGCTCCCTGCTCGATCCCGCGTCCAGCGCCGCCACCCCGATCGAGGCGGTGACCTGGACGCGCTCGCCGGTCGGCACGTCGATCGGCAGCCGCGCGATGTGCGCGCGGACGCGCTCGGCGATGCGGAAGGCGTCGGTCGCGCGCGTCTGCGGGAGCAGCATCACGAACTCCTCGCCGCCGAACCGGCCGGCCAGGTCGTACTCGCGCAGCACGCCGGTCATCGTGTCGGCGATGCCGCGCAGCACCTCGTCGCCGACGAGGTGGCCGTAGGTGTCGTTGATCTGCTTGAACCGGTCCAGGTCGAGCAGGGCCACGGCGAGCGGCGTGGACGTGCGGACCGCGCGGGCGATCTCCGCTCCCGCCTCGCGCTCCCAGGTCGCCGCGTTGAGCAGTCCCGTCTTCGCGTCGGCGCGCGCTTCGTTGAGCAGCTGCGCGTGCCGGAAGGAGCGCTGCAGCAGCGAGGCGAGCGGCAGCGCGATGATCAGCGTGAGGTCGCTGATCGTCATGCCCACGGCGACGAGCAGGGCGGCGCACAGTTCGGTCGCGTCGTTGTGCAGCATCTCCCGGGCGAACAACTCGTCCTTGATGCTGGCGACCGGGTTCTCCAGCTTGAACGCGGCCGCGATAAGCCCCTGGTTGATGATCCACTGGGCGACCGCGCCGGCCCCGGCCGCGACCAGCCACATCGAGGTGTGGCTCCACAGGTAGGCCCGCGGGTCGACGTGGGCGGGCAGCACCCCCAGGTACACCAGGCGCGCGCAGCCGTAGGCGATCCCGATCGCCGCCACGGTGTAGACCCGCTTGTAGACCGGAGCGCGCCGGACCAGCAGCTGGGTCAGCGTGAGCCTGATGGCCGGAACGATCAGCGCGTAGATTCCCGGCAGCAGGAAGACGATCGGGAGTTCCCAGACCGCGTAGACGTCCTTCACCACGCCCGCGGGCTCGCTGGCCCGCCGCGCGCTCTCAACAGAAAAAGCCCCGCAGGCGAGCAGGGCGGCGAACAGCACGAGGTCTGCGAGGCTGAAGTGGAACTGGGCCGCGCCGGCGACGATCCACGCCAGGTATCCGCAGGTGACGACGGACCACAGCGCGAGCAGCGGCCGAGGCAACGACCAGACAGCCCACTCCCGAACGCGAGGCATTCCGTGCCTAAACACGGCGCGACGCGCGTGATCCATCTGACCTCCCTGGCTTGCACAGAGCGTTTCCGCCGCTATCCGCGTTGACCACGCTGAATAGCGCAACGTGCGGTGCTAACCCCACATTGTCACAGATTTCACGTGCGCACTGTCAAAACGCGGCTACCGAATGACAACGTACGCTTGCCGCGATCGATGCCAGAGATGACGAAAACGCCTGTGCTGCAAGCGTTTGCACGCACCACGGTTAACTTCGGGGACAGCTTTTCGTTACCGAACCGTAATCTTTACCAATTCCTAGTACCGGCGCGGCGGATCCTGGCATGCTCTTGGGCGCGTGACCAGAATCACCATAAATGCCGTCGAGTCCGGCTATGTGTGGATATAAGCGCTGACGGAGCGCAGACGGCGGCAAAAGTCCCGTCCCGTCGAGAGGAGGACGGCGTGGGAACGACTAGCTGGACCTAGCGAAAGACCCGTCAGGCCGGGCCACGCTCCTCGGAGCGTGGCCCGGCCTGACGGGTTAACGGGGTCTTGATGGGCGCCGCCCCGGCGGGGACCCCTCTCGACTGTCCTTGACCCCGACTCCGGTTTTCGAGTCCGCGACGGGTGCAACGCCAAGTCGTTCGGACGATCCCTGGTTTTACCCGCGCAGCACCGCGCCGGTGCGGCGGGCGGCCTCGGCCACCGCGGCGTCACGGGCGGCCGTCGCTTCCGCGGCGGTCAGTGTCCGGTCGGGAGCGCGCAGCCGCAGCGTGTAGGCGAGGGACTTGCGGCCCTCGCCGAGCTGGGCCCCGGTGTAGACGTCGAAGAGCCGCACGTCCTCGAGCAGTTCCCCTGCCCCGGCCGCGAGCGCGGCCACCACCTCGGCGGCGGGCACCTCCGCCGGCACGACCAGCGCCACATCCTGCGTCGCCAGCGGGTAGGCGGGCAGCGCGGGGCCGCGCACCGGATCCGCCGCCGCGGCGGCGGCCGCCAGGACGGCGAAGTCAAGCTCGAACGCGCCCGTCCGCGGCGGCAGGTCGTACGCGGCGATCACCCGCGGGTGCAATTCGCCCGCGTGCCCGGCCAGCCACTCGTGCTTTTGCCCGTCGTCCCCAGTGGCCAGCACGTACAGCGCGGCGCACCGGCCGGGATGCCAGGGCGCCTCCGCCGCCGCGCGCACGTCGAACGACAGGTGGCCCACCGCGCCGACGGACCGCGCCGTCTCGATCGCGTCGGCCCAGGTCGCGGCGCGACCAGGTCCCCACCAGCCAGGCAGCTCGCGGTTGCCCGCGAGCACGCCGGCCACGTGCACCGGCTGGTCGGGCAGCGCGGCGCCGAGCGTCGCGAGTTCCGCCTCGGTGGGGCCGCGGTCGGTGGCGAGTATCGGCGCGACGCCTGGCGCGCCGGGGCGCGGCAGGAACACCTGGCCGGTCTCGAACAGGCCGATGTCCGTGAAACCGCGGCCGGCGTTCCGCACCAGGGTGCGGAACAGGCCGGGCAGCAGCGTCGTGCGGAGCTGCGGCTGGTCCTCGCTCAGCGGGTTCGCGACCTTGACCGCGGGGCGACGCGGGTCTTCCGGCTCGAGCATGAGGCTGTCCGCCTCCGCCGCCGGGGCGAACGGGTCGCAGTGCACCTCGACCAGTCCGGCGGCGCCCAGCGTGCGGGCGACCGCCCGCAGCGACCGCTGCCGTTCGGTCAGGCCGCCGCCCGCCGTGGCGCGGGGCATCCTGACGGGGATGTTGCCGTAGCCCTCGAGCCGGATGACCTCCTCGGCCAGGTCGGCCGCGTCGGTGAGATCGGGACGCCACGACGGGGGCGTGACGAGCAGGACCATGTGCTGCCGGTCGTGCCTGCCGTGCTCGTGGTCGTGGCCCGCCGGGGCCTGCGGTGCCTTGTCCGCGCGCCAGGGCGCGATCGTCGGTACCTGGCTCGACGGAGTGCTGCGCACCTCGCAGCCCACCTCCTGCAGCCGGGCGACGACCGTGTCCATCCCGTAGGGGACGCCGGCGACGCGGTCCGGGTAGTCGGCCGCCAGTTGGATCGTCACCGGCGTGACCGGCACCTGGGCGTGCGTGGCGCCGGGCACGATCGCCGCGCCGCCGAGGTCGGCGAGCAGCGCCGCGGCGCGGGCGGTGGCGCGCAGCGGCAACTCCCGGTCGGTGCCGCGCTCGAAGCGGTAGGACGCCTCGGAGTGCAGCCGGTGGCGGCGGGACATCTTCGCGGTCCCTCTGTCGCTGAAGTGCGCGCCCTCGATGACGATGTCGGTGGAGTCGTCGTTGATCTCGGTCGCCAGGCCGCCCATCGTGCCCGCCAGGGAGATCGGGCCGCTGTCGTCGGTGATGAGGATGTCGGCCGCGTCCAGCGCACGGGTGACGTGGTCCAGCGTCTCCAGCGTCTCGCCCGGCCGCGCGCGGCGCACGACGATCGGCCCGTGCAGCTTGGACCGGTCGAAGGCGTGCAGCGGCTGGCCGAGCTCGAGCATGAGGTAGTTGGTCACGTCGACCGCGAGCGACACGCTGCGCATGCCGGAGCGGGCGAGCCGGACCTGCATCCACAGCGGCGTCGCGGCCCGCGGGTCGAAGCCGCGGACCTCGCGCAGCACGAACCGGTCGCAGGCGGTCGGGTCCCCGATCGCGGCCGGCCACGGCCTGACGTCCGGGTCAGCGCCGTCCGGGGAGGGCGTCACGTACTCGGCGCCGGAGGCGTCCTCGCCCGCCGCGATAGTCAGCGCCGGGTCGGTGTACGGGACCTGGTAGGCGCTGGCCAGCTCGCGCGCCACACCCCTGATCGAGACGGCGTAGCCGCGGTCGGGGGTGACGGTGATCTCGAGCACGTCGTCGCGCAGGTTCGCGTACGCGGCGAAGTCGACGCCGAGCGGGGTGTCCCGCGGCAGGATCAGGATGCCGGTGTGGTCCTCGCCGATGCCGAGCTCGTCGACCGCGCAGATCATGCCCTCCGAGACCCGGCCGTACTTCTTCGCCGCGGTGATCTCGAAGCCGCCGGGCAGCACGGCGCCGACCGTGGCGAACGCGACCCGGTCGCCCACGGCGAAGTTGACCGCGCCGCAGATCACGCCGGTGAGCGTCTCCGGGTCTTTCGTGAGCTCGTCGTCGGTCGTCGCCACCCGGCAGTAGCGGATCGGCCTCTTGAACCCGGTCAGCTCCTCGATCGACGTCACCTGGGCGGTGATCACGCCGTACACGTCGTGGCCGACCGGTTCGACCGCCTCGACCTCGAGGCCGGCCAGCGTCAGGCGGCGGCCGACCTCAAGCGCGTCATACGGCTCGGGGATGGGGGCGTACTCCCGGAGCCAGGAAACTGGTACTCGCATCGCTCAGATCTCCGTCCCGAACGCCCTGCTGAACCGCACGTCCCCGTCGTAGGTGTCGCGGATCTCGTTGATGCCGTGCGCGAGCATCAGCGCCCGCTCGATGCCGAGGCCGAATGCGTACCCGCTGTACCGGTCCGGGTCGATGCCGCAGGCCACGAGGACGCGCGGGTTGACCATGCCGCAGCCGGCGATCTCGATCCAGCCCTGGCTCCGGCAGACCCGGCAGGGGTCGGCGCCCGGCTTGGTGGACTCGCCGCGGCAGACGTGGCACTCCATCGACACGTCGGCGGACGGCTCGGTGAACGGGAAGTAGTCCGGCCGCAGCCGCGTCCGCAGCCCGGCGCCGAACAGCGCGTCCACGAACGCCTGGATCGCGCCGCGCAGGTCGGCCATGGTCAGGCCCTCGTCCACCGCCAGGCCCTCGATCTGGTAGAAGACCGGCAGGTGGGTGGCGTCGAGCGCCTCGTTCCGGTAGACCTTGCCCGGGCTCACCACGTAAAGCGGCAGCGGGCGGGTCAGCAGCGACCTGATCTGCACGGGCGAAGTGTGGGTGCGCAGCACCATGCCGGACCTGGTGCCCGGCGGCGCGTCGTCCGGCGGCGCGACGAACAGCGTGTCCTGCATCTCCCGCGCCGGGTGGTCCGGCAGGAAGTTGAGCGCGTCGAAGTTGTACCACTCGGCCTCGACCTCGGGGCCCTCGGCGACCTCGAAGCCCATCGCGACGAAGACGTCGGAGAGCTTGTCGGCGAGCATGGAGACCGGGTGGCGGGCGCCTTGCGGCGCGCGGTCGTAGGGCAGGGTGACGTCGACGCGCTCGGTGATCAGCACCTGCTCGTCGCGCGCGCGCTCGAGTTGCTCCTGGCGCTCCTTGAGCGCGTCCCTGACCTGGGCGGTCGCGGCGCCGATCCGGCGGCCCGCGTCGGCGCGGGCCTGCGGCGGCAGGGCGCCGATCTCGGCGCGCGCCAGCGACAGCGGCGCCTTGTCACCGGCGTGCGCGATCCTGGCTTCCTTCAGCTCGTCCAGGGTCTGCGCGCTGGATATCGCGGCGAGCGCGGCCGTCGTGGCCTGCTCGACCGCTTCGGCCGACAGGGCGGTCACCTCGACCGGGTCGTAGTTCTTGTTTGGTGCGGACATCGGTAAGTTCGCTTCCCTCAGGGTGATCAGCCAGCTGGAAGGTCCGCGACGGCGGGAGTTTGTGACTTATCCCGAACGGATGCGGCCGACTCTATCCAGCAGACATGACACTACCGGGATCGTCGGCCGCAGCGCGCGTTCGCGCCGGCACCGCGGACCACGGCCCACGCGCGCCAGTAGTCGTGGTCAACGGCCACGCTGGCTCGCGAGGGCTTGGTCGGAAGGACGCCCGCGGCACTCGCCCCGCCGCGCAGGCACGGCCGACGGCCGTGTCGCGCTCGCGTTTACGCGATGGGCGTGCCCGCGGGCAGGGTAAATCGGAACTCGGCGCCGCCGCCGGGCGCGCGGGCCACGGCGATCTCGCCGTTCATCGCCTCGATGAGGCCCTTGACGATGTAGAGGCCGAGGCCGGTGCCGCCGCGGCGCTTGCCGCGCCAGAACTGGCGGAACACCCGCAGCGCCATCTCGGGCGGAATGCCCTCGCCCTGGTCGCGCACGGACACGGTGATCGCCTCCTGCTGATCACCGCTCACCCGCGCGCGCCGTACCACAACGGAAACGATACCAGCCCCGTGCCTGACCGCGTTTTCCACGAGGTTGCCGAGGATCTGGTCGATCTTGTCGGCGTCCAGCCAGGTCTCGGGGAGGTCGTGGGCGGCGTCGAGCCGGAACCGGTCCTCCGGCTCGCCGGAGGCGACCCGGCCGGCGATGATCTTGCGGGCCCGCTCGGGGACGTCGACAAGCTGCGGCCTGACCTCCATCCGGCCTGACTCGATGCGCGACACGTCGAGCAGCTCGGTGATCAGCCGGGTCACCCGGTCGGCGTCGGCGTTGACCGTTTCGAGCATGACCCGCTTCTGGTCGTCGCTGAACCGGGACCACTTCGCGAGCAGCGTCGCGGTGAAGCCCTTCACGGACGTCAGCGGGGCGCGCAACTCGTGCGCCACCGTGGAGACGAGTTCGGCGCGGCTGCGTTCCAGCCGGGCCCGCTGCTGCGCGCCGCGCAGGGTGATCACGAGGCGGCGGACCGAGCCGGACCGGCCGTCGCGCACGTAGCCGACGGAGACGAGTATCTCCATGCCGCCGCGGGGGCCCGCGAGGAACAGGCTGCGCTCCGGGTGCCGCGTCCTGGTGGCGAGACCGTTGTACGGGTCGACGAACATCCACCAGTCGCGGCCGTCGTCGTCGCGGAAGGGCAGCACGTCGTAGACGTACTTGCCGATGGCGTCGGACGCCGTGATGCCGGTGAGCCGGACGGCGGCCCGGTTGTAGACAACCACACGGCCCGCGTCGTCGGCGACCACCAGGCCGTCCGGCAGTTCGTCGGCCATGAGCGACTGCGCGTCAGCCAGCGTCTTCGCTGTCAGGGGAGCAGGACTCCCGGCCCCATCTTCGGGAGAGGACTGTGCGGACGGCACGGCGGCCGGCGTGCCGCTGGCACGCTCGGTCCCGCCGGATGCCTTCCGGCCCGGTTTGTTGTCCTCCACGGCGCTTGCGCCTCCGTCCAGCAGGGGGCGCACCGGGCCGGCCATCGGTTGGCTCGATCCGCGATGCGGGTGACGGAATGTGATCAGACTCTAGCGCGTTTACCGGCTCTTAGGACAGTACCCGCGTACAGGGATTTCGCTACGTCATAGCATAAATACCCTATGCGAGGGATTCTTCGGCTGCCGATAGGCGCGCAACGCGACGTAATCATATTGCTTCTCGGATATGCCTGTGACGGGCTAACAACGCAACGGCACCAGAGCGGGGCGTGCGGCGGGCCGTCTCCCCGGGGCTGAACAGCGACTGCGCGGAGGCGTACAGGCACACCGCCGCCGCGGCGGCGAGATTGAGAGATTCCGCACGCCCGTAGATCGGCACGGCGACCGACTCGTCGGCGAGCGCGATCAGGTCGTCGGGCAGCCCCCACGCCTCGTTGCCGAACAGCCACGCGGTCGGTGAGCTCAGCGCCGCCCGGGTGCGCGGGTCGTCGAGCGTGCTGCTCCCCCGCCCGTCGGCGGCGAGAACCCGCAGGCCAGCGCCCTTGAGCGCGTCGACCGCGGCCGACAGCCGCACGCCGGCGACGACCGGCAGGTGGAACAGGCTGCCCGCGCTCGCCCGCACGCACTTGCCGTTGTAGACGTCGACCGAGGCGTCGGCGAAGATGACCGCGCCCGCGCCCGCCGCGTCGGCCGCGCGCAGCACGGTGCCCGCGTTGCCCGGGTCCCGGACGTTCGCGAGCAGCGCGACCAGGGCGGGCTTGGCCGCCGTGACCTGGTCGAGCGGCACGTCAACGAAGTCGCAGACGGCGAGCAGGCCCTGCGGGGTGACCGTCTGGGCCAGCTCGCTCATCACCTCGCCGCTGACCAGCTGAACGTCGACGCCGACGTCTTCGGCCTTCCCGACCAGGTCGGCGTGCCGCGCCTGGGCGGGTGCGGTGACGAAAAGGTCGGTGACGTGAGCGCCGGTCGCCAGCGCCTCGGAAACAGCCTGCGGGCCTTCCGCGAGAAAGGCCCGCTCACGCTGGCGCAATGCCCGTTTAGTCAGCCGACGGGCAGCCTTAAGCCGCGCCGTACTGGCGCTTGCGTACATGGGGATCAGCCCTAATTCGCGAGGCGAATGTGACATTGCCGCGCATGCTCATCGGTATTGCGGAATGTCACATTCATCCTGCGAGTGCGTATGTCGAAGCGGGTCAGGCCGCCGCGCTGACGGTCTCCGGAAGCGCCTTGCGGGCGACCTCGACCAGGGCGGCGAACGCCGCCGCGTCGGTCACGGCGAGGTCGGCGAGCACGCGCCGGTCGACCTCGACGCCCGCCGCCTTCAGGCCCTGCACGAAACGGTTGTAGGTCAGACCGTTCGCGCGCGCCGCGGCGTTGATGCGCTGGATCCAGAGCCGGCGGAAGTTGCCCTTGCGGTCCTTGCGGTCGCGGTAGGCGTAGGTCATCGAGTGGAGGACCTGCTCCTTGGCCTTGCGATAGAGCCGGGACCGCTGGCCGCGGTAGCCCTTCGCCCGCTCGAGGACAACCCTGCGCTTCTTCTTGGCGTTAAGTGAGCGCTTGACGCGTGCCATCGTTCAATCTCCCTTTGGGCTGCGATTACTAGACTCGGCCGAGCTGGCCTTTGGGCTGCTGAACTCGTTTCCTGTCCCGGCCCGCAGGCCTGGCCTGCGGGTCCACGTCAGGAAGAAGAGCTCACTTGCCGAGCAGTCGCTTGATCTCGCGGACGTCGGCCTTGGCCATCTGGACCTCGCCGGCGAGGCGGCGCGTCACCCGCGAGGACTTGTGCTCGAACAGGTGCTGCCGGTTGGCACGCAACCGCATCACCTTGCCGGTGCCGGTGAGCTTGAACCGCTTGGCGGCGCCGCTGTGCGTCTTCATCTTCGGCATGGTCGCCGTCGTCTCCTAGTTCCTTGCCGCCTGGAGGCAGCATCGCCTCGCGGAGCGGCCCCGCACTGCCGTGCGGGGCCGCTCCGCCCTTCCCCGTTGCCGGGGTAAACCTCTACGCGTCGGTCGGCGCCGGTGCTGGGGCCTCGGCCGCAGGCTCGGCCGCAGGGGCCTCGGTGGAGGCCTCGCTGCGCGGGCTCGGCACCGGTCGCGACTGCGCGGGCTTAGCCTCCGCCTTGCGCTCGGGCGCTCGCTTGTGCGGGCCGATCACCATGATCATGTTCCGGCCGTCCTGCTTGGGCTGCGACTCGACGAAACCGAGCTCGGTGACGTCGTCAGCCAGCTTCTGCAGCAACCGGAAGCCGAGTTCTGGACGGGACTGCTCGCGACCGCGGAACATGATCGTCACCTTGACCTTGTCCCCCGCCTTGAGGAACCGCTCGACGTGGCCCTTCTTGGTGCCGTAGTCGTGCGGGTCGATCTTCGGGCGGAGCTTGATCTCCTTGACGATCGTCTGCGTCTGGTTCTTGCGCGATTCCCTGGCCTTGACCGCGGACTCGTACTTGAACTTCCCGTAGTCCATGAGCTTACAGACCGGGGGTCGTGCGGTTGGGGCAACCTCGACAAGATCGAGGTCCGCCTCCTGCGCGAGCCGGAGCGCCTCGTGGATGGAGACGATCCCTATCTGCTCGCCCTTCGGGCCGACAAGCCGGACTTCGGGAGAGCGGATCCGATCATTGATACGCGTTTCGGCGCTGATGTGACCTCCACAGGTTCTTCATCATTGTTCTGCCGACGCCGACTTCTCCGGCGGCGGCTTATGTCTGCCGCGGCAGTTTGCCTACCGACGGCAGTGGCCTGCCATGACCGCGGCCCGAACGAGAAAAGCCCCGTCAGGCGCGTGCGCCGCGGGGCTACCACATCGACGGCGCCGTCCGCCAGCTACGCTGGCAACCGCGCCGCACCGAACCCGCCGACCCGTAAGCCGACCAGGTGGGAGGTGGTCCTCCGCTTGCACGCCCGGCACGCGGTACGCACCGGACTGGTCATCGACAAGAGTATCAGCACTCGCGGCCATTCTGGTATTCCCGCCGGCCACCGTCGGACGGTTTCAGCGGGCACAAGGCGTGGAGCGCGCATCCGTTCGGAATAATTTCTTGCTGTTATCCGCACCGTAGCGCGGGGGCGCGGGGGCGCGGAGCGCGGGCGCACGGGCGCGGCGGTGCGACGGCGGGGGAGCGGGGGCGCGGGCAGTGGGCTTGGATGCGGCGCCGACCAGGGAAGGGGCGAATGGGCGGAGCCCGGATGAGCGCGCTCGTAATCGTGGCGATAGTGGACCGCCGGCCACACCTGGGTGTGGTTAATGGCCACTATCGCCGGCTGCGCGGGCCGACCAGGCGCGGCGGGGCGCGATCGCCGTGATGATGGATCGTTGCGCGCACTATGTTGCTGTTATCAATCCCGTCGGCCTCGATGCCGGACGCCGGTGTGAAGCGCTGGACGCTTCTTGCTGTTATCTGACCGAGTCGACGGCGGGAAAGATAGTGGATCGTTGTACGCGCTCTGGTGTGGCTGGCCATCCACTATCTTGTCGCGGGCCCCGTCTCCGGGTCCCATTCGGGGGCGAGGATGGACATGAGGGTGGCGTCGTGCCACTCGCCGTTGTAGCGAAGGGACTCGCGCGACACGCCCTCGGCGCGGAAGCCGACCTTCTCGTAGGCGCGGCGGGCGCGCGGGTTGAAGGCGTAGACCTCGAGTGAGATGCGGTGCAGGCCCAGATGCTCGAAGCCGTAGCCGACGATCAGCCGCGTCGCCTCGGTGCCGAGGCCGCGGTCGCGCCCCTTGGGGCCGATGAGGATGCGGAAGTTGCAGCTCTCGTTCCCTGGGTCCCACTGGTTCAGCACCGCCTCGCCGACGCACTCCCCGGTCGCCTTGTCGACAACCGCCAGGTCGAGCCGGTCCGGCTGGTCGTTGCGGGTGCCATACCAGTCGCGCAGCAGCTCTTCCTCGTCGGCGGACTCCGGCGCGTGCGCCTGCGCCTCGTCGTGCACGCTGCCGGTGAGGATGCGGGCCTCCGGGTCGAGCAGCGCGGCGCGGATAGCGGGCAGGTCACCGTCGTTGAAGGGCCGCAGCACCACCTTGTCGCCGTCGAGCGTCGGCTTAACCGCGAAGTCAGGAGCGTGTGTCACCCCGCCATGCTAGAGACGCGCCCCCCACCAGCCAATCGGTTACCAGCTCGCCGCGAGATGACTTAGGGTCACTTACCGTCGTCTCCGTGCCCGATTTACGGCTTTTGCGGGACGCTAAGTGGCCCTAAGTGAGGAGAGCGCGGGGCGGTTGGGGTGTCTTAGCGCGCCGCCGGTCCGACCCCCGTGGATTTGATGGGCCGGACTGGCGAGCGCGCGTGGCACCCCTCGCCCCGCGACCGCCTTGCGACAGCGAAGTTCAGCCACCGCTTCGCGGAGCCGGGGCTAGTTGACTACCCGGTTGTGGAAGGTGCGGACGGCGAGGGAGCCGAAGACCGCGGTCCCGCCGATCAGGGCGACGAGGATCGCCCACAGCGGCATGTGCCCGAGCGTCGGGGTCAGCGCCGCGCGCAGGCCCTCGGTCATGTAGACCATCGGGTTGATCAGCGTGACGATCTGCAGCCAGCGGATCGCGTGCAGGGCGGACCACGGGTAGTAGACGCAGCCCAGCATGGTGATCGGCAGCAGGATGACCGCGAAGAGCATCTGGATCTTGCGCGGGTCGACCACCGTGCCGAGCCACAGGCCGAGCGACGCGGTCAGCGTCGCGGCGAAGACCATGACCACGGCGAGCAGGAACCAGTTCGACACGTGGATGTGCGGGCCCTGGCCCGGGGCGTGCACCCAGTACACGACCGGGAAGACGATCGCCGCGCCGATGAACGCCTGGATCGCGCCCGCGGTCATCTTCTGGATCGCGAGCACGCGGATCGGGACCGGCGCCAGGGCGCGGTCTTCGATCGTGCGCTGCCAGGAGAACTCCATGACGAGGGGCATGGTGGTGCCGAAGATGCCCTGCATGAGGAACATGGACCCCATAAGACCCGGCACGAGGATCGTGGCGAAGTTGAAGCCGGCGGAGCCCGCGGCGGGGCCGGCGGAGAAGCCGCTGCCGATCTTGGGCAGCACGTAGGCGAAGACGAACGCGAACAGCAGGGGCTGCAGGACCGCGCGGACGAAGGTGGACGGCGCGTTCCTGCCGAGCACGCGGAACTCGCGCGCCATCATCGCGGCGAACGTCTTCCACAGCGTCGGGTGCGGCACCGGCGCGTCGGTGATCAGCGCGGCGATCGACGCCGCGACCGGCGCGTCGGCGGCACCGGACGTCGCGCCGATGCCGGCGGGCTGCGTGGTGGTGGCCATCGGTGTCTACTCCCGGTACTCGCGGCCGGTCAGGGCAAGGAAGGCGGTCTCCAGGCTCGGCTTGGCCTGGGAGGCGTCGCGGACGTGCAGGCCGTTGGCCGCGCCGATGCTCACCAGGTCGCCGAGCAGGCCCTCGGGGTCAGCGCTGAAGACGCGGAGCTGGTCGCCGTCGGCTTCCACCTTGGTGACGCCGGGGCGCTCGGTCAGGCCGACCCGCTCGGCGAGCCCGTCGGGCACCGGCTCCTCGTAGCGAACGGTGACGATCGTCTGCGCGCCGGAGTCCGCGAGGAGCTTGTCCAGTGAGCCTTCGGCGAGGACCTTGCCGTGGTCGACGACCGCGATCCGGTCGCAGAGCGCCTCGGCTTCCTCCATGTAGTGCGTGGTGAGCAGGATCGTCTGGCCCTGGTCGTGCAGCACCTTGAGGATGTCCCAGAGGTTCACCCGCGTCTGCGGGTCGAGGCCGGCCGTCGGCTCGTCGAGGAAGAGCACGTCCGGCTGGTGGACGAGGGCGCGGGCGATCATGAGCCTGCGGGCCTGGCCGCCTGACAGCTGGTCGGCCATCGCCGTCCTGCGGTCGGCCAGGCCGAACGCGTCGATCAGCTGGACGGCGCGCTTGCTCGCGGCCCCGAGGGAGAGGCCGAAGAAGCGGCTGCGAAACTCCAGGTTCTCCTGGACCGTGAGCTGCATGTCCAGGGTGTTGTTCTGGGTGACGACGCCGATGCGGCGCTTGACCGCGACCGGGTTCTTGACCACGTCGCGGCCGGCCACCCACGCCCGGCCGCCGGTTGGCGCGACCAGCGTGGTGAGCATGCCGATCGTAGTGGACTTGCCGGCCCCGTTGGGGCCGAGCAGGCCGAAGAACTCCCCCTGGGGGACGTCCAGGTCGATGCCGCGCACGGCCTCGACGTCGCCCCTGCTTGATTTATAGGTCTTGCGAAGGCCCTCGGTCCTGATCGCCGCGAGTTCCGCTGGCGATCCCTGGCCCGTGGGCCGCGCGGTCATGGCGGTCACGCGCCGCGCTCCTCTCGCATGAGCTGGCTGAGATGGTTGATCATCTGGATGAAGAACTTCCGGACGACAGCTTCGTCGTCGCTGTCGACGAAGTCGAATGCTTTATGCCACCAGGCGGCCGCCTGGGAGACGTAGTACGTGATGACGGCGCGGCCCTGCTCCGTGATGTAGAGCCGGACGATGCGCCGGTCGGCCGCATCCGCCTTGCGCTCAACGAAGCCGTCCCTGACCAGGGTGTTCACCACCGAGGTCAGCGTGCCAGGACTGGACCAGGCGCGCTCGGCGACCTCGCTTGCCTTCAGGCCGTCGTCGCTCATCAGGATACGGAGCACGCCGAGCCCGGCCAGGCTCAGCTTCAGGCCAGCGGCCCGGACGCTTTCCTGGCCGTAGGCGCCCATCAGCTTCATGGCCGACATCATGAGCGCCTGCAGCGGCGCGTCGCCGGGAAGGCCGGCGGCGTCGTACGGCCAGCGCCAGGTGCCGGGGTCGGCGCCGGGACCGCCGGGGCCGCAGGCGGCGGCGCCTGCCTGGGCGTCGCTGGCCGGGGCGCCGCTCGCGGGCACGCCGACGGCCGACTCGCCGGCCTGGACGTCATGGCTGGCCTGGCCGTCTGGGCCGGCAAGCTCGCGGTACGGCTGCGCGGATGACA
>Ga0207707_10002487_pt1 | contig 16585 bp, 12 predicted proteins | sample KBSC83BmetaG_FD_184336 | JGI IMG/M metagenome (GOLD analysis project Ga0207707, IMG submission 184336) | Corn rhizosphere microbial communities from Kellogg Biological Station, Michigan, USA - KBS C8-3B metaG (SPAdes) (version 2) | ecosystem: Host-associated > Plants > Roots > Rhizosphere ...
GGTTTTCCAGATCCGGCGCGCGACGAAGGCCGAATTGGCCGCGAACGCATCGACGCCGTTGCAGGTGCGGCTGTCCCAGATCCGCAGATAGTGCAACAGCCCACGCAATGCCAGGCGGCGGACCGGCCCTACGGCCCGCAGGTATTGCTGCTGCTGATCCCAGGCGTAGCGCATGGGTGAGTGGACGTACGACAGATGTATCTGGTCCGGCCCGGTGATGACCCCTTTGGCGACCGCGTGCGAGCTGGAGATGATCAGGTCATAGGCGGACAAATCCAGTTGCTCGATGGCCAGAGGCAGCAGCGGGAAGTATGCCCAGGGGCGGGTGCGACCCAGCGGCAGTCGCTGGATGAAAGTGGTCCGGGCGTGTCTGCCGCCCAGATGGCGCCGGTCGCTGTCACTCAGCGAGTCGACCAGGGAATACAGGTCCGCCTCGGGGAAGCACGCGAGGATCTCCGCGAGCACCCGCTCGGAGCCTGCCCAATCGGCGAGCCATTCGTGGACGATTGCGGTTCTCATCGACACTGCTGGGGAAGTGAGAGTTGTCGCCGCCACGCCATGATCGCATAGGGGCACTGGATTACAGCACACACCGCGGCCGCCGCCAGCAGCGCGGTCGCGGCACCCACGGCACCCAGCGTCGGCACCAGCAGGAATAACCCCACGAGCGCGCACAGCGTTTCCAGGGTAACGATGCGGGTCACGACGGCAAACTGGTTGCAGGCCCACAGGATACCGGTAGCCGTGGAGTTGGTTGCGATCAACACGAGCATGAGCGCAAAGATCCGCAGAGCGCCGATCGAGGAGTGATAGCCGGGCAGAAAATAGAGGATGACCAGGCTGCCCAGCCCCCACAGAACTGCCGCCGCCACGGCGGCCATCAAGCCGATCAGCGGCAGGTAGTGCCTCATGAACTGCCGCATGGAGTTACGATCCTTGGCGATCGCCGCCGCCGCCCTGCCGTAGACGGTCGCCGCCAACGTCGTCACCCCCACCTGAAAGGGCTGATACAGCCGGTTTGCCACCGTATAGGTGGCCAGGGCCGAGAGCGACACCTGCGCCAGCACCAGTGAGTCCATCCTCGAATACAGTCCGTTCATGACGCTCATGGCGGCAACGGGCGCGCATGTGGACAACATTTTCCTCAGGTCGGAGGCCGTTGGCAGCGGTCCAGAGAGCATGCCATGGGAGCGCAGCACGCCGATCAACAGCGAGGCGGCGGTGAGCTCCCCGCAGCAAACCACGAGTAGCGCCCAGATTGCATTCCGGGTCAGCAGCAGGCATCCGATGACGGCGCCGGCCGTCAACGCCGCCGGAAGAGCCAACACGCGCAGGCGGCGCAACTGGTTCTCCGCCTGCAGGAACACGATGGCAATGCCGGCGATCTGGGTTGCAGCCAGCAGTGCGCCGGTCAACACCCCCGCGATCGCGCCGGTACGACCGAACTTGAGGGTGCAGGCGCCGATGATCAGCAGCCAGGCGAGCCCGCCCAATGCTCCACGAATGATCAGCGCCGAAGCGACGATACGGGCTTTCTCCACGTTGCTGGGGCTGATTGCGATTGCGCGCAGGCACCAGGCATCGGTGCCGTAGTCGGCCATGATGCGCGCCAGCTCGATTGCAGCTACCGCAAACGACACGCACGCGAAGGTGACCTCGTCGGCGAGCCGTGCCATGACGAGCAGGGCAATGATGCGTACACCGAAAAAGGCGGACTTTCCGAGGAATAGTGCCGCCGAGCTGGTCAGAAACGAGAACATCGATGCGTGCGCTGCCGTCGGTCAGCGCCGCAGCGCCGCCGCGGCCGACTCACGCGCCATCGGTTCGCGCCACAACCATTAGAGATGTGCCGCCGAGGATACGGGCGGACCATTCCCGGTTGATCAGCGCGAGTAACTTGCGCGGCAGCCAGAAGATGTATTCGCTCGCGCTTCGCGGCTCGTCCATGAGGCGACTGACATAGGCCTTGCCTGCGACCGAGTAGCCGCATTCTCTGAGCGTCTCCAGCGCGACGGCGGCAGTATAGAAATGCAGGTGGCCGAATTGGCGCCGGGTCCACAACTGATGGTTGATGAGGATTCCCGCGACGTGCATTTCCAGCGGGATGTTGAAAACTACGAGGGGCGCCAGCGGCTTGATGCTGCGCAGGAACTCGAACGGGTTCTCCACGTGCTCGAACACGTCGATGCACAACAGGGCGTCGAACCTGCGGTCACTTTTCGTCAGATCTTCGCAGTAGTAAGCGAGCCCCTTGCGGGCTCGCTGCTGGGCCATGCTGATCGCCGCCGGGGCGATATCGAAACCCGAGTACTCGACCGTATCGGGAAACCTGCCCTGCAGGCTCGCCAGTATCAGGCCCGCACCGCAACCAATCTCGGCGACGGTCGCTGGAATGGGCAGTCCGGTCTGCAGCCACAGCTCATGCACGCTCCGGGCCTTCCAGAGGCTGTCCTCCTCACCCCAGGTCGGATTGGCGGCCAGGTACTCGCCATCGAAGTAGCGGCTCTCAGCAGTTTTGTCCATGACGCACCTTTCGCACAAAACAGTGAGCTCGTGCGTGACGACGGTCACTCTATGCCGAGCTTCTTGATGCGGTACCGCAGGGCCCGGAAGCTCATGCCGAGAAGCTTGGCGGCGGCTGTCTTGTTGTAACGGGTCTTCTCCAGCGCCTTGATGATGGCGTCCCGCTCGATGTCCTCGAGTTGCGCCCCCAGACCGTTGCCGCCCTCGGTCGCCGCCGCAGCTGCGACAGATGCGGCCGGGGAGGCCGCCGCCGGCGCCTCTGGGCTGATGCGCGCTATGGATCGAAGCTTGATGTGGTCGCTGGTGATGACTCCGGCCGTGCACAAAGTGAGCGCCCGCTCGAGGACATTCTCGAGCTCACGCACGTTGCCGGGGAAAGGGTAGTTTTCCAGCAGGCGCAGGGCGTCCGCGTCCAGTTGCGCGGGTGGCGCCTTCGTCCGCCGCCCCATGCGTTCGAGCACCGTGTCGGCGATCTCGGGGATGTCTTCACTGCGCTCGCGCAGCGCAGGCACCCGCATCTCGATGACATTGATGCGGTAGAACAGGTCCTCGCGAAAACGGCCGGTCTCCACCAATTCGGCGAGATTTTTGTGAGTGGCGGACAGGATCCGCACGTCGACAGTCTCTTCGCGCGATTCCCCGATCGGGCGCACCGTCTTCTCCTGCACGACACGCAGCAGCTTCACCTGCATGTGCAGGGGCAGGTCGGCCACCTCGTCCAGGAACAGGGTGCCGCCTTCCGCGCTCTGTACCAGCCCCTTTTTGTCCGCGACCGCGCCGGTGAAGCTGCCGCGCTTGTGCCCGAACAGCTCGCTTTCCATCAGCTCCGTTGGAATGGCTCCGCAGTTGACCGCCACGAACGGACCCTCTCCGCGTGGGCCGCTCTCGTGGATCAACCGGGCCACCAACTCCTTGCCGGTGCCCGACTCGCCATAGATGTGCACCGGCGCCTGGCTGCGCGCCACCCGTGCAATCATCTCGCGAAGCTGCTGCATGATGGTGGAATGGCCGATCAGGCGCTGCGTCTGGCCTTGGGCCGTGGCTACGGCGTCGCCGCGGGAGCCGAGGCGGATGGCGCTGCCGACCAGCTTGCGCAGCACGCTCAGATCCAGAGGCTTCGATACGAAATCGAAAGCACCCAGCTTCAGTGCGCGCACCGCGGACTCCACGTTGCCGTGCGCGGTGATGACGGCTACCGGCACATCCGCGTGGTTCTCCTGGATCCAGCCCACGAGGTCGAGCCCGTCCCCGTCGGGCAGCCGCATGTCGGTGAGGCACAGATCGAAGTGCGCGGACTTGAGCAGCTTGCGCGCGGTCGCGACGTCGGGCGCGGTACGGGTGTCCAGACTCATCCGGCTCAACGTCAGGCTCACCAGCTCCAGCAGATCCGGCTCGTCATCGACGACCAGAACGAGCGGACGAGCCGCGATACTACCGCCGACTTCTGCGGTCACATTCATTCAGTCATGCCTCCCATCGGCGCGGGTCCGCGAACACGAGACGGAAGACGCTGCCTCCTCCGGTGCGCGGCTCGTACAGGAGAGTCGCCCCGTTCGTCTGCGCCAGCTCGCGCGCCAGGAACAGCCCGAGACCCGTGCCGCGTCCTCCGCTGAAGAAAGGCTCGAAGATACGCTCCCGGTGTTCGGTGGGCACACCCGCGCCGCGATCGGCCACTTCCAGGAAGGGGCGCGAATTGGGGCTGAGCCGTCCCGCACGGATCTCCACCGAGCAATCGAAACCATTCGAGCCGCCGTGCTTGAAGGCATTCTCGCACAGGTTCCAGACGATCTGCCGTAACTGCCCGGGGTCCGCGCGCACCTCCACCTCGTCCGAGGGCATGAGTGCGCGCAAGTCTTGCGGCGGACATTGCATGGTCTCGATGAACTCGTCGATGAACTCCTGCGTCCAGGCTTGCAGGCTCAGGCGCTCCAGGTGCGTATCCTCGCGCCGGGACAGGCGCAGCACGCTGTTGATGATCGAGCTGACGCGATCGGCGTTACTGCGGATGATATCGGTCAGGCGCCGGTCCTCCTGGGCGAGGCTCGGGGACTCCGCGAGCAACTGGCCGGCATGACTCATGGCGCCGACGGGATTGCGGATCTCGTGCGCGATGCTGGCACTCAGACGTCCCAGCGCGGCAAGCTTCGACTGCTGAACCTGCTCGGCGATCAGGCTCGTATCTTCGAGGAACACGAGTACGGGCGCGGGCGATAGGTTTCCCAGTGGAGCGAAGTGCGCACGAATGACGCGCGCGCCGTCGGCGGCCACGAAGGTTTGCTCGGCGAGCGGGCGTACACCGGTTTCCCCGGCTTGCTGCCGCCAGGTCTCCAGCAGATAGAGGAGGCGGGGCGAAGCTTCCCCCAGCAGCGCATCCGGATAGGCGCTCGTATCCCCAAGGATCTGCGCCGCCGATTCGTTGATGAGGCGGATTCGATCCTGCAGATCCACCACCAGGATACTCTCGCGCAGATGTTGGACGATGTACTGCGACAGCTGCGCCATGTTCGCGAGATCGATTTCCTGGCGACGGACCAAGGCCTCGCTCTCTCGCAGACGGCCCGCCACGGGCAGGAGCGCCAGCGCTATCCCGAACAGCACTGCGCCGAGTACCCCTGCAGTCATGTAGTCGGTATTCGGCGTGAGCTGGAGCAAACCGACGAATATCTGTTGTGCGAGCACGCCCAGAGCCGCCATGGCGGCAATCAGAAACGCATCGCGGCGGCCTGCCAGCACTGACATGGCGCCGACCGGCAGGATGAGCAAAATCCCGAGTCCGCTGCCGACGCCGCCGCTGGCGTAGAGTATGAATGCGACCGCGATGGCATCGACGCTCGCATTCACGAGCGCGACGATGCGCAGGCTCGACCAGTCCAGGCGCCGCGCGACGATCAGCATGACGGCGACGGTGAAGTAGGCGACGCAGGCCGACAGGAAAAGCGGCGTGTCCGTCGGCGTCAGCGACCACTCGAACCTGCCCAGCAGCTGCGTAGACACGAGGACGACAGGCACCAGCAACCGATACAGGTTGAGGAGCCCGACGACGCGCCAGGCAAGATCGCTGGGTGCGGAGGGTGCGGACGCAGGGATGGCCGGCATTCGGGGAAGGCCGCAAAAAACCGGCGCGACTTTAACACCTTCGCGGCGGTGGAACAGAGACTCAGCTCGCAGCGCGCGGACTGCGCTGGCGAGGCTAGCGGAAATCGCGGAAAATGCCCGTTTTGCGCGCGGAGAAAGGCGGCCAGAAACTACCCTTTTGGGCCGCCGCACGCAGCGCTGGCCCATTGTGGGTCGCCGGCGACGTCTGCAACGAAATGAGGGTTCGATGAATCTGCACGAGTATCAGGCCAAGGAAGTGTTCCGCAGTTACGGAATCCCCGTGCCGGCGGGGCGTGTCGCGGGGAGCGCGGAAGAAGCCGCCGCCGTCGCCCAGTCGCTGGGCGGCCCGGTGTGGGTGGTGAAAGCCCAGGTGCACGCCGGCGGGCGTGGCAAGGCGGGGGGTGTCAAGGTCGTGCGCGATGTCGAGGCCGTGCGTACGGCGGCCACCGGCATGCTCGGGCAGCGCCTGCATACCAAGCAAACCGGTCCCGAGGGGTTGCCGATCGATCGCGTATACGTCGAATCCGGGTCGGAGATCGATCGGGAGATCTACGTGTCCCTGACGCTGAACCGCGAGCGTGGACGCATCGCTCTGATTGCCTCCGCCGCGGGCGGCATGGACATCGAGGAGGTGGCCGCAAGCACGCCGGAGAAGATCCTCACGGTCAACGTGCACCCGGCCGCCGGCCTGCAGCCCTACCAGTGCCGGCAGATCGCTTTCGGCCTGGGGCTGAAGGGCCCCCAGATCGCGGAGTTTCAGTCGATTGCCAGCGCGCTCTATCGGCTCTACGTGGAGAAGGATGCGAGCCTGGTGGAAGTGAATCCCCTGATCCTCACCAAGGGCGGCCACCTGCTCGCGCTGGACGCGAAGATCAACATCGACGCGAACGCGGTCTTCCGCCATCCGGATCTGGCGGCCATGCGCGATCCGAGCCAGGAAGACCCGATGGAGCGCCGGGCCAGCGAGCACGACCTGAACTACGTCTCCCTCGACGGGGATATCGCGTGCATGGTGAACGGCGCCGGGCTGGCGATGGCGACCATGGATCTGATCAAGCTGCACGGTGGGCAGCCGGCGAATTTCCTGGACGTGGGCGGAGGCGCTACCGCCGAGCGCGTCACCGCGGCATTCCAGCTCATCCTCTCGAATCCGAAGGTCCGCGCCGTCCTGGTGAACATCTTCGGTGGGATCGTGCGGTGCGATCTGATCGCTGACGGTGTCATCAACGCCGTAAAGAACGTCGGAGTCAACGTGCCCGTGGTGGTGCGTCTCGAAGGGACGAATGCGAAGGAAGCACGGGAAACACTCGCCAGGAGTGGCCTGACGATCACTCCCGCTTCCGATTTGACTGATGCCGCGCGCAAGGTCGTGTCGCTGGCGAACAAGAAGGGTTGAGCATGAGCATTCTGGTCAACAGAAACACGCGCGTCATCTGTCAGGGCTTTACCGGCAAGCAGGGTACTTTCCATTCCCAGCAGGCGCTGGCGTACGGCACGCGGCTGGTGGGTGGCGTCACGCCCGGTCGCGGTGGGCAGACCCATCTGGACCTGCCTGTGTTCGATACGGTGCACGAGGCCGTGCGCGAAACTGGTGCAACCGCAAGCATGATCTACGTGCCGGCGGCCGGGGCGGCCGACTCGATCCTGGAAGCCGCCGATGCGGGAATCGAGCTGGTCGTGTGCATCACCGAGGGGGTGCCGGTCAACGACATGGTACGTGTCAAAGCGGTCCTGGCCGGAAGCGGCACGCGTCTGGTGGGCCCGAATTGTCCGGGGGTCATCACCCCGGGCGAGTGCAAGATCGGCATCATGCCCGGCTTCATTCACAAAAAGGGGTCGGTCGGCATCGTCTCCCGCTCCGGCACCCTGACGTACGAGGCCGTCTTCCAGACCACGAACGCCGGGCTCGGCCAGAGCACCTGCGTCGGCATCGGCGGCGATCCGGTGCGCGGCATGAATTTCATCGACGTGCTGGAGCTGTTCGAGCGAGACCCCGGCACTGAAGGCATCATTCTGGTGGGCGAGATCGGCGGGAGCGATGAGGAGGCCGCGGCCGATTTCATCCACAAATACGTGACGAAGCCGGTCGTGGCTTACATCGCGGGGGTCACGGCCCCGCCGGGGAAACGAATGGGCCATGCTGGCGCGATCGTCGCCGGGGGCAAGGGAACTGCCGCGGACAAGTACGAGGCCTTCAGGAAGGCCAACGTCCGTACGGTGAAGTCCCCTGCGGAGCTCGGATCGACCATGGCAGAGCTGCTGCGCAGTCGTCCCGTCCGCATGCGCTCAACTGCCGCGCATCGGCCCGCGGAGCCTGCGGTGGCCAAGCCGCCGAGGGTGCAGGTAGCGGCCAAAACATCGAGGGCTGCCGCGGCGGGTACCAGCCGACGCGCCCCGAAGGGGGGCGCGGCACGTGGTGGCGGCAAAAGGGGCCGGGCAGGTGCCCCTCGCCAGGGCGCTTCTGTGCGAGGTGGCGCAGCGACCCGAGGCAAGGGTGCGCCGCGGCGTAGCAAGGCGGCCAAGCCGCGCGCGGGTCGGCCCGTAGTGGGCAAGCGAGCCGCAGCGGGCAAGCGCCGCCGCTGAGCCCATGGAAGAATCAGCGCCCTGCCCCCATTCGCGCAAGAGATGAAGCAGTCACTCCGGATCGCGCTGGCGCAACTCGACCTGCTGGTCGGGGACGTGCACGGAAATGCCGAGCGTGTCGTCACGACGGCGCGGCACGCGCACGCCGAACTTGGCGCGGACCTCGTGCTATTTCCGGAGCTGACGCTGTCGGGCTATCCGCCCGAGGATCTGCTCTTTCACCGCGGCTTCAGGCTGCAGACGGAGTTCGCGCTGGAGCGTGTGCGCAACGAGGTGCGCGGCCCACGTGTCCTGGTCGGTTTTCCGGAGTACACGCGCGCCGGTATCTACAATTCCGCGGCGTTGATCGCGGACGGCTCTGTGGTCGCTATCCATCGCAAGGCTGAGCTCCCGAACTACAAGGTGTTCGACGAGAAGCGCTACTTCCAGGCGGGAGCGCAGCCGACCGTGGCGGAGTGCGATGGATTCCGTATCGGTATCCTCGTCTGCGAGGACATGTGGGAGCCGGAGCCGGCGCAGCTGGCGCGCAGCGCCGGCGCCGAGCTGCTCGTCGTCATCAACGCCTCCCCCTACGAGCAGCACAAGCAGAGGGAGCGCGAAGCGGTCATCCAGAAGCGGGTATTGGACGTCGGACTGCCGGTGGCGTACGTGAACCTGTTCGGGGGCCAGGACGAATTGGTGTTCGACGGCAACTCTTTCGTCATGGATGCAGAGGGCCGCGTGGTCATGCGTGCGCCTGCCTTCCAGGAAGGTACCTACACCGTGGACTTCGTGCGCCAGGGGCGCAAAGTCCTGCCTACCCCGGGGGAGGTTGCACCGGAGCTCAGCGATGAGGCCAGTGTCTACTCCGCGCTGGTGCTGGGTGTCCGGGACTACGTGACCAAGCACGGGTTCCCGGGCGTCGTGATGGGCTTGTCGGGCGGCGTCGACTCGGCTCTCACTCTGGCGATTGCCGTGGACGCTCTCGGAGCTGAGCGCGTTCACGCGGTCATGATGCCCTCGCGGTACACGGCGGAAATGAGCTTGGACGACGCCGAGGCGGAAGCACGCGCACTGGGTGTCAGCTACAGCGTGCTGTCCATCGAGAGCATGTTCGAGGCCACCCTCGCCACACTGAAAGACGAGTTCGCGGGACGCAAGCCGGATGCGGCCGAGGAGAACATCCAGTCCCGCTGCCGCATGCTGCTGCTCATGGGCATCTCCAACAAGACCGGCAGAATGCTGCTGACCACCGGCAACAAGAGCGAGATGGCCGTCGGTTACGCCACGTTGTACGGCGACATGGCCGGAGGCTTCGCGCCCATCAAGGATTGCAGCAAGCTGCTGGTGTATCGCCTGGCGGCCTACCGCAACTCCCTCGGCGGAGTCATTCCGCAGCGGGTGATCGACCGCCCGCCGTCCGCCGAGCTGCGCCACGATCAGAAGGACTCGGACTCACTTCCGCCGTACGACGTGCTGGATCCGATTCTCGAAGCGTTCATCGAGGAGGACCTGACGGTCGACGAGATCCAGGCGCGCGGTTTCGACCGGGCGACCGTCGGGCGCGTGCTGGACCTGGTGAAGCGCAACGAATACAAGCGCCGCCAGGCTCCCCCGGGCGTGCGGGTCAGCCGGCGCGCGTTCGGACGGGACTGGCGTTATCCGGTCACCAACGGCTACCGGCGCTAGCCGGCAGAGTCACCAGAACTTCCACCAGTGCCTTTTGACCTCGGCGGTCGCCGCCTTCACCTGGCCGGAGTAGTTCGCCTGGTAGACCTTGCGGGCATTCGCGGCGAGATCCGGGAGATTCAGCCGGTCGTAGGCTTGGATCATGATCGCCAGGGCCTGTTGGGTTGCCGGGGCACCGTCGTACTGCTCGATCTCGCCCTTGGCACGGTTGGCCGCGGCCACGAACGCGCCGCGCTCCATGTAGTACTCGGCCACGTGCACCTCGTAGTCGGCAAGGCGGTTGCGCAGGTAGATCATTCGCAGCTGCGCATCGTGGGCGTACTCGCTCTTGGGGTACTGCTCCACGACGGTGCGGAAGGCGGTGAATGCCTTCTTCGCCGTGGTGGGAGGCCGCTTTGTGAGGTCGGCGTGAAACAGCCGTTCCATGCCGTTGGGAGTGCGCTCGAAGTCCACCAGGCCCTTGATGTACCAGGCGTAGTCGACCCGCGGATGCGTCGGGTTCTCGCGCACGAAAGTGTCCGCGGCATCGGTGGCGGATTCAGCCTCGCCGGCACGGTAGTATGCGTAGATCAGGTCCAGGCGCGCCTGGCGTGCCTGCGGCGTGAAGGGGTAGCGAGCGGTGAGCTGCTCGTAGACCTTGATCGCCGAAGCGTAGTCGTAGGCGGTGAGGCTGTTTCGGGCCTTCTTGTACAGCACCTCGGGACTGGACTTGGTCAGATCGTCGCGGTGCGACCGGCAGCCCCCCAGGGCCAGCAGGAGGATGCCCAGCACGATCAGCAGATAAGAGCCGGGCACGCCGCGACGCGGCGGAACAGAGACAGACATCAAATGAGGACCTTTCGTTGGCTTCGCGCCGCGTGATTCCGCCAAATAATCAGCCCAGTATAGCTAATTCCGAGGCCGATCCCGTGGCACGACTTCCGACCATGGACCCGGGCGGGGAGTTCCGCACCCACGTGCTGGAGCTGACCCCGGATCTGGCGGGCCTGCGGTTCGATCAGGCCCTGGCCCGGGCTCTGCCGCAGTACTCGCGCGCCCGGCTTCAGGGGTGGATCGAGGCCGGGGAAGTCGAGGTGGACGGGCGCAGACCCCGCGGCAAGGACAAAGTGCTGGGTGGGGAACGCGTCCATATTCACGCCTGGCTCGAGGCCGACCCGCAGGTGCAGCCCGAAGCGCTTCCGCTCGAAGTTCTTTTCAAGGACCGCGCGATGTTCGTGATCAACAAGCCCGCGGGGCTCGTGGTCCACCCGGGCGCGGGCAACTCCCGGCACACACTGCAGAATGCATTGCTGGCGCTCGATCCCAGTCTCGCGGTCGTGCCCCGCGCCGGGATTGTTCACAGGCTCGACAAGGACACGAGCGGTCTCCTCGTGGTTGCGCGGACGCCAGAGGCTCATACGGCGCTCGTGGCTGCCCTGGCGGAGCGCGAGATCAGCAGGCACTACCTTGCGGTGTGTACGGGAGTGATGACCGCAGGCGGTACAGTGGACGAGCCGATCGGCCGTCACCGCAGTCTGCGCACCCGTATGGCGGTGCGTGCGGATGGCAGACCCGCCGTCACGCACTACCGTGTGCTACAGCGATTCCGTGGACACACACTCGTTCGAGCCGAGCTCGAGACGGGCCGCACGCACCAGATCCGTGTGCACCTGGCTCATGTCGGGTTCCCCGTCGTGGGGGATCCAGTGTACGGCGGGCGCCGGCGGTTGCCGGCGGGATCGACCCCGGATCTGCGCGACGAGCTGAACGCCTTCAGGCGCCAGGCTCTGCACGCGGCCCATCTGGCGCTGGCGCACCCCATGACTGGCCGCGCTGTCGAATGGGACGCCCCTTTGCCTGCCGACATGGAGCGTCTGCTGGCAGCGCTGGAGGCCGACGGGCGCCACCCATGAACGGTATCGAGATCATCGAACCGCCGTGGCGCGTACCCGCCCGCGTGCATGCCGCGTTCGCTCTCCGGACTGGCGGGGTGAGTGCGGCGCCATTCGATTCTCTCAATCTGGGAGCTCATGTCGGAGACGCTCCGGAGGCCGTCGAGGAGAACCGGCGCCGGTTGCGCCAGCGGCTGCGTCTGCCGGCGGAGCCCGTGTGGTTGCAGCAAGTTCACGGTGTGGTGGTGGCCGATCTCGATCGTGACGGGGCGCCTCGTGTCGCGGACGCGGCGGTGACGCGGCGCGAGGATCGCGTGTGCGTCATCCAGGTGGCCGATTGCATTCCGGTGCTGCTGGCCGCTCGCGATGGGTCCGCCGTTGCAGCCGCGCACGCGGGCTGGCGGGGCCTCGCTGCAGGTGTGTTGGATGCGACCGTTCGGTCGATGGGGGTGCGTGAGGAGGAGCTTTGTGCCTGGTTGGGGCCTGGAATCGGCGTTCGGCACTTCGAGGTGGGCGAAGATGTGCGCGCGGCATTCGTTGACGGTGATGCCCATGCGGCTTCGGCCTTTGTGCCGAATTCCCGAGGGCGGTGGCAGTGCGACCTGGCTGCGCTTGCGCGGGACCGCCTGTCGAAGCTCGGAGTGCGTGCGATCTCAGGCGGAGACCGCTGTACGTACGCCAATGCGGAACGGTACTTTTCCTACCGGCGTGAGGGTCGCTGCGGCCGCATGGCTGCGCTGATCTGGCTGGGCTGACCCGCCCCCCGGCGGGAGCTGCCGTGCGTGCTACGATGAACGGATCAGGTCTCGAACAAGCATAAAGATCGGCAAATGCCCCTGCTCGGTTGGATCGTCGTGTTCACAGCGCTCGGCGGCATCGCCAGCGCCGCCTTCGCGAGTGCTTTCCTGCTGCTGCCTGAGCGCACCAGCACACGTCTCCTGCCCCACCTGGTCAGCTTTGCGACGGGTGCGCTGCTGGGCGCCGCGCTGCTCGCGCTTCTGCCCGAGGCGATGGAGAGTGTTGGAACCGCGGGCGCGCACGGGATTGGCGCCTCGCTCGTCCTGGGTCTGGGGGTCTTTTTCGTGATCGAGAAGGTCGTGCTTTGGCGGCACGCCCACTCGCATGAACAAGGTCAGGCGGAGGGCGCCGAGCTGGCGCACGGCCACGCGGAGGCGCACGGCCACCCGCACGACCATGGTCGCCGGGAACACCGCGGGGGCCAACTCCACGAGCACGGGCACGACCATTCGCATCGTGACGAGGCTGCGGGCGTGCTGGTGCTGATCGGGGACAGCGTCCACAACGTGCTGGACGGCATCCTCATCTCAGCGGCTTTTCTGCAGAGCTGGCCGTTGGGCCTGCTCACGACCTTCGCTGTTGCGGCGCACGAGATTCCGCATCGGCTCGGCGACTTCGTGCTGCTGGTCCATTCCGGAATGTCACAGCGCCGGGCGCTGCTCCTGAACATGGCCACAGGACTCGCTGCGGTACTCGGCGGCATCGCGGCCTATTTCGGTTTGCGGCGCGTGATGGGACTACTGCCGTATGCGCTGGCGGTGGCCGCCGCCGGCTTTCTCTACATCGCTGTCGCGGGGCTGATTCCGGCCCTCCACCGTCGCGCCGATCCACGTACCAGCCTGGCGCAGGTCACGCTCATTGGCCTGGGGGTGGGGGTCATCGCCTGGGCCGAGAGCTTCGTGCATTAGTCGATCGGAGCCGGGCCGCCCGGCAGGGGGCGCCGCGGTCCGAACCGGGCGTCGCCAGGCACTTGAATGGCCTGCGGTTTGGCCCCACCTTCGCCGCAGCTCCCTCAAAAACGAATTCCAGGTGTCCCCATGCGGATGGACAAACTCACGAGCCGCTTTCAGCAGGCGCTGGCGGATGCCCAGTCGCTGGCGCTCGGGCGCGACCACCAGTTCATGGAGCCGGCCCACGTGCTGCTGGCGCTGCTGGACAGCCAGGGTGGTTCGGTGCGGCCGCTGCTGGTGAAGGCGGGCGTCGACATCAACAAGCTGCGCTCGGAGCTCGGCTCCGCCCTCGAACGGCTCCCGAAGGTATCGGGCGCTCCGGGGGACGTGCATGTCTCGAACGAGCTCAACCGGATCTTCAACGTCACCGACAAGCTCGCGCAGCAGCGCGGGGATCAGTACATCTCCAGCGAGCTGTTCGTGCTGGCAGCGTTCGAGGATCGCGGCCTGGCGAAGATTCTCAAGGACGCCGGTGCCGTGCGCGGCGCCATCGAAAAAGCGATCGAGGACGTGCGCGGGGGCGAGAAGGTCGCCGATCCCAACGCCGAGGAGAGCCGTCAGGCCCTGGAGAAATACACCATCGACCTGACCGCGCGGGCGAGCTCCGGCAAGCTCGATCCGGTGATCGGCCGTGACGACGAGATCCGGCGCACGGTGCAGGTCCTGCAACGGCGGACGAAGAACAACCCCGTGCTCATCGGCGAGCCCGGCGTCGGCAAGACGGCCATTGTCGAAGGCCTCGCGCAGCGGATCGTCAACGGCGAAGTGCCCGAGGGCCTGAAGAACAAACGCATCCTCGCGCTCGACATGGGCGCGCTCATCGCGGGCGCCAAATTCCGCGGCGAGTTCGAAGAGCGCCTGAAGGGCGTGCTGAACGACCTGGCCAAGCAGGAAGGGCAGGTCATCCTGTTCATCGATGAGTTGCATACGATGGTCGGCGCCGGCAAGGCCGAAGGCGCCATGGACGCCGGCAACATGCTCAAACCCGCGCTCGCACGCGGCGAGCTGCATTGCGTGGGCGCGACCACTCTGGATGAGTATCGCAAGTACATCGAGAAGGACGCCGCGCTCGAGCGCCGCTTTCAAAAAGTGCTGGTCGACGAGCCCTCGGTCGAGGACACGATCGCGATCCTGCGCGGCCTGCAGGAGCGCTATGAGCTGCACCACAAGGTCGAGATCACCGATCCTGCGATCGTGGCGGCCGCGACACTCTCGCACCGTTACATCACCGACCGGCAGCTGCCGGACAAGGCAATCGATCTGATCGATGAGGCGGCCGCGCGCATCCGCATGGAGATCGACTCCAAGCCCGAGGCGCTCGACCGGCTCGACCGGCGCATCATTCAGCTGAAGATCGAGCAGGAAGCGCTGAAGAAGGAGACCGATGAGGCGACGCGCAAGCGCCTGTCCACGCTGCAGGAGACGCTGCGGGGCCTGGAGAAGGAATACGCGGATCTCGAGGAGATCTGGAAGTCCGAGAAGGCCTCCCTCCAGGGGACGGCCCACATTCGCGAAGAGCTCGATCGGGTGCGCCTGGAGATGGATGCCGCGCGCCGCGCGGGCAATCTCGGCCGGATGGCCGAGCTGCAGTACGGCAAGATTCCCGAGCTGGAGAAACGCCTGGTGCAGGCTCAGAAAGCCGAGGACAAGGCGCCGCAGCTGGTGCGCAACAAGGTGACGGACGAGGAGATCGCGGAGGTCGTCTCCAAGTGGACGGGCATCCCGGTCTCGAAAATGCTCGAGGGCGAGAAAGAGAAGCTGTTACGCATGGAGGAGGCGCTGCACAAGCGTGTCGTCGGGCAGGACGAGGCGTTGCGCATCGTCTCCAATGCCATCCGCCGCTCGCGCGCCGGGTTGTCGGACCCGCGCCGCCCCAACGGCTCGTTCCTGTTCCTGGGCCCCACGGGCGTGGGCAAGACCGAGCTGTGCAAGGCGTTGGCGGAGTTCCTGTTCGACACCGAAGAGGCGCTCATCCGCATCGACATGTCGGAGTTCATGGAGAAACACTCCGTGGCGCGACTCATCGGCGCCCCTCCCGGCTACGTGGGTTATGAGGAGGGCGGCTATCTCACCGAGGCGGTCCGCCGGCGTCCGTACTCCGTGATCCTGCTGGATGAGGTCGAGAAGGCGCACCCGGACGTGTTCAATGTCCTGTTGCAGGTGTTGGATGATGGCCGGCTGACCGACGGCCAGGGCCGCACGGTCGACTTCCGCAATACCGTCATCATCATGACTTCCAACCTCGGCTCGCAGGCGATACAGGAGCTCGCGGGAGAGAAGAACTACGCCCGCATGAAGTCCGCCGTGATGGAAATCGTGCAGCAGAGCTTCCGGCCGGAGTTCATCAACCGGATCGACGATATCGTGGTGTTCCACCCGCTGGGCACTAGCCAGATCCGCGCCATCGTGGACATCCAGCTGCTGTATCTGCGCAAGCGCCTGCAGGAGCGCAGCATGGAGCTGGTGCTGGATGACTCCGCCCGCGATCTGCTCGGGGAGGCCGGCTTCGACCCGGTGTACGGCGCACGGCCGCTGAAGCGGGCCATTCAGCAGCAGATCGAGAACCCGCTCGCGCAGCGCATCCTGCAGGGGGCATTCGCCCCCGGCGACCGGATTCGCATCAGCGCCAGCGGCGGGGAGCTGAAGTTCGCCAAGAGCTAGCAGGTATACTGCGAGCCCCGGGTTGGGTCACGCAAGACAACAACGCCATGCCGTTCTACGAATACGAATGCGCCAGCTGCAAGTTCTACACCGAGGTCATGCAGAAGATTTCGGATGCGCCGCTGGAGAAGTGCCCTTCCTGCGGGAAAAAGGCGCTGAAGAAGCTGGTTTCCGCGCCGGTATTCCGCTTGAAGGGCGGCGGCTGGTACGAGACGGACTTCAAGTCCGACAAAGAGGCCAAGCGCAACATCGCCGATCGCGAGGAGCCCGCCGGCAAGTCCGGGGACACCAAGACGGGGGACTCCAAGCCCGCCCCGTCCGGGGAATCGGCGGGGAAGACCGCCTCGGGCTCTGGCGGCGGCAGCTCAGAGGGCGCAGCCAAGGTGAGCGCCGCGGAGAGCAGCGCTAGCAGCTCCGTCGGTGGCAGCCGCGGCA
>Ga0207707_10002488_pt1 | contig 16584 bp, 17 predicted proteins | sample KBSC83BmetaG_FD_184336 | JGI IMG/M metagenome (GOLD analysis project Ga0207707, IMG submission 184336) | Corn rhizosphere microbial communities from Kellogg Biological Station, Michigan, USA - KBS C8-3B metaG (SPAdes) (version 2) | ecosystem: Host-associated > Plants > Roots > Rhizosphere ...
GTACTGCTGAATGTCTTCAACTTTGAGCATCATGGAGTCCTTTCCCAGACTGATATGTAAATGAACTGCCGGGAGGCCCCGGCTCCCTGACGCCCCTCATATAGTGCGGCGCACAATAAAAGTCAAGAATCTTGTGCGACGCACAATTCGCGTGAAGATTTCCGCCAAATAACGGGGGATTGCGCAAGGGTTTTTTAACCTTTTGGAAACCCGGCCCCCCTAACCTGATTCCGAGGCTTGTCCGTGTTTTCCGGACAAACCGGCCGAGAAATTGTGTGTGCGTACAGCGTTTTAGCTCAAATGGCGGTTCGGTCGGCCATTTGGCCTGAAATGCCTGCCCGGATCGGGCGCTTTGAGCAGGGAAACGTCACCGCCGTTGGGCATAATTTGGCCTCACGAACCGGTGATCAAGACAGAAATTGGGACGGGGAAGTTTATGCTTCGCACAACCATGGCGTCCTCGCGTGTTCTGCGGGCTGGCATTTTCGGGCTATTGACGATCACCACGACGGTTATTTTCACCAGCGACAGCGCCGATGCGCGCCGCTACCGGCACCGACATTCGGCACGCCAGCATCATGAGGCGCGAGAGAGCTACAGCCCGGCATTCTCTTCCATCATCGTCGACGGCAATTCCGGGGCGACGCTCTCGGCCAGCAATCCCGACGCCAGCCGCCATCCCGCCTCGCTCACCAAGATCATGACGCTTTATCTGCTGTTCGAGCGCCTCGACGCCGGCAAGATGAAGCTCGATACCGAGATGGAGGTTTCCGAGCACGCCTCCGAGCAAGCTCCGACCAAACTCGGCCTGCGCCCCGGTCAAACCATCCGCGTCGAAGACGCCATCAAGGGATTGGTGACGCGCTCCGCCAACGACGCCGCCGTCGTGATCGCCGAAGCCATTGGCGGCGATGAAGGCGATTTCGCCAAACAGATGACCCGCAAGGCGCGCGCCCTCGGCATGCTCAGGACGGTGTATCGCAATGCGTCCGGACTGCCCGACGACGAACAGGTGACCACGGCGCGGGATCAAGCGACCCTCGGCCGCGCCATCCAGGATCGATTTCCGCGCTATTACCGCTATTTCTCGACCACCGCGTTCAACTATCACGGCCATTCGATCCGCAACCACAATCGCCTGCTCGGCAATGTCGAAGGCGTCGATGGAATCAAGACCGGCTACACCCGGGCGTCGGGCTTCAACCTGGTGACCTCGATGCGCCGCGGCAACCGCCACTTGGTCGGCGTGGTGCTGGGAGGGCGCAGCGGCGGTTCGCGCGACGCCATCATGCGCAACCTGCTTGCCGAGAACCTCGAAAAAGCCGCGACCCAGCGCACCGTTGCGGCGATCACCGAACGCAATGCTTCGGACGCCAATAGCGACGTTGCGGAAGCCGAAGCTGCATCCCGGCCAACGCAGACGGTTCAGGTCCAGGGCGCTGTTCAGGCCGCCTCCGCATCACCCGAGCCCGTCGCGGCGTCCTCTGCGCCGGCGTCACGATCAATCTTCGCCGAGGCAACCGCGGCTGTGCCTCCCGCGCAAACCAGGGCCGAGCCCGCCCCGTTTACCAATGGGGTGATCCAGTCTCAGCCACTCGCCGCAATCCCCGGCTCGTCCGAACCGATGAAGCCCGTCAAGGTCAAAACCGTCCAGGTCAAGGCCGGGCAGTTGAAACTGGCCTCGGCCGGTCCGGCCCAGCCGGCTACGCCGATCACCAATGCCATCCCCCCGGCTCGCCCGGAAGTGCCGGAGACATCGAGCGCGGTAGTGGCGAAAGCTGAAACCCACAAGGCTGAAACCAACAAGATCGAAGTGGCGAGGACTGAAATGCCGCCCCAGCCGGCAAACCACGGCACCGGGAACGGTATCCTCGGCGTACTTCCGGTATCGAGCGTACCGCCCTCCTCCGCCGCTCCGCAGGCGATGGCTTACGCCGATCCAACTCCCCGCGCCCAACCGCAGCCGCCAGCCGTTCAGCAGAACGGCGCGAACAAGCCGGTCGCTACCCACACCGGATGGATCATCCAGGTTGGCGCGCTGGAAACCGAAAGCGAAGCGCGGCAGCGGATCGAAGCAGCGCGCAGCCAGGCCCGCGGCCTGCTTGCGAACGCCGATCCGTTTACCGAACCGGTTGTCGCCAAGGGCGAAAGGAAGCTGTTCCGGGCCCGCTTCGCCGGCCTCGATCGCGATCAGGCCGAAGCGGCGTGCCGGATGTTGAAGCGCTCCGACATCTCCTGCATCACCGTCCGTAACTGATTCACACAGCCGCCTCCTGGCTGTCATGCCGGTGCCCGCGACAAATCCGGGCCGCGCAAACCTCTCGTCAAGATTTTGCGGTTAAGGTTGCCGGGGTGAACGACCACGCCGGACAACGGCGGGTGGATGCGGGGCGTCAGGCGGAGCCGAAAGCAGAAGCAACTCGCGTAGCGTTTGATGGCGTTACCGGAGTTAGCTGTGATGCGTGCGAAGCAAAGTATCCTTGGCCTCGTTTACACGGGCGGCGAGGTACGTCGACCCCCCTTGGTCGGGATGCAGTTTCTTCATGAGCGCGCGGTGCGCCCGGCCGATGTCGGCGCGCCCCGCCCCCGGCTGCAGGCCAAGGATCTGATAGGCCTCCTCGTCCGTCATTTTGCCGCTCGCCGCCGGGCGGCTCTGCCCCCCTGCCGTATTTCCCTGCGCGTCCTGACGCCAGGCGGGAAACCTGCGGTCCAGATAGCTTTCAAGTAACGATACGCTCTCGGCGTCGAAGCCCGGAATCATCGCCGTCAACTGCGGCAGGTCGAATTCGGCGAGGGAATGGCCGGCATAGGGCCCGGCCACGATCTGACCCTCGAGTCCGCCGCTGTCGTGATCGAGGCTCATGTCGAGAAACTGCGAGCGGACCCGCGAGGTCTGTCCCGGCGAGCGTTGTGCGCCGCCGCCGAACATCGCGCCGATATTGCCGAACCCGGTCCCGAACGGCGACCAGCCGAGCAGTCCCGCGCCGAAGATCCCGAGCGGGACCGCCACCGCAAGCTCGCCCTTGATGCCGGTAAAGGCGGCGCCCGCGAGGGCCACCACGCCGCCGCCGATCTTGATCGCGCGCGCAAGCACGACCGGGTTGGCCGCACGAAACATCTGCAGCAGCGAGTAAAGAAGAACAACAGCGACGATACCGGCGATCAGGGTAGCCATGCATTCAATATAGTGGGGTTAGCGGTAAAAAGCATGCCGGTCCTTCGTACCCCACGGGCGGTGCCCCCCTTCGAAAGACGCAGCGGTAAGAGCAACCGAGGGTCACTTCATCTGGCCGAGTAATTTGGCGGCGCTGCTTCCGGTCTTCGATAGCCGCAGCAGCGCCTCGCGCCCGCCGGCGGCATAGGCGGCAGCAGCCCGCAACAGCTCCCGCAGCTGCGCCGCGGCGCCGGGATCGAACCTGCACCACGCGCCGCCGGTGAGACGCGCGATCTCACGGAACGCCTGCTCGGCGACGCTGTCGTGACCCTCCTGGAACATGAACACGGGTACCTTGAGCAGGCCGAGTTCGCCCGCCTTGGCGCAGAGGGCGTCGATCGCCTCCTCCATAGCGTCGCCGACGAAGACCACCGCGCGCACCCCGGAGGCGACGGCCTCGCGCCGCGCTTCCGACAACACCTTGCCGATCTGGGTGTTGCCGCCCCGGCAATCGATCTTGGCCATTAGCTTCGCCAGTTGCGCGCTGTCGGAAATCCACCCCGTGGCGCGGCATTCATTGAGGCCGCGATAATAGACGAGACGGATGTCGAGACTGCCCAGCGCCGCCGCCTCGCGAAACATGTCGGCCTGCAGCGCGCAGGCCATATCCCATGTCGGCTGCCGGCTCATGGTGGCGTCGAGCGCGAACACCAGCCGGCCCTTGGCGCCGGGCGCATGCGGCGACATCGCGCGGGCTTTGGCGACGAAGGCGGCAATGTCTTCCGAGGCGGATGGCTTCTTTTCCGGCAACGAGCCGGCTTTGCCTGACGCGGACTTCTGCGCCGAAGACACCTCAGTTGCAGATTTCGGTTTGGTCGGTTCGCCGGACATAAGCGCTCGCAAATAGCAACAAGCCTTATGTGGGCCGGGATAAGGGAGCGGTCAATGCGCGTGGAAGGCGCCGATTCCGCTCACGCTCGGAGTAATCGAGCGCTTTGTGCGATCGGCAATGCCGATGGTCAGTTCTTGACCGGCGCGTAGAGCGCAACTGGTCCCGGATCGGTCAATACCGGCGCCTTGGTCGTCGCATCGACCGGCTGGAGCTGGCTGTCGTCGGCAATAAATTTGTCCAGCATGTCCTGGATCGATGCCTTGGCCTCGTCCGGGCCGGTATCGCGCATGTCGTTATGCTGGAACCCGGTCCTGACCACAGTAATCCCTGCCTTCTCGCAGTCTTCCTCGTCCGGAATGACGCCGGGATCGGTCTTGAAGACGGGATCCTTGGAGCGGAACGAAAGGATCTTGAACCGGCCGTTGGTCACAAATGGCACGCGCAGATTGTCGAGCGTCACGACCTTCTTGACCTGATCGGGATACAATTTGGCGAAATACATCGAGATGTCGGCGCCAGCGGAATGTCCAACAACGGTCAGATGGTCATAATCCGCGTTCGGCTGGACAGTCTTCATTTCCTCGACCGCAAACTTTATGTTGGCAATGCCGCGCAGATACTGCGGCTGTCGGCCGACATAGAGCTCACCAACCTTCGTCACCATAGGTGGATCGGTCGGCAGATCGTGCTGGATGCTGATCGCGATATAACCGCGGATGGCAAAAACGTTCGCCAGGAAAGAGTACTCGGTGAACTTGACGGTGTTGCCGTGGTTGAGAATCGCCACCGGCAGTTTGATCATGCCGGCATTCGCCTGCATTTCCTTGTCCCACCGGATCGCGACATCAACCGCGACCGGGCGGTTATCGCGCGCCGGATCGTTGAACGTCAGCGTTTCGTGGCGGATCGCCCATTTGCTCACGGTGAAATACGCAACCGTCAGCAGTACGCCAAGCGAAACCAGAATGGCAATTCCACGCTTCATGTTGTCCTTGGCGCACCCCTGGGTGCTGAATGTTATTATCCGAGACTCTGCGGTCCGTTGTCCATGATATATGTCACGGTGACGTGACGGGAAGAGTAAAAGTTGTGAACTTGGCGCCTCTTCATTGTGCAGTGCATCATCATTGTGCATCGCACCCTGATTGTGCAGCACACCCTTACTATGCAGGCGCACAATCGCAGATGCCCGGCTGTTTCCCCTTTGGGACGACCCGAATCGGAGTCCGGTTCACGTCCATTGCTAAGAGCGGTAATAACGGGTTCCCGGGGCAGTTTGTTCCCGCTGCAACAACTTACCGCAGGGGTCAGGCGCCCAGGATGTCGTGGACCTCGAGCGGCTTGTCGACCTGGTTGAACCATTCGGCCCGGTTGGCGGCGCGGCGGCGGCCGCGCTCATCGAGCGGCAGTTTCAACTGGCGCAGCAGGCTGGTGACCTCCTCGCGCGCCGTCACATGGCCCATGCTCGGACGGGTGCCGAGGGTGGTCTCGTCGAGGTCGTCAAGCGCGGTCAAGCCGCGCGGAAAAAACTCGCGGTAGACCACGCGCTCGGCGAAACCATCGATCGAGCGGAAGCCAAGCCGGAACGACAAATCGTTGAGGCTGTCGGCGACCAGCTGCTTGTTGCGCGATCCCAGCATCGACAAACGGTTGCGGACCACGATCCAGTCGCTGCTGACGCCGTCGAGTTGGCGGCGCTTGCGCCTTGTGTCTCGCACCATCTCCGCATAGTGGCTCTCGCCGGTCACGGAATAGGTCGCTGGGTCGACGGTCCCCAGGACGTCGAAATCGAGGAAGCTGTCGTTGATCGGCGTCACCAGCGTATCGGCCATCGAATGCGCCAGGCGCATCAGGTAACTGTCCGACCCCGGCGTATCGATGACGATGAAATCGAATGTCCGCTCGACGGCGCTCACTGCCTCCATGAATTGCTGGAATTCGGAGGTTTCGTTGTCGGCGATCTGCATGGTCTCGCCAAGCTTGATGCAGCAATGCACCGGGAGCTCGAGATCGAGACCGGTGCGGCGCGCCCAGGCGCTTCGGTTGCCGATGTAACGGGTGAAGCTTTGCTGGCGGCAGTCGAGATCGATGGTGGCGACGCGCTGGCCGGCTTTCATCAGCGCAACGGCAATATGCAAGGCAGTGGTGGATTTTCCCGAGCCACCCTTCTCGTTTCCGAGCACGACGACGTGCGCCGAGCCCGATTGCCCCTGACTAGTCTGCAGCAACATGTTTCGTCCCCTGAAGATATCTTCAAATCAGCTGCGACCGCGGTCAAGTTAAATGCGTGACAGTTTTCTCGAATCATAAACCGTGTGTCTTAATTATGAATCGCATGCATGGCCGCGGCGGCGCTTTCCGATTCGGCGCGCGCTCAACCGACTGCTCGCCGGATTGACCGGAGCGCGAATCGTTGTTTGCAAGGTTACGTCGGCCGGCGCTTGGCGGCTAAGCATTGGCCTTGATAAGGTCGGCATTGCCGCCGCACGGCCAGCCTCCGTGACCCCATAGAACGAGCCCAGATGTCGCGAAGCCCCATGATCGTCCGTACGGTGCCGACGTTGCGTCGCGTCCTCGATAGCATCAGGGCGAAAAAGGCCACCACCGCGCTGGTGCCAACCATGGGAGCCCTCCACGACGGCCATGTGTCGCTGGTTCGGCTGGCGAAACGTCGTGCCACCAAGGTCATCGTCTCGATCTTCGTCAACCCGACTCAATTCGCACCGGCGGAGGATTTCAGCTCCTACCCGCGCACCTGGAAGGCCGATGTCGTCAGGCTCGCAGCGGAGGATGTCGACCTGATCTGGAATCCGGACGTCAAGACCATGTACCCGGACGGCTTTGCCACCCGGATCCTGACCGAAGGGCCAGCCACCGCGGGCCTGGAGGATCGCATCCGGCCGCACTTCTTCGGCGGCGTCACCACCGTGGTCGGCAAGCTGTTCACGCAGTGCCGGCCGGATTTTGCCGTGTTCGGCGAGAAGGATTTCCAGCAATTGCGGGTGGTGACGCGCATGGCCCGGGATCTCGACCTCGGCGTCAAGGTGATCGGCTCGCGAACCGTGCGCGAGCGCGACGGCCTCGCGATGTCCTCGCGCAATGTCTATCTGTCGCCGGATCAGCGCCGGATAGCGCCGGAACTATACCGCGCAATGAAGGAAAGCGCCCGGCGCTTGCGTGCCGGGGACGACATCAAGGCCGCAATCGCCGGCGGCGCGGAACTGGTCACGAAGGCCGGATTCGTCCTCGACTATTTCGAGGCTCGGCACGCCGACACCCTTGCGCCGATCGCCTCGGTGAAGGACGGACCGGTGCGGATCCTGGTCGCGGCCAAAATCGGAACAATCCGGCTGATCGATAACGTCGCGGTCTAGCAGTTCGCTGAAAAACTTGGAAACTGAGGCTTTTCTTTCGTTGGCAGATCGTTGTTCGGGCGGTGTGTTCGATAGTTTGAGGCTATTTTTGTAGCCCGGACGCCGAGTTGGCTACGCGGCAACCAGTTTGGGGATGCGGATCAGGTTGTAGGCGATCAGATTGAGCAGGAAATCGGCGGTGACGCGCGCGATGCCGCGATGTTTGGTCTTTCGCATGGTGCCGTGCTGCTTGCCCCAACCGAAGATGCATTCGGTCATCGCCCGACGGGATTGCGACATGCCATAACCCTGGTGCCGCGTGGTGCGTGCGTCGATGGCGCTGTTGCGGGTCTTGCCGGTTTTGGTGACGGCCTGGTTCTGCGTCACATGCGGTGTCACATTGATGGCGCGAAGATTGGCCACATGATCGGCCGTATCGTACGCCTTGTCCTCACCGGCCGTGATGCGATGGCCGGCAGCTTTGCTTCTGGCCTTCAGCATGATCTCCGAGGCACGGCGTTCGGCGGTGCCATTGGCGTGCGTGACCATGCCGGCCACCGCCAGCCCATGCCGGTTCTCCATGGTGGCGTGGCCCATATAGCAAAGCTTCGCCTCCCGCCCGGCCGCCTTGCGATAAAGCCTGCTGTTTGGGTCGCTGGTACTCGCATGGGTGTCGTTCTTGCGCTTCTGGCCATGGAAGTTCGCGCCGTCATCATCGTCGCCGCTGCCGTCCTTGGGACGAAAGCTCTTCTGTGATGCCCAGGCTTCGATCAGCGTTCCGTCCACCGAAAAATGCTCGTCTGACAACAGGGGCTTGACCTGCGGATGGTTCAGAAGCCGGGTCATGAACTTTGCAAAAATCTCGCCATTCTGCAGCCGGTCCCGGTTCTTGGTGAAGCTGGTCGGGTCCCAGACCGGGTCGTCCGGCGAAAGCCCCACGAACCAGCGGTACAAAAGATTGTAGTCCAGTTGTTCCATCAACTGGCGTTCCGACCGAATGCCGTAGAACACCTGCAACAGCAATGCGCTCAGCAACTGCTCCGGAGGGATCGAGGGACGTCCTTCGCTCGCGTAAAGCTTCCCCAAACTGCGGTTCATCTCGCTCAATACATCGCGGACCAGCGCCCGGATCTTCCGCAGCGGATGGCTCGCTGGCACCCGGGCCTCCGGCGAGATGTACGAAAACAACCCGCCCTGATCCGCAAACCTGCCACGCATGCTCGTCTCCAGCGATTCGAGATGATAAAGTGAATCACCAAGTCCCCAGCGTGGCGAGAGGGTTCTTCAGCAAACTGCTAGAGCCGATTCCGTTTCGATCGAATCGAAACGGGGCTCTAGATTCTCGATTTGACGCATTTTCTTGACGCGAACCGGGCTCCACTTCGCTTGAAAACGCTTTACTAGAGCAGCCCGAGATCGCGCAGTTCGCGCCGCATCGGCTCGGGCATCGCCGCAACACTGGCGGCGGCCGCCTTGCCGAGATCCGGCGGTGCGGCATCTTCCGTGAAATAACGCCAGCCCTGGAATGCCCGCATCGGCCGTGGCGACACCGCGATCACTTTAGGCTGCATCACCAGCCGGCATCGTCCGATACCGTCGCGATCGCGGAACGGCTCGATCGCGATGATTTTTTCCCGGGCCGCGATTTCACCCCGGATGACCCAGTACAGCGAGCCGCCCGCGAGCAACTCTTCACCGCGCTTCGGCGTCATCCGGGTGATGTGAATATGGCGAAGCGGAAGGCCTTTTTTCCTGGCGGTTTGCATGCGCTCCGCAACCCAGCTCTTGAGTTCCTTTACCGACTCGCAGCCGACGGCAAGCTTGATGAGATGAAGCGGCATGGTTTCGAAGTTAGCGGCCAGCGATGGCTTTTGAAAGCGTCAATCGTTTGCGGCCTCGGGAGCGGGCGCGGCTGCTGGAGCCGCCGGCGCCGCGGGCGCCAGCTGTACCGGCGCGGAGGCGGCGCGCGGCGGTTTCGGCGCAGGCTTTTTGGCCGCCGCCAGCGCAGGTGCCGCGGTCGAAGCCGGGCGCGGTGACGGCAATGGCGCGAGCGCTAGCGGTGGCGATGATGCCGGCGGACGCGACGCAGATGGCGCGGCAGGGCCTGGCTCCGGCGTCATGATGCTGATCGGCGGGGTCGAGGCTGCGGTAGGAAATTCGGCGTTGGTAGGTTTGCCCGTGGGTGCCGACGGCGCGAGGGTAGCGACCGGACCTGCCGCAGCGGGCGGCGCATTCCACGATGGCGCATAACGCGCAACCAGGCCCTCGTAGATCCGCTCATTCATATTAGCCGCGATCTGGTTGTAATCGGTAAGCGCCCGAAACGCCGCGCAGTCCGATGGCGTGCAACGGTCTCGCGCGGCGAGCACGTAAGCCATCAGCCCATAGCGGTCGCGTTCGACCGCACGGCGCAGCATCTGCAATTCGGGGGTCATGTTGGCATTGGCCGCGGCGACATCGCCGAACGCGGTCAGCCGCGTGATCTGGGCTGCCGCATATGACAGTGCCGCTGCGGCGGTTTCGGCCGACCCAAACAAACTCTTCTCGCACGCCGTCAGAACGGTATCGCCCGCCAGATCGTCGATACACGACAATGCCGGCAGCGCCGCGCTGATTTGCTGGGAGGATCGGGTTTCGCCGGACGACCTTTGGCCGCCCGGACCGTACTCGCGAAGGGTGGCGGCGCCGGCGATGGCGATCGCCAGCAGCGTGATGACCGTCAGCGCGCCGTTGGCGATGGATTTCTCCGCCCGCACCAGCGTGATGAGGAGGATGATTCCGAAGAATCCGGCCGCGGCCAATGTCAGCCACATCGGAAAAGCCGGCGAACGCCAAAGTTGATCGAGCGAGGTAGCCCAAGCCCAGTTCATGCGCGATGTCCCTCAACGCGGCATAAAATGCATTCCGCGAAAGCGAATGCCTTTTTCTCCGCACTCAGCTTCTCGCAGAATGTTTCTGCGAACGGGGCCTTTTGACGGCGGGCGGCAAGGAATCCGCCGGCCATGCGCGCTATTTGTCAGGAAATGTCGAGCTGACTTTCCTTGGCCACTCGTTCGAAGGCCTCGGTCGAGTTTTTGATACGATACTGGCAGTCGTCGCCGTCGGTCGGGAGCAGCCGGATCACCTCATAGGTGCCGCTGGCGGCCGGACGCGCGACATTGCTGGCAGTAAAATAGACAGTCTCTCCAACGGTGAATTTGTGCTTCAACGCCCTCTCCATCACGCAAGAACGTCGGCCGTGCTCACGGTCCCGCTGCTACCGCCGACTGAAAAACCCTGCGACTATATAGCACAGCGCCTGTTCCGTTGGCCAGTGCATCAGGACATGGCAAACGTGCGGATTTTGCAGGTTTTTCAGTGCGATAAATGCAATTTTGGGGGTTCCGGACCAAATGGCGCTGCCGATGCCCGGAACCCGTTATTTGCAGGCCTCAGGCCGTATGCGGGAGCTTGCCGTCCGGACTGGCCTGATCCACGGCCTTGGGAAGCTGTTGCGCCAAAACCTGGGCGAGTTGGTCGACCGGGATGTTGAACCGCGCCGCCAATTGCTTGACGGTGTCGCTGCCCAGCACCTGCTGCAACTGCTCGGCCGTGATCGGCAGGTTCTGGCCGTTTCCGATCCAGGATTTGACCTGATCGCCGAAGCCCGCCTGCTGGAGCTTGGCGACGATGGCGGAGAGTCCGCCCTGGCCGCCATTGCCGAACACTTCGCTCAGCACGACCGGAACCACAGCCGCCTCGAGCTGACCGAGGGCGCCCTTGAACGCCGCGGAGTTTTCCAGTGAATCGAGAATTCCCATGACCAAACCCTTTCGCTAACTGCGCAAACGCCGGTTGCAAAATCCAGACCGCTTTCGCAAGCCTCCGTCAAGCCGCCAGGACGGCCGACAGTTCACAATCCGGGGTTCACACCGTCTCGAACTTCTCGATCAGGAGGGTTTCGGCAAGGCCCGCGCGGGTCCATTCCTGAAAGGCCGGCAAAGCCATCATCGTATTCATGTAATCGCGCACTTCGGGCGTCACCTTGACGGCGTAGATGCGAAAGCGATGCACCACTGGCGCAAACATGGCGTCCGCACCGCCAAAGGATCCGAACAGGAACGGCCCCGCCTTTCCGTAGCGCTCGCGGCACTCGCCCCAGATTTGCTGAACGCGGGCGATGTCGGCGCGCGCGTCATCCGACAGCGTGATCGCGCCGACCGGCCGGTGCAGGTTCATGCCGCATTCGTTGCGCAGCGCCGCAAAGCCGGAATGCATCTCCGCGGAAATCGAGCGCGCATGCGCCCGGCGAGCGCGGTCCTCGGGCCAGAGCTGTATTTCCGGAAAACGTTCGGCGAGGTATTCGATAATGGCGAGCGAATCCCAGATCGTGACGTCGCCGTCGATCAGCGCCGGCACCTTGCCGGAATGCGTGAAGCTCAAAATCCGCTGTTTATCGGCCTCGCCGGTATAGAGCGGGATGAAGACTTCATCGAAGGGAATCTTGTTGGCGCGCAGCGCCAGCCACGGCCGCATCGACCATGACGAATAGTTCTTGTTGCCGATCACGAGCTTCAAAGCCATCTCGAAGACATCCCTTGTTGGTTTGTCATCCTGCCATAGCGCCCGCCAAAGTGTGAGCGGTTTGGCGACAAGATCTTGCGCAACTTTAATATTTGAGCGCGATCGGACGCAAATCGGGCAACCACTCTTGCTGAACGCGCTCTAGCACTACTTTGGCCGATTTACCCGCGCCACTGTTTTTCACGGCTTCGTCTTCGGCAGTGTGGGCATTGCTGAGATAGTGGAAGAATGAGATCGACGATGGCGTGGCGTACGGGCCGGCAGGCTGGGCTGAGGCGGCGGTCCGTTGATTCTTTTTTTCGCCCCACTTGTGTGAGGTGACGATGTTGCAGGAAGGCGTAGGCGATCATGGTCATCAATGCGTGACGATGAAGACCTTGCCAGGATCGTCCCTCGAAGTGATCAAGTCCGAGTTTTTCTTTCAACTGCTGATGCGCCTGTTCGCAAATCCATCGTGCCTTGATGGTGGCGGCTAGTCCGGCGCGCTTCATCCGACGAAAGCTTGCCAACGCCGAAACTGTAGCGCTGCGCGTCGTCGCGGCAATAAAGCCACGCCAAGGTTACGCACGTTGGTGTCCTTGACGACGTAGCACTCCGAATTTTCCCGGACCAACGTGCAGGGAGGTCGAAAACGGCGGCTTGATTCTGTAAGAACATGACCCGTCGACGGTCAATCTGGAATAGCGCATGTCCCCGGTCTCTCAGACGAACGAATGGGACGATGAAAAATGTCAAGTGCGGGTTCAAGAATGTCCCGACTTGTCTACTGAGCCTACCCTAGGTAATTCGTTAGTCTGCGGGGATGCGATCAGCCAAACATGGCCGGCGGGCGCCCTTTTGTGTGCAAACAGGAGCGTGCAGTGGCGGTACGAAAGCTCGATCCGGAGGGTGCCAGGCGCTTCGCACACTTCAGTCAAGCGGTCTTGGTTGAGGTTCCCGGTCCCACGCTCTACGTCGCCGGTCAGGGCGACGTGACCGGAGACTTCGAAATCCAGGCGCGGAAGGCCTGGACGCAAATCGAGGTCCTGCTCAATGAGGCCGGAATGACGTTGACCGACGTGGTTAAGGTCACCGGTTATGTTGTCGATCGAAATTACGTTTCCGCGTATCGCGCCGTTTTCCTGGAAGTGATGGGCGAGGTACGCCCAGCGTCCACGCTCGTCATTTGCGATTTGGTGCACCCGGCGATGCTGGTAGAGATCGAAATTGTAGCTACGAAGAACTAGCTAGGGTCGTCCAGACTCAATTGATTAAAGCCAGAATGCCACGGCGGCAACGAGGCACTGGGCTGAGAAGTAGTTTCGAGCGAGTTTGTCGTAGCGCGTTGCGATGCGCCTGAAGTCCTTGACCGACGATCCCGCTCTGCTTCTCGTCCTCGCAGCGGCGAGCCACCGATCATTCCGACCGCCATGGGGTCATCCGCGGTATCCAGCGCGGGACGGCGGCGCGGAACGCCTCGTACTCTCTCCCAAACGTCCGCTCGAGCGTGGGTTCTTCGTACGCCACGACGAAGACGTGGAAGGCGAGCCACAACAGCGCGCCGTAGACGATGAGGCGCCAATCGCCCATCAGCACCGCTTGACCCAGGATGATGGCAACGACCGCGACGTATATTGGATTACGCACATAACGGTAGAGACCGGTCACCACGAGATTCCGGGTCGGCGCGATGGGCGCGGGGGTGCCGAGACCCTGCAGCGCGAAACGCGCAAATGCGTCAACGAGCCCAGGCACGCCTGCGAGAATCATTATCGCGCCGATGCCGCGCGTCAGCTCCAGACCAAGGAACGGCGGCCGGAGTTGCCAACCCGTGATCGACCATGGAACGAGCCCCGCCAGCGTACATGGGGCGACCACGAAGAAAACCGCCGAGCCCAGGACGGCAATGGTTCGTTGCACGGCGGTTCCCGACACTCCCCGTCGCTGCGAGCTCATTCCAACCTCCCCTTCATGGTTTCCCGTCGTCATCCGGGTGCCGACACGCTCGCCATGTTGTCCCAAAAGCGGAAACCGCGCACGACTAAAGCCAGAATGCCACGGCGGCAACGAGGCACAGGCTAAGAAGTAGTTCCGAGCGAGTTTGTCGTAGCGCGTTGCGATGCGCCTGAAGTCCTTGAGCCTGCAGTAGCAGCGCTCGATGACGTTGCGATCCTTATAGGCTTCGTTCCGGCGGCTCAGCAGGTTCGGCCACCGCCTCGAAGATGCTCTGCCAAATTCCCTGCGCACTCCAGCGGTTGAAGCGATTGTAGACCGTTTTGGCCGGCCCATATTCCGGCGGACAATCGACCCATCGACATCCGCTCTTGAGCACATGCATGATCCCGCTCAAAATGCGCCGATTGTTCTTCGGCTTCACGCCACGGCGATTGCTTCGAATAAACGGCTCAATCCTCGCCCATTGCCCGTCGCTAAACCAAAACAAGTTCGCCCGATCTGTTGGCCCCGATTCGGTTGACCAACCCGTTGAATCTCAACATGGTTTAATTGGGTCTTAACCCTAGAAATCCTGCGGCGTGAAGCTCAAGTCGAGCATCTTCCATTCGCCGTATCTGTCCGCCGGGAGCATCGCATAGGGCTGACAGGCCTCAAGCGCCCTGATTGCACTTTGCATCAATGCCGGCCCCTTGGTGGATGCGCTGGCCTCGATCAGGACAGGCTCCGCCGCAAGCTTGCCTTGAGGCGTCATCAGCACCCGCAGCTTGATCTTGATCTTGTCGGAGGGGGCGATCGTTTCAGGCAATTTCGAGCATGTCTTGAGATGGCGCCGAAACTCAGTGACAAGACTGGATGCAATATCGGCCTTCGCGGACGCCGCGGCGTCGAAGCCATCGCCTGGCGTGTCTGGGGGCAGGCCAAGCATCACGTGATATTTGACGGAAAGGTCAGGCTCCGGAGGGATAAAGGCGGGCGTGGATGGCGGCTGCGGCTGAGCCGCAGCCTGTTGCCTGACGGGAGGCGGCGTCGACAGCGCCGCCTGCTGTTGTGGCCGCGCTGCAGGCTCCTGCGTGGAGGCCGGTGCCGGCGGATTTGAGGGCGCGGATGTCGAGGAAAGGTCGGAGGCGTCGGAAGGTCGCGCTTTCGGCTCCGGAGGCAACTCTTCTTTCTTCGCTGTCCGCGGCGCCTCATCCGGCGAAACAAGATCGACCGTGATCGGCTCGGCGGTCACCGAACCGAACGGGTGCACCTCGGCGAAGATCAGGACCATCGTCAGGACCGACAGATGGCCTATCGCCGATGCTGCGATGCCTGAGCGTATGAACCGCCTTGGTTCCACCGTACTCAATCAATGTTTTTCGAAATCGCCCCCAACCGCCAGCATAGCGGCCAGCGCAGCCACCTCAATCCCATTTCGGCGCAAAACCGAAATCGGTGAGCCGGCCCCTGGCGCTTCGCATCTCGAAGATCTGGTGCATTTCGTCGGCGGACAGCGCGAAGTCGAAGATATCGATATTTTCCGACAACCGTTCGATCCTTGAGGTCCGGGGAATCGCGGCAACATTCTGCTGCACCAGCCAGCGCAGGCAAACCTGGGCTGCAGTCTTGCCGTGGGTCTGCCCGATCCGCGCCAGCGTCCGGTCGCTCTTGATGCGGCCCTTCGCGATCGGACTATAGGCAACCAGGGCCAGGCCTTGACGCGCACAGGTTTCCAGCACCTTGGTCTGGTCGAGGTAGGGATGGTATTCGACCTGATCGCACACCAGAGGCTCCGGGCACGCCGCGACCGCCTCTTCGATCAAAGCCACCGTGAAGTTCGAAACGCCGATGTGCCTGGCCATACCGAGTTGTTTGACATGTGCCAGCGCGCCTAGCGTCTCCGATAGCGGCACGTGCGGATTTGGCCAATGCAGCAGCAACAGATCGACCTCGGCAAGGCGCAGCCTGGCCAGGCTCTCCTTGGTCGATCGCTCGAGATCATTCGGCGCGAAATGGGTGGTCCAGACCTTGGTCGTGACGAACACCTCGTCGCGTCTCACTCCCGAAGCGCGCAGCCCCTCGCCGACCTCGCGTTCGTTCTCATAGACCTGCGCGGTGTCGACGTGGCGATAGCCGAGCCTCAGCGCCTGCTCGACCAGACGCGCGCAGGCTCGCCCGCTCAGCTCCCAGGTGCCGAGCCCGATCGCGGGAATTTTGGCGCCGTTGGCCTCGACGAAATGCATGGCACATACTCAGGCAAACCGAGCGCCATTATGTCGCGTCGGCGTCGCGCTGCCAACATTGCGGGGACAGGTTCCGCGCTCAGATCGCAGATACTCCGGGCGCGAGAGCGGCAAACACCGTCTCGGGCGCATGGGAAATCACGGCGAGAAGCGCCCGCGCCGGTCCGCGCGGCATGCGTTTGCCTTGCTCCCAGTTTCTGATGGTCTCGACCGGCACCCCTAGCCGCGCGGCGAATTCAATCTGCGTCAGGCGCGCGCGGCGGCGAAGGTCGCGAACCGCCGGAACCATCGCCATCCCCGGCGCGACGGAAGTCGTCCCCGGCGCGACGGAAGTCGTCGCCGGCGCGACGGATGTCGTCGCCGGAGCGGCGACAGGCGCCGCCGGCGCGAGCGGAAACTCCTGCCCGTCCCGCAATTCGACGATCCGTCCGTCCGCTTTCAGCCGCAGGCGCTGCATGCTCGACT
>Ga0207707_10002489_pt1 | contig 16582 bp, 13 predicted proteins | sample KBSC83BmetaG_FD_184336 | JGI IMG/M metagenome (GOLD analysis project Ga0207707, IMG submission 184336) | Corn rhizosphere microbial communities from Kellogg Biological Station, Michigan, USA - KBS C8-3B metaG (SPAdes) (version 2) | ecosystem: Host-associated > Plants > Roots > Rhizosphere ...
GCAGCGCCGGCCACGCCGCTCCTCGACACCTTCCCCGGCGCGCAGCGCGCCGACACCGTGTACGTCGTCGACCCGCTCGGCAACCTCATGATGAGCTACGATGCGCGCCAGGATCCGCGCGGCCTGCTCGAAGACCTGAAGAAGCTGCTGCGGCTGTCGCACATCGGCTGACACCCAACCGAAAACCAACATGCCGCTCGCCCGCTGGATGCGCCGTCTCGCCATTCTCGGCGTGCTGCTGTGCTTCGCGGTGGTGGTGCTCGGCGCCTACGTGCGCCTCACCGCCGCCGGTCTCGGCTGCCCGGACTGGCCGGGCTGCTACGGCCAGCTGAGCCCGCTCGGCGCGGCCGCCAGCCCCGCCACCGCCGACTACTCCCGCCCGCTGGAAGTCGGCAAGGCCTGGCGCGAGATGGTCCACCGCTACGCGGTCGGCACCCTCAGCCTCCTCATCCTGGCGCTGGCGGTGCTCGCCGTGCGCACGCGCCGCGCGCGCCTGGTGAGCGTACCGTTCGCGCTCGCCCTGGTGGCGACGCTCGTGGTGCAGGCGCTGCTCGGCATGCTGACCGTCACCTGGCGGCTCAATCCCCTGATCGTCACGCTGCACCTGCTGTTCGGCCTGACCACGCTCGGCCTGCTGTGGTGGCTGACCCTGTCACTGCCGCAGAGTTCGTGGGGCGCGAGCGCCATGGCCAGCCCCGGACGCAGCCTGGCCGGCGGCGGCAGCGGCTACGCCGCCGCACGCGGGCTTGCCGGCCTCGGCCTGGCCGCGCTCGCCCTGCAGCTCGCGCTCGGTGGCTGGACCAGCAGCAACTACGCGGCCATCGCCTGCCCGGACTTCCCCACCTGCCAGGGGAGCCTGTGGCCGCACGCCGACTTTGCGCAGGCCTTCGTGCCCTGGCACGGACGCATCGACTACGAGGGCGGCGTGCTCGCCAACCCCGCGCGCGTCGCGATCCATCTGACCCATCGCCTCGGGGCCGTCCTCGCCACGCTGCTGCTCGGCGGCGCCGCCGTGTTCGTGCTGCGGCGGCGCGGGCTGTCGGCCGTGCGGCCGCGCGCCTGGGCGGTGCTGGCCGCGCTCGGCCTGCAGCTCGCCATCGGCATCACCATGGTGCTGCGCGGCTTCCCGCTGTGGATCGCCACCGCCCATACCGCGGGCGCGGCGCTGCTGCTGCTCGCGGTGCTCGCGCTGCTGCGCGCCCTGACGCCGCGATGAGGTCGCACGGCATCGCCGCCCTCGCGCTGCTGGCCCTCGGCTGCAGCGGCGCGCACGCCGCCGGCTGCACGGCGCTCGCCGATGCGGCCACCGGCCGGGTACTGCGCCAGGACGGCGCCTGCGGCGAGCGCGTCACGCCCGCCTCGACGTTCAAGATCGCCCTGAGCCTCATGGGCTACGACAGCGGCTACCTGAGCGACGAGCACCTGCCGGCGCTGCCGTTCAAGCCGGGCTACGCGGACTGGATGCCTTCCTGGCGCGCGACCACGGATCCCTCGAGCTGGATCAAGAACTCCGTGGTGTGGTACTCGCAGCTGCTCACCGAGTGGCTGGGGGACGCGCGCCTGCGGCACTACGTGACGGCCTTCGGCTACGGCAACGCCGATCTCAGCGGCGATGCCGGCCAGGACAACGGCCTCACCCACGCCTGGCTCACCTCCTCGCTGCAGATCTCGCCGCTCGAGCAGCTGGCCTTCCTGCACCGCCTCATCGCGCGCGAGCTGCCGGTGAGCGCGCGCGCCTACGACATGACCGCGCGCCTCACCCTCGTCGGCGTGCTGCCCGAGGGCTGGGAGGTGCACGGCAAGAGCGGCAACGGCTTGCGGCAGAACCCCGACGGCTCCTCCGCGCGTCGACTCCAGGTCGGCTGGTTCGTGGGCTGGGCGGTGCAGGGCACGCGCGTCGTGGCATTCGCGCGCTGCCTCGCGGACGAGACGCCGCAGCAGGACAGTGCCGCCAGGCGCGCCCGCGAGAGCCTGCTGCGCGAGCTGCCGGCGCTGCTCGCGACGGTGTCCGGGGCGCCTCAGCGGAACAGCAGCAACAGCCCCGCCGCCACGGCCAACAGCAGGTAGCCGGCCAGGTACCAGAAGCCTTCCGTGAGCAGGTAGTCGTTCAGCGGCGGCACGCGCGGCGACAGCCACAGCATGAGGCGCCGCGGCATGAGGAAGCAGGCGATCGCCGCCAGCGGCAGGCCGTGGGCGACCGCGAGCCCGGTCCCGACACGCGAAAACGGCCGCGCCCACTGCGCCGCCGCCGTCAGCCCGGGGAGCCACGCCGGGTGAGCCAGCAGCACGGCGTACAGCACCGCGAGCAGCACGCCCAACACACTGTGAAAGCCCCGCACGACGTGAACTCAGCCAGCCGCAGCGGCCGGCGGCAACGCCGTGAGCCCCGGGGGGCGATCTGCTAGGCTGCGCATCCCCAACCGTCCTGCAAGCGAACGCCGTGGCGACCCCATCGGACTATGCACCGGGTGCCGGCGCGCTCTGGCACCGCTACCTGGAGCTGACCAAGCCGAAGGTCGTCGCGCTCATCGTGTTCACCGCGATCGTCGGCACGCTGCTCGCCAGCCCCGGGCTGCCGCCGCTCGCAGCGCTGCTGTGGGGCAATCTCGGCATCGCGCTCGCGGCGGCCTGCGCGGCCACCCTCAACCACGTGCTCGACCGGCGCATCGACGAGCAGATGGCGCGCACGCGCGCCCGGCCGCTGCCGAGCGGCGCCCTGTCCGAGCGCGAGGCGCTCATCTTCGCCGCGGTGCTGGGGGTGGCGGCCATGGCGCTGCTCGCGTTCCTGGTCAACCTGCTGACCGCCGTGCTGACCTTCTGCTCGCTGATCGGCTACGCGGTCATCTACACCGCGTGGCTGAAGCGCGCCACCCCGCAGAACATCGTGATCGGCGGCGCGGCCGGGGCGGCGCCGCCGGTGCTGGGATGGACCGCGGTGACCGGCAATGTCGAGCCGAACGCGCTGCTGCTGTTCCTCATCATCTTCGTCTGGACGCCGCCGCACTTCTGGGCACTGGCGATCGCGCGCCGCGACGAGTACGCGCGCGCCGGCATCCCCATGCTGCCGGTGACGCACGGCGTCGACCACACGCGTCTGCAGGTGCTCCTCTACACGGTGCTGCTGGTGCTGGTGACGCTCATGCCCTATCTCACCGGCATGAGCGGACTGGTGTACCTGGCCGCGGCGCTGGTGCTGAATGCCGGCTTCCTCTACTACGCGTTCGCGCTCAAGATCACCGCGCGCGTCGAGCTGCCGATGCGCGTGTTCCGCTTCTCGGTCACATATCTCATGTGGCTGTTCGCCGCGCTGCTGGTCGATCACTACCTGCCGATGCTGCGCCCGGCCTGAGCGCTCACGGCAGGTCGAACAGCAGCACCTCGGCGCCGCTGCCCTCGTGCAGCTGCAGCTGCGCGGGGCCGGCGGTGTAGGCGCCGTCGCCGGCGCTCAGGCGCGTGTCTCCCACGCTCAGCGTGCCGCGCGCCAGCTGCAGCCAGGCACGCCGCCCGGCGGGCAGGGGGTAGGCGGCGCGCTCGGCGCCGTCGAACAGGCCGGCGTAGAGGCGCGCATCCTGGTGCACCAGCACCGCGCCCGCGGCCCCATCCGGGGCGGCGATGAGGCGCAGCCGGCCGCGCTTGTCCTGCGCCGTGAAGTGCTTCTGCTCGTAGCCCGGTGCCAGGCCGCGGGCGGCAGGCTCGATCCAGATCTGCAGCAAGTGCACCGGATCCGAGGACGAGGGGTTGAGCTCGCTGTGGGTGACGCCGGTGCCGGCGCTCATGCGCTGCACGTCGCCGACGCGGATCAGCGAGCCGTTGCCCATCGAGTCGTGGTGCTCGAGCTCGCCGGCGAGGATGTAGGTGACGATCTCCATGTCACGGTGCCCGTGCTTGGCGAAGCCCTGCCCGGCGGCGACGCGGTCCTCGTTGATGACGCGCAGCGGCCCGTACTCCACCCAGCGCGGGTCTTCGTAGTCGGCGAACGAGAAGGTGTGCGCGGTCTGCAGCCAGCCGTGATCGAAGCAGCCGCGCTCGGCGCTGCGGCGCACGCTCAGCATGCTCACGCCCCGCGCTTCAGCAGCATCTGCCACGAGTACACGATCTTGTCCTTGAGCAGCATCATGCCGGCGGTGCGGTAGGTGTCGGCGTCCAGCTGGCCGAGATGCTCCGAGCCGTAGTAGCCGGAGGTATCGCAGCCGTACACCGACAGGATCGACGGGCCGATGGCCGCGAAGCGGCCCTGCAGCTTGCCGAACATGGCGCTCTCGAAGCTCCACTTCAGGCCGGGGTGCTCGGGCTGCGGCGGCTCGATCAGGTAGGCGTGCACGAACTCCGCCGGCGGGGAGCCGAGCACCTTGAGCGTGCCCGACAGCAGCCAGCATTCCGGGCGGTGCGCGATCTCGGTGCGGCCCACCGCTTCGAGCGGCTCGCCGTCCGCGCGCCACACCGTGCCGGTCGAGGTCCATACCGCCGGCTGGAACAGGAAGGTGTGCGTCATGCGCTCATTATGGCGCGCGCCGCCGGTTCCGGGGTACGTTGCCGGGACGCTACATAGGAGGGCTGGCCCATGCTCACGGAACGCATCTGGTCGGGAAACGCGCTGCGTAATTTCCACTACCTGATCGCCTGCCCGCAGACCGGCGAGGCGCTGGCGGTGGACCCCCTCGAGTGGCGGCTGTGCCTGGAGGCGGCGCGGCTGCGCGGCTGGCGGATCACGCAGATCGTGAACACGCACGAGCACGGCGACCACACCGGCGGGAACGCCCCGCTCAAGGCCGCGACCGGGGCGATCATCGCGGCGCACGCCGGCGCCGCCGCCCGCATCGGCGGCGTCGACCGCGGCCTCGCCAAGGGCGACCTGATCCGCGTCGGCCGCACGGTCGAGCTCGAATGCCTCGACACGCCCGGCCACACCATGACGCACGTGTGCCTGCTGTCGCACACCGAGGAGCCGGCGCTCTACTGCGGCGACACGCTGTTCAACGCCGGCGCCGGCAACTGCTACAACGGCGGGGCACCCGAGGCGCTCTACCACACCTTCGTCACGCAGCTGGCGCGCCTGCCGCCGGCGACGCGCATCTACCCGGGGCACGAGTACCTGGCGCGCAACCTCGAGTTCACCCTCGACCGCGAGCCGGACAACGCCGACGCGCCGCGGCTGTTGGATGCGGCGCGCACCCACGACCCGGCCGCGGCGCACGTCACGACGCTCGCCGAGGAGCTGCGCATCAACACCTTCTTCCGCCTGCAGCAGCCGGCGCTGATCGCCGGGCTGCGCGAGAAGTTCCCCGACCTGCCCGAGCGCCCCGACGCGCAGACCGTGTTCGTCAGGCTGCGCGAGCTGCGCAACCGCTGGTGAGGCGCGGCGCGCTCACTTCAGGTGCTGCCCCATCCAGTCGAGGAAGCGCGTCCAGCGGTCGATGAGGAAGCTCGGGCGGGTGAAGGTGTGGTACTCGCCGGGGTAGACGATGAGCTGCGTCGGCACGCCGAGCGTCTGCAGCGCCTGGTACATCTGCTCCCCGCCCCCGATCGGCACGTTGAAGTCCTTGTCACCGCCCATGAACAGGGTCGGCGTGCGGATGCGGTCGGCGTGGAAGAACGGGTACGAGAGCTTCAGCCACAGCGCCGTGTCCCGCCACGGCGGCCCGAGCTCGGCGTCGTACTGCAGCACGTACTCGTCGGAACCGTACGTGGCGAGCTGATCGCCGCTGCCGGCGCCGCTGATGGCGGCCTTGAAGCGCGTGTCGCTCGCGATGGCGTAGTCAGTGAGGATGCCGCCGTAGCTCCAGCCGCCGATGCCGAGGCGCGCCGGGTCGGCGATGCCCTGCTGCACGGCCCAGTCGACGCCGGCCAGCAGGTCCATGACCTCCTTGTGGCCCCAGTCCGCGACGATGGCGTGCGAGAAGCGCGCGCCGCGCCCGGTGCTGCCGCGGTAGTTGACGCCGATCACGACGTAGCCGTGGCTCGCGAACAGCTGCCGCTCGAGCTGCGGCCCGTAGCCGGCGAGCTCGAGAGAATGATCGTCCTGCCCCTGCGGACCGCCGTGGATCCAGAGCACGGTGGGGTAGCGGCGCCCGGCCACGTAGCCCGGCGGCTTGATGATCTGGCCGTGGATGTCGGCGCCGTCGCGGCTGCGGAAGGCGATGTCCGCGACGCTGCCCAGCGCGAGCTCGGCGAACAGCGCCTGGTTGTGCGCCGTGAGCGCGCGCAGCCTGCCGTCCTCGAGCGCGAACACCTCGGTCGGCGCGGCATCGCTGGAGGCGAGCACCGCGGTATGGCCGCCGCCACTGGCGAGCTCCCGCACCACCACCGCGCCCGCCAGCCGCGTGATCCTGCCGTCGGCGAGCGCCACCTGCGCCGGGTACTGCCAGCCATCGTCCTCGACCGCGAACACGATGGCATCGCCCGCGGTGCGCGGCGAGTAGATGCCGCGGTCGAGTCCGGCGGTGAGCTCGCGCACCTGCCCGGATTTCAGGTCCGCGAGCGCCAGGCGATCGTCGATGTAGGCGTTGTACCTGAGCTCCTCGCCGTGCAGGAACGCGAGCGCGGTGCCGTCGGGTCGCCAGGCGAGCCAGGGTGCATTCGGCGCCCAGGTGCTCAGCACGCGGCGCGGCTGCGCGCCGGGAGCTGCGGCCACGACGTACAGGTCCTCGCGCCCGGCGTGCTCGCGCGTCACCGGGTTGCCGAGATAGGCGAGCTGGCGACCGTCGGGCGAGAACACCGGATGCGAATCGACGCGCGTCGGGTCGGCCTCGAGTGCCTCGCAGGCGCCGCTCGCGGCGTCCAGCAGGTACAGGTGCGTGCGCGTAGCGGCCGTCAGGTAGCCCTCGACGTCCGCCTTGAAGCGGTAGGCGTCGATGACGCGCGGCCTGGGCGTCTTCGGATCCTCGGTCGCGTGCACCACCAGTGCCACGTGTGCCCCGTCCGGCGACCAGGCGTAGCCTACGACCTCACCGCTCACGTGGCTGAGCTGTCGCGGCTCGCCGCCGCGCCGCTCGAGCCCCCACAGCTGCGTCGGGCTGTCGGCGGGGCGTGCCGACAGGAAAGTGATGTAGCGCCCGTCGGGGCTGAAACGCGGCTCGCTGGCGCTCTCGCCGCGCGTCAGCTGCACGCCCGGCCTGCCGTCCCAGCCCGCGAGCCACACCGCGCTGCGGCTCGCGTCCGCGTCCTGGTCGAAGCTCGTCACGAGGTAGGCGACCGCGCCGCCGTCGGGCGCGATGGCGAGGCCCGACACCTCCTGGAAGCGGTACCAGTCATCCGGCTGCAGCGCCCGCCCGGCCTGGGCCGCGAGCGGTAGTAGCGCTGAACACAGGGCCATGCCAATCTCCACGAGGCGTGTCACGCGCACGATGTCCCACATTTGTTGGGTTGCGCCGGAAAAGGGCGCGGGCGGACGAGTGTAGCCTGAACCCCCGCGCCCGAGGCAAACTGGCGGCGATGTCCGCGCCCCTGGCCAAGTCACCGCCACCACCGGGTTTCTCCGCCAGCCTGCGCCAGGCGCACGCCGCACTGCGCGCCGGGCAGGCGTTGCGGGCCGAAGGCTGGCTGCGCTCCCTCGAGGCGCAGTGTCCGGGAGAGCTGAACTGCCTGTGGCTGATCGGCGCGGCGTTGCTCGACCAGGAACGGGTCGAGGAGAGCATCGCGCTCCTTGAGCGCGTGCTGGCCGCCGCTCCCGAATTCGCCGAGGCGCGCGTGGACCTGGCGCGCGCCTACCGGTGTGCCGGCCGGACCGCCGAGTCGCGCGCCGAGGTGCGGCGGGTGCTCGAGAAGGCGCCGCGCCATCACCGCGCCTGGCTCGCCTACGGCGATGCGCTCGTCGACCTCGGGCAGTATGGCGAGGCCCGCATCGCCTTCGAGCGCGCCCGGCTCACCGAGCCTGCCCGGGCGCGCGTCGAGGAGGCGACCGCGGCACTGGTCGCCGACGACCGCAAGCGTGCCGAGCAGCTGTTCCGGGAAATCCTGAAGCAGGATGCGGGCCACGTTGCGGCGTTGTGCGGCCTGGCGGCCCTGTCACTCGCGGCCGACGTGCCACACGACGCCGAGCGGCTGCTGCGCCACGCGCTCAAGCAGTCGGTCCACGTGCCGCTCGCGTACCGCGGCCTGGGGCCGGCGCTGCTGGCCATGGGCCGCGTCGAGGAGGCGCACGCCGCGGCCCGCCGGCTGCTGCAGATCGAGCCGGAAAACCCCCAGACCTGGGTGACCATCGCCTCGGTCGCGGTGCGCTTCATGCGCCACGAGGAGGCGCTCGAGGCCTACCAGCAGGCGGCGCGCTTCAAGCCTGAGGAGCTGCGCATCCGCATGTCGATCGGCCACGTCCAGCGCACGCTCGGCCGGCGCGCCGACAGCGAGGCGTCCTACAAAGCGGTGCTCGCGGCGGAGCCGGCCAATCCCGAGGCGTACTGGAGCCTGGCGGATCTCAAGAACTACTCATTCAGCGACGCCGAGCTCGAGGCCATGCAGAGCCGCGTGGCGGAGGGTGTGGGCGAGCGCCCCGGCGGCGCGCAGCTGTACTTCGCCGTCGGCAAGGCGCTCGAGCAGCGCCGGCGCTACCCCGAAGCCTTCGCCGCCTATGCGCAGGGCAACGCCACGCGGCGGCGCGAGGCCCCCTTCGACGGCGCCAGCTTCGAGCAGCGCAGCGCGCGCATCCGCGCCGTGTTCAGCGCCGAGTTCTTCGCCGCCCACGCCGGCAGCGGCGATCCGAGCCGTGCGCCGATCTTCATCGTCGGCCTGCCGCGCTCGGGCTCGACGCTGGTGGAACAGATCCTCGCCAGCCACTCGCGCGTCGATGGCACCATGGAGCTGCCGAACATCCTCAACATCGTGCGCGAGTGCGAGGACAGCGGCGCCAACCGCGACGGTTACCCGGAACAGCTGAACGCCTACTCAGCCGCGCAGCTGGCCGAGCTCGGCGCGCGCTACCTGCGCGAGACCCTGCCGCTGCGGCGCGGGCGCGAGCACTTCACCGACAAGCTGCCGAACAATTTCAGTCACGTCGGACTCATCCGCGCCATCCTGCCGCACGCGACCATCATCGACGCGCGCCGCCACCCCATGGACGCCTGCTTCAGCACCTTCAAGCAGCACTTCGCCTCGGGGCAGACCTTCAGCTACGACCTCGAGGATCTCGGCCGCTACTACCGCACCTACCTGGCGCTCATGGACCACTGGGACCGGGTGCTGCCCGGCAAGGTGCTGCACGTCCAGTACGAGGATCTGGTGCGCGATCCGGAGGCGAACATCCGCCGCCTGCTCGAGCACTGCGGGCTGGACTTCGAGGCCGCCTGCCTCAGCTTCCACGAGACCCAGCGCGCGGTGCGTACCCCGAGCGCCGAGCAGGTGCGCCAGCCGATTTACACCAGCGGAGTGGGCTACTGGCGCAATTTTGCGAAGGAGCTTGAACCGCTGCGACATGCGCTCGGCGACTGCCTCGAGCGCTTCGCCTGAGCGCACCGGGTCCGCTATTGAACGGTCGTTGACTAGAGGCGACGGCTCAAAGGATGATCAAGGCCGGCGCGCCGGGCCGCGGCCGGCAGCGCCCACTGATAAATAGTCGGGGAGCTCTCGGATGTCATCTAGCCGCAATCGAACCAGCCGTGGTCCGTCCCTCCACCGCCCCCCGCGCTCGGGCAGCCCGGCTTCCAGGATAGGCGTGGCGGTCGCGGCCGCGCTGGCCGGTACCGCGGCCGCGCGGGCGTACGCCGTGGATGCGGCCGCCGCAGCCGCCGAGACCGGCGGCGGTGCGCTGCAGGAAGTAGTGGTGACGGCACGCAAGCGCGAAGAGAACCTGCAGACGGTACCCATCAGCATCGACGTGTTCACGTCCAAGGACGTGCAGAACCTCGGCATCACGAGCTTCGATGACTATGCGAGCAAGGTGCCGTCCATCTCGTTCATCAGCATCGGACCGGGCACCCAGACCTTCTTCATGCGCGGCGTCTCCGACGGCAGCAACCCGAACTACGCCAACAGCTCCGCGACCGGATTCTTCCTCGACGACAACTCACTCAGCTGGTACGGCGTGCAGCCCGACCTGCACCTGTACGACATCGAGCGCATCGAGGTGCTCAACGGTCCGCAAGGCACGACCTTCGGCGCCGGCGCCATGGCAGGCGCAGTGCGCTACATCACCAACAAGCCGGACGTCAACAACTTCAGCGCCGGCATCGACCTCGACGGCGGCAAGGTCCAGGACGGTCGCACCAACCAGACCTACGAGGGATTCCTCAACATCCCGCTGATCAGCGGCACGCTCGGTCTGCGCCTCTCGGCTTTCAGTGCCTCGCACGGCGGCTTCATCGACAACAAGCTGGTGACGCGCACCTGGGTGAACGGCACCGTGTCCAACAACTCGGCGTGGGCGCGCAACGACTTCAATCGCGAGCACCAGGAGGGCGGGCGTATCGCCCTCAAGTGGCAGATCAGCGAGAACTGGAGCGCGCTCTTCACCAGCGACTTCCAGCGCATGAACGCCTTCGGTGCCTGGGACGAGGATCCGAGCCTGCCGGCGCGCACCGTCGAGCGCTTCGGCCCGGAGCAGCTCCGCAACGAGGCTAAGCTCTGGGAGGCGCGCCTGGACGGGGACGTCGGCATCGCCGACCTGGTGTTCGCGAGCACCTACTGGTCGCTGCCCACGCGGCGCTGGGACGAGTATTCGCAGTACATGGAGAACTTCGCCCCCTCCTACACGCCGTTCTTTCCCAACGGCGCCCCCCCCGGCTCGCAGGAGGGCTTCGCCTGCCAGAGCGATCCGGCCTACGGCGGCACGCCCTTCACCGGCTGCAAGGTGCCGCTGCAGTACTACGAGTACCACACCAACCCGGTGCGCTGGGCGGACGAGCTGCGGCTGTCCTCGAAGGCGGGCGGGCGCTTTCACTGGCTCGCCGGCCTGTACTGGGAAAAGACCACCGACAAGAACTCCGGCAGCCCGTACTACATGCCGGGACTGCAGCCCGGCGGCGCCGCGTTCCAGTACGAGCTCTACTACTACCACACCACCGCCTCCTCGCTCCCTCCGGGGGTGTGGTACGACTACACCACGCGCTCCGATTACCTGCAGACCACTGAATTCGCCAACATCAACTTCGACATCACCGACCGGCTCAACGTCGAAGCGGGGGTGGTGCACTTCCACTCGGACTTCAAGTACTACAGCCCCTACGGCCAGTTCTCCTACCAGCCGGTGACCCCGACCCTGTCGGCAGGCTCCTCGCACAAGTGGAACAGCAAGTTCGGCATCAACTACCGGGTCACGGACCACGTGATGCTGTACGGCGACTTCGCGCAGGGCTTCCGCGACGGCGGCACCAATGCCTTGCCCCCGAGCTGCTACGTCGACGCGAACGGCAACCCGAACGGCGTGCAGAAGGACTATGTGCCCGACACGCTCAACAGCTTCGAGGTCGGCTGGAAGACGACCAGCCTCAACGGGCGGCTGCTGTGGAACGGCGCCGGCTATTACATGAAGTGGAAGGACCTCCAGACCCTCATCTACGACGTCGACCTGTGCCCCTCGAGCAGCTTCAACGCCAACGTCGGCGATGCACGCATTTACGGCGTCGAGTCAAACGTCGACTACAAGGTCAATGAAAACTGGGCGTTCCAGGCCTCGGTGAGCTACACCGATTCGCATCTGGTATCGAGCAAGTACCCCACGTTTGCGGGCAACGTCGGCGAACGGCTCCCCTACGTGCCGTACTTCAACTACAGCTGGAACCTCAGGTACGAGCATCCCCTCGGCGCCCAGCTGCTCGGCTACGCGCAGCTCGACATGGCTCACAAGGGCGACATGTGGAACGACCTGCACGTGGTTGGCTCGAACGGCTTCCCACGCATGCTGCAGCCGGACTACAGCCTGCTCAATCTGCGCCTGGGGCTGAACCCCGAGAACGCCAACTGGCTGCTCGAGGCCTACGTCACCAACCTCACCGACAAGAACGCGATCATCTATACCAACACCGGCAACTTCGACCTGCGCACGACCACCAACGAGCCGCGCGTCTTCGGTCTGCGGGTCAATTACCGCTGGGGCAAGCACGCCGGCGGGGGCGAATAGCCGGCCGCGTCGCCACCGCAGGCGCTGGCACGGGAACGGCGCGCACGGCGCGGCCGCGGTTCCCGCAGTTGCCGCCCGCGCCCCGCCGCTGCAGCATAGCCGTGTGCGCCGAGCGTGCACGCGTCAAGGAGAGTTCCATGCGCACCGCGGTCCCCGCCTTCTGTGCCTGCCTGCTGCTCACGGCGCTGCCCGCCTGGCCGAACGGCGGCGGCTCGATGTCCATGCCGCAGCGCATGCCCGAGGTGCGCCAGCAGAGCCCCGCGGACCAGGCACGCTCGGCCTACAACGACGGCGTGCGCTACCTGAAGAAGGCCGACAAGGCCCAGGCCGCCGCCCTGGAGGCCAAGGACCCCGGCAAGAAGGACAAGCAGGCCAAGGAGGCGCAGGAGCTGTACGGCAAGGCGCTCGACAGCTTCAAGCAGGCGGCCAGCCTCGACTTCACCATGCCGGAGGCCTGGAACTACGTCGGCTACTCGAGCCGCAAGCTCGGCAAGTACGACGAGGCGCTGGCCGCCTACGAAAAGGCGCTGTCGCTCAAGCCCGGCTACGCCGACGCGCTCGAGTACCGCGGCGAGGCATTCCTGGGCCTGAACCGCATCGCGGACGCGCAGCAGGCGTATCTCGACCTGTACTCTGGCGACCGTGGCCTCGCCGGCAAGCTCCTCGGCGCCATGAAGGGCTGGCTCACCACCCAGCGCTCCAATCCGGCCGCCACCGCCATCAACCTCGACGACGTCGACAAGTGGATCCAGGAGCGCGCCCAGATCGCCGGCCAGACCGCCTCGCTCACGCGCGCCGGCACCGCCGCCAGCTGGCGCTGAGCGGCCCGACGCGCCCGGCGCGCGCCGGCCTGGCGCTCGCGGCCCTGCTGGCCGCCGCAGCCACGGCACGGGCCGAGCCTCCCGTCGCCTACCCCTGGCATCTGCCGCGCGGCTTCGCGCCGCCGGCGGTGCCGGCCGACAACCCGATGTCGCAGGCCAAGGTCGACCTGGGCAGGCGCCTGTTCTTCGATCCCCGCCTGTCGGTCACCGGCCGCTACAGCTGCGCGAGCTGCCACCAGCCCTGGCGCGCCTTCTCGGATGGCCGCGCGCTGGCCGTCGGCGCCACCGGCGCCACGCTGCCGCACAATGCGCTGGCGTTGGTCAACGTCGCCTACAGCATCAGTCTCGGCTGGACGCGGCGCGAGCCGCGCACGCTCGAAGCGCAGATGCTCGAGCCGATGCTCAACGAGCACCCGGTGGAGCTCGGCCTCAAGGGGCACGAGCGCGAGCTGTGTCAGGCGCTCACCGCAGCGCCGGGCTACGCGGCCGGCTTCGCCGCCGCGTTCACCGAGTCGGGGGATGCCGCCCGCGGCGAGCCGTGCCCGGCAGGTCCGGTTACCTTCATGCGCATCGTGCGGGCCATCGCCGCCTTCGAGCGCACGCTGATCTCGGGCGGGTCGGCCTTCGACCGCTACGTGTTCGGCGGCGAGCACGCGGCGCTGCCGGCGACCGCCAAGCGCGGCATGGCGCTGTTCTTCTCGGCGCGCGTCGGCTGCTCGGGCTGCCACTCCGGCATCAACTTCGCCGGCAACTGGCGCGACGCCCAGGGGGCCACGGGGGAGGCGAGCTTCGCGGTCGACGGCACCAGCGTGCGGCCGGTACGCGTGCCGACGCTGCGCAATGTCGCCCTCACCGCCCCGTACATGCACGACGGGCGCTTCGCGACCCTCGCGGAGGTGCTGGCGCATTACTCGCAGCTCGGCGCCCAGGCGGCCCGCGGCATGACGCTCGACAAGCGCCTGCCGCGCACCGCGCTTGCGCCCGAGGAGCGCGCCGACCTCGGCGCCTTCCTCGACAGCCTCACCGACTCAGCCTTCGTCAGCCGCTTCGCCGCCCCCGACGAACGGGCCGCCGCGGGCGACGGGCGTTAGGATTTGTGGAGAGATGCCCGCCCGCATCGCCTCGGCCGGCGGATCCGGCTAGGCTAGGCAGATGCACTCGGTCTTCTATCGCCGCACCTTCCAACTGGTCACCGCCGCGATCCTCGGCTACGCGCTCTATCGCATCCTCGAGCCGCTGCGCGGCGTGATCGGCTGGGCGGCGGTGCTGGCCTTCATCCTCTATCCGCTGCAGGAGCGGCTGACGCGGCGTCTCAAGGGCCGGCGGGCGCTGGCGGCCGGCATCCTCACCGTCCTGACGCCGTTCTTCGTGTTCGTGCCGCTGTCGGTGCTGGGCGTGGTGTTCGCCGGGCAGGTGGCACGCATGATCGACTACCTGCGCGGCCACTCGCTCCTGAGCTACAGCGACGCGGTCGAGCGCCTGGCGCACGTGCCCCTCATCGGCAACGCCGTGGCGTGGGTGCGCGAGAACGCCTCGATCGGCGTCAGCGAAGTGCAGGGCTGGGTCAGCGACAGCGCGCAGGCGCTGCTGAAGTCCGCGGCCGCCATGGGCGGCAACGTCGCCCTCGGCCTGTTCGGCACGCTGGTGGGCTTCTTCATGATGCTGTTCATGCTGTTCTTCTTCCTGCAGGACGGGCGCGCCATGATCGCCGGCCTCGAGCGTCTCATTCCGGTGGAACGCGAGCGCCGGCATCAGCTCATGAAGTACCTGGGCGAGGTAACACGCGCCGTGGTGTTCGGCTCGGCCGCCACCGCGCTGGTGCAGGGCCTGTTCATCGGCATCGGCTTCGCGCTCGTTGGCCTGCCCTCGCCGGTGGTGTTCGGCGTGCTCGCCACCATCGCCGCCTTCCTGCCCGCCGGCGCCTCCCTCATCCCCATCCCCTTCATTCTCTATCTCGTGTTCACCGGGCACTGGGGCGCGGCCATCTTCCTGGCGTGCTGGACCGCGGCGGTGTCGGTGCTCGACAACATCCTGCGCCCGCTGCTCACGGCGCACCACGCCGAGGTCTCGACGCTCGCGATTTTCATCGGCGCGGTGGGCGGGGTGGGCGCGTTCGGCATCCTCGGCCTCATCATCGGCCCGGTGCTGCTCAGCTTCGTGGTGGCGCTGGTGCGCTTCGCGCAGGAGGGCCTGCCGGCGGACGCCTAGCGAGGGGAGCCTTACAGTAGAATGCGCCCCCCATGGATCTGTCCCCGATCCTCAATCCGCTGAACGACGCGCAGCGCGCCGCCGTCACCGCGCCGCTCGGCCCGGTGCTGGTACTGGCCGGGGCCGGCAGCGGCAAGACGCGCGTGCTGACGCACCGCATCGCCTGGGTGATCCAGGCCGAGGGCTCCTCCCCGCACAACATCCTCGCCGTCACCTTCACCAACAAGGCGGCCGCCGAGATGCGCGCGCGGGTCGAGAAGCTGCTCAACGTGCCGGGGAGCGCCTTGTGGATCGGCACCTTCCACGGCATCGCCCACCGCCTGCTGCGCGTGCACTGGCGCGAGGCCGGCCTGCCGCAGGGCTTCCAGATCCTCGACTCCGAGGACCAGCAGCGCCTCATCAAGAAGACGGTGCGCGCCGCCGAGCTCGACGAGACGCGCTGGGTGCCGCGCGAGGTGCAGTGGTTCATCAACTCCAACAAGGACGAGGGCCGCCGGCCCCGGCACCTCAAGGACGGCAACGAGCCGACCCGCGCCCAGCTCATCAAGCTGTACGGCGCCTACGAGGAGTCCTGCGCGCGCGCCGGGGTGGTGGACTTCGCGGAGCTGCTGCTGCGCGCCTACGAGCTGTGGCGCGACAACCCGGCGCTGCTGGCGCACTACCGGCGGCGCTTCCGGCACGTGCTGGTGGACGAGTTCCAGGACACCAACGACATCCAGTACGCGTGGCTGAAGCTGCTGGCGCCACCGCAGGCGATCGCCGCGGGCCAGCAGCTGGCCGCCGGCGATGCGCGCCCCAGCTACCCGTTCGTGGTGGGCGATGACGATCAGGCCATCTACAGCTGGCGCAACGCGCGCGCCGAGAACCTGCAGCTGTTCCGCCGCGACTATCCCCAGGGGCAGCTGTTCCGTCTGGAGCAGAACTACCGCTCCACCGCCACGATTCTCGAGGCCGCCAACGGCCTCATCGCCCACAACGCCGGGCGCCTCGGCAAGCAGCTGTGGACGGAGGGCGCGCGCGGCGAGCTGATCCGCCTGTATGCCGCCTTCAACGAGCGCGACGAAGCCGAGTTCGTCACCCACCGCATCCGCGAGCACGTGGCGCGCGGGGGCCTCAGGCGCGAGGTCGCCATCCTGTACCGGTCGAACGCGCAGTCGCGCGTGTTCGAAGAGGCGTTCCTGTCGGCGCGCGTGCCGTACCGCGTGTACGGCGGCCTGCGCTTCTTCGAGCGCGCCGAGATCAAGGACGCGCTCGCCTACCTGCGCCTGCTGTCGAACCGCCGCGACGACGCCTCGTTCGAGCGCGTGGTGAACCTGCCGACCCGCGGCATCGGCGCCAAGAGCCTCGACCTGCTGCGCGAGTACGCCCGGGGCGCGGGCACGTCGCTGTGGGAGGCGGCCGGCGGCTGCATCGCCAGCGGCAGCCTCGGCGCGCGTGCCGCCAGCGCCATCCACGGCTTCATGCTGCTCATCGAGCGGCTGGCCGGCGAGACGCGCGCGCTGGCGCT
>Ga0207707_10002490_pt1 | contig 16580 bp, 10 predicted proteins | sample KBSC83BmetaG_FD_184336 | JGI IMG/M metagenome (GOLD analysis project Ga0207707, IMG submission 184336) | Corn rhizosphere microbial communities from Kellogg Biological Station, Michigan, USA - KBS C8-3B metaG (SPAdes) (version 2) | ecosystem: Host-associated > Plants > Roots > Rhizosphere ...
GCGGCACCGACGGGTTGCCGGCAAAGAGCGACTCGAGCGCCGAACGATCGGCTTCGTTCAACGCGCTCGAGTGCTCCTCGGGCTCGGCCGGTGCGACGACCGGCTCCATTCCTGCGGCCGTTGACGAAGCCGGCTCGGGCGAGGGCGCAGAGCCTTCGGCGGGCGCGCCCGGCGCGCGACGCGTAGCAAACGACGTGAAGAAGCTGCGAATCGACTGCGTCGAGTATTCGCGGTGCTTCGCGGCCGAGATGATCTCGCCCGAGATCGACGCGACCAGAGGGATACTCGAATGCGCGCCGCGCTCCAGCGCCGCTATCCGCTCAGCGTACGACGAGTCGTGCGGATTCTTCGCCGCGAGATGCCGGTACACGTAGATCGCCTGATCGATGTGCCCCTGCTCGCGCAGCAACTCCGCTCCGGATTCGGTCATCATGAGATCGGGAAGCAACGCATCCGACGACGTACGGGGATGCAGATCGAGAATTCGTCCGATCGTCGGATCGTACGGCTCTTCGTCGAAGCTCTTCCCGTTGTCCGCGGGCTCCTCGGGCGTTTGATTCGCGGCTTCGGTAACGCCCGGTGACTCGAGCTCCGGATCCGCGAACAACGCTGCAACCGCGGCCGCAGTCGGCGCCGCGGCATCTGGCGCGGACGATGCCGTCTCGACCTCGACGATCGGGATATCCGCCGGCGCGAGATCCTCGATGTCGACGAAATCCGGCGCATCGGAGCTCGTGGGCTCGACAGCGGATTCTGGAGGAGTTGGCGCGTGGCGATCGTAGCCGGCGAGATATTCCGGGAGAATCGGATCCTCGAGCTTGGGCGCTGGCGGTGCGGGACGCGCGGACGCCGGCGTCTCGGCGTTCTCCGGAATCACGCCGATCGTAAAGCGCGGACGCATCGCCTGCGGCGACAGCGGCGTCACCGGCGTGCTGTCGGGATGGATGTCGCTCCAACTCACCGGCGCCGCTTCCCCTGACGTGTTGGCCAGCGCGTCCAGCGCATCGAGCTGCGCGGAGATCTCATCGTTCTGCGGATCGACCTCGAGGAGCTTGTGGTACCAGCCGCGGGCGGCGTCGAGGTCACCGCTCGCTCGCGCGATGTCGCCCAGCTGCCGCAGCGCGATCAGGTTTTCCGGGTCGAGCGCAAGCGCCGTCTCGAACGTCGACCGGGCTTCATCCGCCTCGCCGCGCTCGAAGAGCGCCTGGCCGAGCACGATGTAGCCGCTGATGTACGTGGGCTGGAGAGGGACGTGCGCACGACAGATCTCGATCGCGACATCGAGATCACCCAATTTTCGATACTCGTTGGCGAGGCGCGCGAAGACCCGGCGCGGATTCTCGGCGAATTGTTTTCGGAGGTCTTCGATCAGGGCGGAGTTGGCCATTCAAGCCCTCGGGGAGGCCGCGCAGCGTGAGGCGGCGAAGAGTCGGTGAAGATACATGAATCTGACGATCGAAGTCAATCGGAAGTCATACGCTGCCTTGATTTTACGTCGAACAATCCGATAGCTTTGCTGGCTCAGCCCGCCCGTTCCTCTCACGTGGTTGCAAGGAGTCAGGTACCGTGCTTCAAAGCATGCGGAGCGCCGCCAAGTGGATTTGGTGGGCCATCGCGATTCTGTTCCTCGTCACCTTCGTTTTTCTGGATCAATCCGGGTTGACGGGCAAAAAGGTGTCCGGTGGTACGTCGGTGGCGACGGTGAACGGCACGGACATCACGTACGAGAGTTACCTCCAGGCGACGCAGGGACGCATTCGGCAGGAGCAGGAGGGCGCGGGCGGCAAGTCGCTGACGCTCGATCAGGAGCGCAAGATCGAGGATGACACGTACAACGAGATGGTCACGGACATCCTGCTGAATCAGGAATACAAGCGCCGCGGCATCACGGTTACCGACGCCGAGATCCAGCAGGCGGCGCTCGCGAGTCCTCCTCAGCAGCTCGCGCAGAGCCCCGAATTTCAGACGGAGGGGCAATTCGACTTCGAGAAGTATCGGCGCTTTCTCACCAGCCCGATGGCCAAGCAACAGGGCGTGCTCCTGCAGCTCGAGGCGTATTACCGTGACGAGCTGCCCAAGCGGAAGCTTTTCGAGCAGATCGCGAATCCGGTGTACGTGACCGACGCGCAGCTCTGGCGCGCGTTCCAGGACTCGCACGATTCGGCGCAGGTGTCGTTCGTCGCGTTCGACCCCGCCTCGATCCCCGACTCGTCCGTGCACATCTCGGACGCCGAGATAAAGGCGTATTTCGACAGCCATCAGAAAGAGCTGGGAGATCGTCCGGGGCGCGCTGTAGTGTCGCTCGTTACGATCCCGCGCACGGTGACCGCGTCCGACACGGCGGCCGCGCGCGCGAAGGCGTTGGCGCTCCGCGCTCAGATCGAGGCCGGTGCAAGCTTCGACGAGGTCGCGAAGCAGCAGTCAGCCGACTCCGGATCCGCGGTGAAGGGCGGCTTGCTCGGCCGCGTGGGTCGTGGGCAGTTCGTGAAGCCGTTCGAGGACGCTGCTTATGCGCTCAAGCCGGGCGAGCTTTCGCAGCCGGTGCTGAGCCCATTCGGCTTCCACATCATCAAGGTCGATGAGCACAAGGGCGATTCGTTGACGGTGCGGCACATTCTCGTGCGCATCGTGCAGAGCGATTCCACCGCAGCGCAAACGGACCGCGAAGCCGACTCTCTCTCGAAGGCGGCCAGCATCGACAAGCCGGAGGAGTTCGACAGTGTTGCGCGCTCGCTCCGTCTCCCGGTGGGACACGCGGTGGCGATCGAATCCGATCCTCTCACCTGGAACGGGAAGTACGTGCCAGGCGGTTCCGCGTGGGCGTTTGGCGGCGCGAAGGTGGGCGAGACGAGCGACCTGATCGACGCCGACAACGCGTACTATCTCGTCCGACTCGACTCCCTGCAGGAAGGCGGCAAGCCCACGCTGGCCGTCGTCAGCGATGACATCCGCCGCGAGCTCGTCCAGAAGAAGAAGATCGAGATGTTGATGCCCAAGGCGCAGCAGTTGGTGGATGCCGTGCGTGGCGGCAAGACGTTGGAGGCGGCGGCGCAGGCGGCGGGGCTCAAGGTGGAAAAGAGTCCGTCGTTCGCTCGCACCACTCAGGTGGCGTCGCTCGGTCAAACCACCGAGGCGATCGGGACGGCGTTCGGTGCGGCGGTGGGATCGGTGTCGCCGCCGGCGAGGGGTCAGAACGACGTGATCGTGATGCGTGTGGACCGCCGCGTCGATGCGGATCGCGCGGCGTTCGACAAGCAGAAGCAGCAGCTACGCGAGCAGATGCTCGAGCGTGTGAGGCAGCAGCGCGTGCAGCAGTACGTTGCGTCGTTGCGCGATGCCGCCAAAATCGAAGACAATCGCCGGCTGGTGAAACAGAACGCGCGTCAGGCGACGAGCTGAGTCACAGCTGGCGTCACTGCAACAGACGCTTGGGCTCCGGGCGATTCTCCTCGGACACCGGCGTCGCGTCGAGCCCGCGCGGCGCCTCGCTGCGCAGCGGCTCCGCGCGTGGCGGCGTCGTGACCTCGTGCGTGACGTCGTTGATGTTCTTCTTGAACTCCTTGATTCCCTTCCCGAACGATGCCGCCACCTCCGGAATCCTCTTCGCGCCGAAGAGGAGGAGGATGACGATCATGATCATGAGTATTTCGCCAAAACCCAGCTGACCGAACATAGGAACCCCCTAGAAGAGCGAACGCGCGATGAGGTACGCCACCAATATCCCGAGAACGCTGAGCAGCGAAACATCCAATGCCACGGGACCGATGGCGAATTTTACAATGATCAGATCGATCGAGAGTGCGCTGAGCTGCGGCGTGACCCCGGTCGTGAGGAACTCCTTCACTGCCCCAGCCGGCAGGAAGTGACGAGCCACCTGTGTCATCAGGCCGCCGCAGATGAAGCCGATCGCCAGTACTACGGCATGAAACCCTGGCCGGTGCTTGGAAGATCCACGAGGCGGCATCACTGGCTTCGGTCGAGGGCATAGGCAATCGCGTCGTGGAGCGCGCCGCGCGCCGGAGTATCGGGAAAATCGGTAATCGACATCGCAGCCTCGCGAGCGTATTCGTCGCCGCGGCGGCGCGCGTAGTCGAGACCGCCGCGATGCGTGACGATCTCGATCACTCGCGCAATCTGAGCATCGCTCGGTTCGGCACTGTCGAAGAGCAGGTCAACTTCGCGCCGCTCGGCCCCGGACATCGATCGCAGCGCCGCGATGAGCGGCAACGTCACCTTGTGCTCGCGCAGATCGAGTCCGCTCGGCTTTCCCGTGGTGTGCACATCGCTCGTGTAGTCGAGCAGGTCGTCGGCAACCTGGAAGGCCATGCCGAGCTGCTCGCCATAGCGCGCGAGCGCCGCTCGCCGCGCGCGTGCGCCCGCCAACGCGCCGATCTCGCACGCCGCCGAGAGCAGCGACGCCGTTTTCGAACGTATCAGCGCTTCATAATCGGTTTCCGTGAAACCGAGTGCGTCGAGTGCGGTGAGCTGTCGCATCTCGCCCACCGTCATCGCGTTCGTGGCATCGGACAGCACCCGCAGAACCTCGAGATCACTCGCTCGCACGAGCTCCACGACGGCGCGCGAGTAGAGAAAGTCGCCCATGATCACCGACACCTGGTGACTGAAGAGCGAGTTCACTGTCGGCATCCCGCGACGAAGCGCCGAGTGATCGACGGAGTCGTCGTGGACGAGCGTGGCGAGGTGCACGAGCTCGAGAATGGCGGCGAGCGTCGTCGCGCGCGGCTCGGGACGACCGTCCACGGCGCTCGCCAGCAGCACGAGCGTGGGCCGGAACATCTTCCCCTTCATCAACAGCAAGTGGCTGTTGACCGCATCGATGAGTGGCAGCTGGGCGAGGATGATCCGCTGCAGCTCTTCCGACACGAGATCGAGGCGCTCGCGAACCGGTGCCTGAATGTCCACGAGTGTGGGTGTGATTGCGGCGCGAGGGTGTACGGAGGCGCTCATCGCGCCTTTCGCTCCACCGTCGCGAGGCGATCTCCCACGTCCCGAAACTGGATGTCCACCGTGAACACGCGCTCGTAGTACCTCACCGCATCTCCCCACTTCTGCAAGGATTCCGAAGCGTACCCCAGCAAGTACAATACACCGACGAGCGTGTCATCGCTGGTATTCGCGTCGTTGAGCGCGCGCAGCAGGATCGTCATCGCGATCTGATACTGCCGCTTCTCGACGAAGCATTGGCCCAGCGCCTCGTAGGTGCGCACGCGCTGCTCGGTTCCTCGCAATGCCTTCTGGAACTCGCTGATCGCCTCGTCCAGCAGCCCCATTTCCTTGTAGGCGATGCCGAGATCGTAGTGGCTCTCGTGATCCGTTTCATCGACGTTGGACGTCACGCCCTGCTTGAACTTCGCCAGCATGTCGCCGAACTCCACCAGATCATCCGGCTGTTCCTCGCTGTCCTGCACCACCGTGCGGCTGTTCTTCGGCGCCTCGTCCTCGCGCATCCAGTCGGCGAGGTTGACGAAGCTCTCGTCCGTGGAGGCAGCAACGGGCTCGCGCGCACGCGGAGGTACGACTTCGGCCTCGGCGGGCGGCAGTTCGAGCTCTGCGCCGAGCTCCATTATGGCCGACGTCGCGCGTGCCTCGGAAGGCGAAAGCTCGAGCACGCGGCCGTACACCGCGCGCGACTTATCGAGCTGGCCGCTCCGGAAAAGACTCTCGGCGAGCGCAAGGTACGCGTCGACGAGCTGCGACTTGTCGTTCGCACGAACCGCGTACTCCACACGCTTCTGGTGGTAGCGCACCGAGTCCGGCTCGACGCGGATCAGCTCATTGGCGCTGCGGCTCGCCGCGGCGAGATTTCCCTCCCGCTCGTAGCCGAACATCGTCGCCTCGAGCTCCATCATGCCACCGGCACGGTCGCCCTCTTCGAGCAGCGCCTCGGCCAGCTGCCGATGCAGATCCCACGCGGACGGGGTCTGCAAGAGCGCGCGTCGCAGCTGATCGGCGCGACTTGGCGGCGGCGGACCGGCGGGTTCGGGCGCCGCGGCCGGCGGCGCGTCGGCGGGCTCGGTCTGCCACACCAACTCGACCTTCTCGTCCACTTCCTCGTCGGCGGAGAACGGCGATGCATGGGCGTCGGCGGGCTCCTCATCCGGCTCGGCCTCGAGCATCGGAAGCCCCGACAACGCTTGGTCGCGATCCATGTCGCGGGTGTGCGAATCCCGCTCGTCCATCTCGAGCATCGGGAGCGGCGGGCCGCCGTCGGGAACGTCTGGGTCCATCTCGAGCGAGGGCGATTGCTCGACGTCCAGCGTGTTGATGAAGGTGAGCCCTTCGCCAACTAACTGGCGTTCATCCTCTTCATCGAGCGGCACGTCGAGCATGGGCAGGTCGCTCGCCGTTTGAATCTCGTCGTCCAACTCGATGGAATTCAGCTCTATCGATGGCTGCTGTTCGATCTGCAACTCGTCGAGCATCGATGGGATCGACGGCTCGGCATCGCTCGTGATCGGCGCAGCACTATCGGGCATCACGAGGTACGACTGATCCTCGAGCTCTGCGAGCGGCGCGATGTCGCGCCCAGCCTCGTCGTCTACCGCGGTGTCGGTGTTCTCGAAGCCGGTGATGAGTCCGAGATCGATGTGGCTGACGATGCCGTCTCCGGCGGCGCGGTCGCCGTCGGCGAGAATCGCGCCGTGCGACAATCCCGGGAGCGGCGGGACATCAGTGGACGTGGCCGCCGCATCGAGATCGATGACAATCTCCTCATCCGGATCGATGAGCGGCATCTCGATCGCGACCGCTTGCGGCGCGGCGGGAGGCACGGGTGAGGCGGGCGGCGCGGCGGGAGGCGCGGGCGACTCTGGCGGCGCGGCGGGCGGCACGGGCGGCGCGGTGGGAGACACCACCGTCCACGCGGTCTTGCCTGAACCGGGCGCTTTCGACGCAGTGGACGGCGCGGCGATCGACCGCGCCGGCTCGTCGTAGTTGACGTCGAGGAAGATCAGATCCCCGCCCTTTGGCGACGTCGGCCGCACGACTTCCTTCGGCTCGACATCGGGATCGAGCGCCTTCATCCGGTCGACGGTTGCGCGCGCCTCTGCCGAACGACCCTCGGCCGAGAATTTCTCGTAGAGCGCGTGGAGCTGTTCGATCGCTTCCGACTTGCGATCCTTGCGCACCAACTGATCGGCGAGCATGAGCCGAATGTCCGTCTGGTCGGGACAGAGGTCGGCGAACTCCTTCAGCGCGCGAAACGCCTCCTCGAGATGCCCGGACTTCTGCATCCGATCCGCGTACTCGAGGAAGTTCTGCTTCGCATCGTTGATGAATCCCTTGCGCGCGCTGATTTTGCCGAGCTTGTAGTAGACGGAGTTCCGCCCGGGCGCATTGCGCAGGATTTTGTTGCACAACGCGATGGCATTATTGAAGAATCCGCCATCCGTGTACAGGTCGACCGCCTTCTCGTAGTGGTCGACGGCTTCACTCACATCCCCACGCCGCAACAGCAGGTCGCCGACGCGGTTATAGAGGGCAACGTCGGCTTCGTCGACGTGCTCATCCAGTTCCGCCAGCACCAGCGTGTATGTATCGAGCGCCTTGTCGAACTGCTTCTTCTGCTCGTACTCGAGCGCTCGCTTCTTGAGCTTGGCGACGTCTGGCATCAGCGCGTGGAGAGCTCCAAAGGCGGGGCGACCACTCCGCGCGAGGCGCGGGGCAGCCTAGTCAAGTTATTGGTAACTCACTAGGGTAACAAGGTTTGCCGAGTGCCCATGTCCCTCTGCATCGACGGTCTCCGTACCAATACGGCAACTCACGAATGTCCTCCATGTCGAAGAGGGCGAGGTCGGCCGAGAAGCCGCGGGCGAGTTGACCAGTCTCAGTGGCCAGTCCGAGGGCGGCGGCGCCGTTGACGGTGGCGGCGAGCATCGACTCCGCGACGCTCATGTGCAACTCGCTGACGGCGAGCGTGAGAATGAGCGGGAAGTTGCACGTGGGCGACGTTCCGGGATTGAAGTCGGTGGCGAGAGAGACTGGCGCTCCGGCATCGAGAAGTGCGCGTGCGGGAGGACGCGTTCCCTTGCCCAGAAACAACATGGTGCCCGGAAGAAGGGTGGCGACGGTTCCGGAGCGGGCGAGCGCCGCGATGCCGGTGGCGGAAATCGCCGCGAGGTGGTCGGCCGATGTAGCGCGGAGCTCGGCCGCAAGCTCGGCGCCTCCGGAAGGCGCAAGCTCGTCGGCGTGCAGCTTGAGCCCGAGTCCGGCGGCTCGGGCCGCGGCGAGGATCTCGCGGCTTTCGCCGACGGTGAAAACTCCGGGCTCGCAGAAGACGTCGGCGAAGTGGGCGAGGCGCTGGTTGACGACGAGGGGGAGCATCTCGGCGATCAGCATTTTGACATAACTGGCGCGTGCAGCTGGAGTCGTGCGTGCCTCTTTCGGGATCTCGTGCGCGCCGAGCCAGGTCGGCACGATGCGAATCGGCACCATCACCGACGCGCGAAAAATCACGCGCAGCAGCTTCAGCTCATCCTCCACTGACAGCCCGTATCCAGACTTCACCTCCACCGTGGTGGTGCCGTACGACGCCAGCCGCTCGAGGCGCGGGATCGCAAGCGCGAGGAGCTCGTCCTCGCCACGCGCGCGCACGTCGCGCACCGATGCGTGGATTCCCCCGCCCTGCCTCGCGATCTCCATGTAGTCCGCTCCGGCGGCGCGCCGCTCCTGTTCCTCGTAGCGTGCGCGTCCGAAGATCGCGTGCGTGTGCGAGTCCACGAGTCCCGGCGTGAGCACGCGCCGCCCGCAGTCGATGATCCTCGCGCCCGCGTACGCTCGCTCGAGCTCCGCGCGCGGGCCCACTGCAGCGATGCGCTCGCCCTCGACGGCCACCGCGCCATTCGTGAGCACGCCGCAGTCGCGCATCTCGGTTCCGATGCGCGCACGCGCCGGACCAGCGCACGTCACGATCTGGCTCGCGTTGACGAAGAGAAGCGTCATTGCGCAGTCGCCATCACGTCGCGCACTCGCGCGATGGTCAGCGGCGCCTGCGCCTCACCGCGACAGGCGTAATAGCACGCATTGCAATCGATGGGAGTGTAGCGCTTGAAGTCGCGCCAGTGATAGTCCGACGGAAAGTCCGGGCAGCGGCGCACCTGCCCCGCCGGATCGATGTGAATAGTGCGCACCCCCGAGTTGCACGAGTCGTGCATCGCTCCGCTGAAGAAGCGCGGCACCTGTTGCAGGTAATAATCCGAGCTCACGATCACGCCTCGTTTTTTCCGCTTGAACGCGAGAAGCTCCGCGATTACCGCCTCGAGATGCTGCTGCTCCTCCCGCGCGACCAGATGCGCGCGGTTACCGTTCTTCGCGTCCGTGTACGCGCTGAACGACACGCCAACACCCAGAGCCGCTGCGCGCTCGACGATGGGCACGAGCTGGTCGAGGTTCGACTGCTTGATGACGGTATTGAACCGGATGCCATCGATGCCGAGCGCGCGCATGCGGGGCACGGTGTCGAGGATCTTCGCCGCGAGCCCTGGAATGCCGCGCGCGTGATCGTGACGCTCGTCCAGATAGTCGAGCGAGATGTTGAATTGATTGAGCCCGGCCTTCCACAGCGATCGAGCGCGCTCCGGCGAGAGCATCGCGCCGTGCGTGATGAGCGCGAGATACCGTACTCGAATCGCGCCGGCCACCGCCGCCACGAGCTCTTCCAGGTCGCGGCGTAGAAGCGGCTCTCCGCCCGTGAAGGTGATCATCAACGGATTGAAATACCGCGCCGCCTCGGCGTAGCTCTCGACGTCGCTGCGCGCGGCGTCCGGACCGTTCTTCCAGTAGTCGCAGAAGTCGCAGTGAGCGTTGCAGCGCATCGTGACCTCGAAGTGCACGAGGATCGGAAAGCGCTTGAGGTGCAGATACGCGTACTTGGCGGCGAAGAGCGGAACGTGCCACGGCTTGAATCGAGCGCTGAGCATGGCGCGCTACTCGCGCGAGCCCTGCATGGGGAGCGTTATCCCGTGTTGTTCGGCCGTGCGCAGCGCGCTCTCGTAACCCGCGTCAGCGTGGCGCGCGACCCCGAGCCCCGGATCGTTGGTGAGCACTCGCTCGAGCCGAACGCGCATCTCGGGCGTGCCGTCGGCGACGATCACCTGTCCGGCGTGCAGCGAGTTGCCGATGCCGACGCCGCCGCCGTGGTGGAACGACACCCAGCTCGCGCCGCTCGCGACGTTGAGCAGCGCGTTGAGGATCGCCCAGTCCGCGATCGCGTCGCTGCCGTCGCGCATCGCTTCCGTCTCGCGAAAGGGCGACGCCACCGAGCCCGTATCGAGATGGTCGCGGCCGATCACGATGGGCGCGGACAGCTCGCCACTCGCGACGAGATCGTTGAGCGCCACGCCAAACTTCGCCCGATCACCCTGGCCGAGCCAGCAGATGCGGGCGGGAAGTCCCTGAAAGTGGACCTTCTCGCGCGCGAGCTTGATCCAGCGCGCGAGCTGCGCGTCGTGCGGAAAGAGATCGAGCACCAGCTTGTCCGTGCGGTACAGATCCGCCGGATCTCCGGAGAGCGCGACCCAGCGGAAAGGTCCCCTGCCCTCGCAGAAGAGCGGCCGCACGTACGCCGGAACGAAGCCCGGAAAGTCGAACGCGTGCGCGAGCCCCGCATCGTGCGCGACCGTGCGGATGTTGTTCCCGTAGTCGAAGGTGATCGCGCCGCGAGAGCGCATCTCGAGCATCGCGCCCACGTGTGCGACCACGCTCGCCGTCGCGCGCGCTACGTAGCCCGCGGGATCCGAGCGACGCAGCGCCGCGGCGTCCGCGAGCGAGATGCCGGCCGGAACGTAGCCGTTGAGCATGTCGTGCGCGCTCGTCTGATCGGTGAGCACATCAGCTGTGACGCCGCGTCGCACGAGCTCGGGGAGCACCGTCGCGGCGTTGCCCACGAGCCCCACCGAGAGCGGCTGACGGGCGCGTTGTGCCGCAGATATCCACTCGAGCGCCTCGTCGAGGCTCGCCGTGCTGCGATCGCAGTAGCCCGTCTCCACGCGCTTCGCGATGCGTGCCTCGTCCACTTCGACGCCGAGGAACGCTGCGCCCTGCATCGTGGCGGCGAGCGGCTGCGCGCCGCCCATGCCGCCGAGTCCCGCGCTGAGCACGAATCGCCCGGCGAGCGTGCCGTCGAAGTGCTCGCGCGCCACCGCACCGAACGTCTCGAAGGTGCCCTGCAGAATGCCCTGCGAGCCGATGTAGATCCAAGACCCCGCGGTCATCTGGCCGTACATCATGAGCCCCTTTCGCTCGAGCTCGCGAAAGACGTCCCACGTGGCCCAGCGGCCCACGAGGTTGCTGTTGGCGATGAGCACGCGCGGCGCGCTGCGATGAGTGCGGAATACCGCAACCGGTTTGCCGCTCTGAACCAGCAGCGTCTCATCGTTCTCAAGCTCGCGCAGCGAACGCACGATCGCGTCGAAGCACTCCCAGTTCCGCGCCGCCTTACCCGTTCCACCGTACACCACCAGGTCATCCGGACGCTCGGCCACTTCCGGGTCGAGATTGTTCATCAGCATGCGGAGCGCCGCCTCCTGCTGCCATCCCTTGCAGGAGATCGCGCTGCCGCGCGGCGCGCGCACGGGGCGCGGGCCCGCGGGCGCGCTGACGATGGAAGTCGTCATACGAATACGGAGGTGGAGGTGGTCGCATCGCCGGGCGCGTGCGTCACGTCGTCGAACGCGCCATCGCCGATCGCGCGGCGCAGCACGGCGATGTCGCCGCTCAACACGCGATCTCGCTCGAGGCGCGGAACGAGCTCGCGCACGTGCGCGTGCAGGCGAGCGACGCGACGCGCGGGCTGAAGCGGTGCGCGGTAGTCGATGGCCTGCGCGCCGCACATCAGCTCGATCGCGAGAATGTGCGCGACGTTGTTGACGATGCGGCGAAGCTTCCACGCGGCACCCATCGCCATGGGGACGACGTCCTCCTTGTTGCCGTCGGTGGGAATCGTGTCCACGCTCGCGGGGTGCGAGAGAACCTTGCATTCGCTCGCGAGCGACGCCGCGGTGACCTGCGCCATCATGAAACCGGAGTTGACCCCGGCCTCCGGACTGAGGAAGGGTGGAAGCCCCTGGTTGAAGTCGGGGTGCACGAGCCGGTCGGTGCGGCGCTCCGACATCGTGGCGAGATTCGTCATCGCGATCGCGAGCACGTCCAACGCCATCGCCACGGCCTGGCCGTGGAAATTCCCGCCGCTCATCATGGTGCCGTCGTCGAACACCAGCGGGTTGTCGGTGGCCGCGTTTAGTTCGCGCGACACGAGCCCCTCGGCGAACTGCATCGCGTCGAGCACCGGGCCGTGCACCTGCGGCATGCAACGAAGCGCATAGGCGTCCTGCACCCGCGGGTCGCCGAAGCGATGCGAGTCGCGGATCTCGCTGTCGGCGAGCAGCGCGCGAAGCAACGCCGCCGATCGAAGCTGGCCGAGCTGGCCGCGAGCGACGTGAATGCGCTCGTCGAAAGCGTCGGGGGTGCCCATCAATCCCTCGAGCGTCATCGCGCCGGCAGCGTGCGCGACGCGCCAGATGCGCTGGATGTCCATGAGCGCGACGGCGGCGACGGCGGTGTGTGCCTGCGTGCCGTTGATGAGGGTGATTCCCTCCTTGGGCTGCAGCACGACGGGCTCGAGCCCGGCATGCGCGAGCATCGACGCAGCCGGGCCGGCGTTGTCGCCGCGGTGCAGCACGCCCTCGCCGATCAACGTGAGCGCCAGATGCGCGAGGGGCGCGAGATCACCGCTCGCGCCCACGCTACCCTGTTCCGGGACTTCGGGATAAAGTCCGGCATTGAGCATTCCCGCGAGAAGGTCGATGAGATCCGCGCGCGCGCCGGAATATCCCTTGGCGATGACGTTGGCGCGTAGCAGCATCATCGCGCGCACCTCTCGCTCCGGCAGCAGCGCACCAACGCCCGCGGCGTGACTGCGCACGAGGTTCACCTGCAGCTCGCTCAGCCGATCGAGCGGGATGGCCATCTCGGAGAGTTTGCCGAAGCCTGTGGTCACGCCGTACGCGACGTCGCCGCGGCGCACGATCTCATCCACGAAGTGGCGCCGGCGCGCAACGAGATTCCGCGCGACCGGCGCCAGCTCCACTTCTCCATCTCCGTGCGCCACCAGCCACACGTCCCGCAGCGTGAGTGAGTCCCCGTCGAGCTGTATTCGCTGCTTCATGCGCGAAAGCTACGAGCGAGGAGTGCCAGAGGCTACCGCACTCGACGCAGCTCCGGATTGCCGAAGTCGGTCTGATACGCCCAGTCGAGAATCAGGTAGTCAGCGCCGACGTGCGTCACGCGAACGGCTCCGAAATGCAGCCCGTCGCTCAGCTCCGTCTGGAACACATAGGCGTAGCCTGGAACCGCCTCGATCGAACCGGTGATGTAGCCGTCGAGCGGTGCGACGTCGATCGAGGTGAGGTCTTCAACGGGATCCTGGCTGTAGAGCACGACGCTCGTGCCATTGCGTATCGTCGTCAGCCAGATCGAGCCGTCGTTGTGCCGATCCACGCGGAAGTCGATGTCGGTGCGATCACCCGAGACTACCTGTCCAAGCAACGACGAGCTCGGGAACTGGAATCGAAAGCCGCTCGTCGACAGCTGCGACTGCGCCGCATCGATGAGCACGTTGCGCGCGTCGTAGCGCGGCGTGTCGTAGCGCGGCGATGCCCACTCGCTCTCGCGTCCGTTCACGGTCACGGCACTCACGTCGAAGCAGAGCGGTACGCCGTTGGAAAGTCCGGATACGACGAAATCCTCCGAGACGGACGTTCCCTCGAGCGCCCAGTTCCGGTCGTCGCACACGTTATGGTCGAGATCGTAGGATGTTGAGTAAACATTGTAGTGCTCGAACAGATCGGGGCGCGCGAGCCGCGAGTTCGCATCCCACGACAGCTGAATGGCGCCGTTCAGCGACACCGAGACGAGCGCGTTCGGCGCATCGAGCGAACCTCCCCCACCGGGATTCGTTCCGTAGTCGCTTGAGCACGCGGCGAGCGCGAGCAGGGCAGCTGGAAGTGCAATCGTGCGACGCATCGAAAGCTCCGAAGGAGTGATGCCAGCACACATGTGCACGGCTCGCGCCAGCGGGGCCATCAGGCTAAACCGCTATTCCCCATTGACTTACGATCGGCGGGTCGAACGTACTGTCCACGGTGGTGGACAGCGCTGCGACCGCGCAAAGAAACACTCACGGCTAGCCCGGAGCTCGCGCTATGGCGACGTCTCCTGCGGGCGGTAAGTGCGCCGGTCGTAGTTGAACTTCAGATTCGGCTCGGCGATCAGCGAGATGAAGAAGTTGAATGCAAAGTTGCCGTTGGGTGCCTGGGTGAACGCGAAGATCGCGCGCCAATCGTGCATGTCGCGCTGCAGGCTCACGACGTGGTCGGAGAACTGGTGGAGCTCGAAGTCGTAGCCGGTAGTCCACTGCATCGACCAGCGCGGCGTGATGTGAAAGGCAATGTTGCCGCGCAGCGTGCTTTGTGCCGGGCTCACGTACTGCGTCGCTCCGCCGATGATCTGCGACACCGTATCGGTTGGTGGCGGATTCTGGAGGCAGCGCTGGTACGTGATCGGATCGACGAGGAACGGCCGGCAGAGCGTCTTCACGTCGAGCACACGCACGTTCGAGCCGGTGATCGGCCGCGAGCGGGACTGCGTGAAGCTCACCGAGAGATTCCACCCCTGGTTGGCGTTGATCGCGTACGGATAGCGCGAGCCCACTGAGCCCGCAGTGGCGGGAAGATCGTTGATCCCCTGCCCCGTGCTCCCGGTCATCGGGTTGCCGTTGTTGAGATTCGAGCCCACCGGCGCAGTGTCGGGAGTAACGGTGTGTCCGAATAGTTTCTGCAGCGTCGTGAACGGATTGCTGTTCTTCCCGACCGTGAACGTCGCCGTCATGCCCGTACGAAACGGTTTGAACTGTGCGGTGTCGCTGAGCGGATCACCCTGGAATAGCGAATAGTTCGATGAGAAGTCGAACCCCGGCAGCAGGTCCGACTGGAGGTTGTAGCTGAAGCTGTTGCTCGTGACGCCAAAGCGGTGCGTTCGCGATGCGACGACGAAGTCGTAGTCGATGGGCGACATGTTGATCGACAGAAGCTTGATCTTGTCGCCCGCATCCGGCGCGGTGTCGGACTTGGAGTGGAGCTTTGCCTCGAGCACCTGGTTCAGCTGGAACTGCATCGTCTCCTGCCGCAGGCCGCCGAGGTAGCCTGAGCGAGTGCGGCCGGTCGCGAGGAGGAATTCATCGCTGACCGCGGCGGCAGGTGCGTAGGTGAACGAAAGGCGCGGCTGAATCGACTGGCGGAGCCGCGAGAACGGGCCGAAGCCGGGGAAGAACGCGAAGAAGGTGGGCGACGACGAGAGACCGGTGGTGGGACGCTTCGACTGATGGATCCACTGCCCGTTCGTGAGCGTGGTGCGCACGAAGTACGCGTAGCTCCCGTCCGCATTGGTGAGCGAAACGAACGGCGCGACGTTCCAGGTGCCCTGCAGAATTCCAGGGAGCGAGAACTGCGTGTCCCAGTCGAGCTGCGTCTTTCTGAAATTCGCGTAGGTGCGCGAGCCCGTCTGCACGCCGGTGTTGAAATCGAACTGCGTGACCGTAGTCGGCAGATCGTTGAGCTGATCGTTGTAGCGGAAGCTGTTGTTCAGCTCGAAGCGCCCGATGCGAAAGGGCGTCTGAAACTGCGCGGTGGTGGTGCGCGTGTTCGCAGTAACCGCGCTGCTGTCCAGCTTCCCGGAGGCGTCGGTTCGATATCGGAAGATCGAGTTGTTGTCGAGGTTGAACGCCTGGTTGTTGTCCACCGAGAGCGATGGCGTCCACGCGAGCCACGATGAAAGGTTGATCGGCTGGGCGGTGAGCGAGAAGTTCGGGAAGTCCTGGTTCACAAGCGGGCGCCCAGCGTACTGCGAGCGCGATCCGCCCACCGTGACGTTGAACGGGCCGAGCTTCTGTGTCAGCGCGAGCTGCGACGAGATCGCGGCGAGTGCCTGCGCCACGGTGAGCGCGTCCTGCTGGTACACGGTGGTGTTGCTCGAGTAGTTCAGATTCATGTTCAGGCTGCTGCTCTGCGAGAACTGCTGCGAGTGCGCCCAGTTGAATCCGATCGTCTTGTCGCCGTTGCTGTACGTCCAGTAGCTCGCGCGAATGCCGCCGCTCACGAAACGATTGAGCCATCGATAGCGGTACTCGCCGTTGTACTTCATGTAGCCGAAGTCGCCGGTCTGGTTGCTCGTGCCGCTTCGCCAGTCGAAGGAGACGAGCGCGTCCATGTAGTCGTTGATGTTGAAGTAGTAGCCTAGGTTCTCGATCGACCGCACGTAGTCCGGCGAGGTGCGCACGATGTCGGTGATGCCGAAGCGCGGCGGAATGATCCCGCTGCGGCGTCCCGAGCGCATGTCCTGGAAAATGAAGGGAAGCCAGAGCACTGGTATGTCGCCCACGTAGAGCACGGCCGGACGCGCGACGAGCAGCGACTTGCTGATGATCTTCACGTCCGACGACTGGAAGTGATAGTGCGGCTCCGGCAGATCGCAGCTCGTGATCGACGCGTCCTCCGCGTACGAGATGC
>Ga0207707_10002492_pt1 | contig 16577 bp, 16 predicted proteins | sample KBSC83BmetaG_FD_184336 | JGI IMG/M metagenome (GOLD analysis project Ga0207707, IMG submission 184336) | Corn rhizosphere microbial communities from Kellogg Biological Station, Michigan, USA - KBS C8-3B metaG (SPAdes) (version 2) | ecosystem: Host-associated > Plants > Roots > Rhizosphere ...
GCTCACCGGTTGGCTGGGCCGCTATCTCGACGCGGTCGGCACGTCCGACAATCCGCTGCAAGGGCTGTCCCTGACCGGCTCGCTGGAGCCCGCGCTTGCGACCGCGAAGGTGCCGGTCGCCGCGATCGACGGCCCCGACCAGTACGACTTCTGGTCGCCCGGCGTCTGGGGCCAGGTCGAGGACCGGATGCTCGAGGCGATCGGGATGCTGGGCAACTCGGGCGCGCACGACGCTGCGTCGCGCACTGCGGCGAAGGTCGCGGGGCAGTCGGCGACGCTCCGCCGTCAGCTGCAGCCGTTCGGCGGGAAGAAGCTCGTCCCGGCCGTGCCTTACCCGACCGGCAATGACCAGTTCCCGCGCAGCCTGCAGGGGCTGGCGGCGATGATTGCCGCCGGACTGCCGCTGCGCTGCGTCGCGCTCGAGGCGACCGGCCAGTACGACACGCATGCCGACCAGGTGTCCGAGCTGACGCCGGCGCTGACGACGACCGCTGCTTCGCTGTACTCGTTCCAGCGCGACCTGGAGGCGCGCGGGGTCGCCGACCGCGTGCTGACGCTCGTGTGGAGCGAGTTCGGCCGGCGTGCCGAGGAGAACGGCTCGGGCGGGACCGACCACGGCGCCGCCGGCACGGGCTTCCTGATCGGGACAAAGGTCGCGGGCACCCAGATCGGTGAGTACCCGGGCCTCTCGACGGGCCTCGACCGTGACGGCAACCTGAAGGCGACGAGTGACTTCCGCGGCGTGTATGCCGCGCTGTTCGAGCAGTGGCTTCGCTTCGACGCCGAGCGCGTCCTGCCGCACGTCTCGAAGTTCAAGCGTCCGACGCTCGTCAAGTGAAGCTCGCAGTCCTGACCGGGCTGCTCGGGTTGTCGTTGTTCCATGCGACGCCGAAGGCGGCGGCGCCGTCGCGGGTGCAGGTGGTGGCGCGCGAGTTCTCGTTCTCCCTTTCGCGCGTGCGCGTGCATTCGGGCACTGCGGTGATCGAGCTCGCGAACTTCGGCCAGGACTTGCACGACCTGCGGGTGCAGCGCGTCGGGGCAAGGCACATCGCCGGCCTCGGGGTCATCCCGGCGGGCGGACGTGCCGACTTGACGGTGAAGCTCGCGCCGGGGCGATACTCGTTCTGGTGCTCCGTCGCGAACCATCGCCAGCTCGGCATGCGGACCACGTTGGTCGTCACCCGCTAGTCGTCGACGACGTCGGCGACCCGCACGGCGCGCCGGTCGTCTACCTGCACGGCGGTGGCGACTCCCGGCTGTCGCGTCATCCCGACGATTCGATCGCGGAGTCACTCGGAGTGCGCTTGCTGGCGGTCGATCGCTGCGGGCCGGCGCGCCGCTTCGCGTCGCTGCGCGCGTGGGCGGACGCGACCGCGGGTGCGCTCGGCGTCGACCGGTTCGGCGTGATCGGCTGGTCGGCGGGAGGCCCGCATGCGTTGGCGCTCGCCGCGGTCGCGCCGGAGCGTGTGACGCGGGTCGCGCTCGTCGGTTCGATGCCGCCCGTCGATCTCGTCGCCGAGCTTCAGCGCGACGTGCGCGCGGCAATGCGTGCGGCGCGGGTCTCGCCACGCGTTGCGGCGCATGGGCTAGAGCGGTGGGGCAGGCAGCCGACGCCGCCGACGGGCGATCCCGCGTGTGACGAGGCGTACGCGCGCGGTCGCGTCGAGTCGTTCCGGCACGGCGGACTGTGGCTCGCACGCGAGCTCGCGTACCTCGGGCGAGCGTGGGGGTTCGAGCTTGGGGACGTCCAGGCCCCGGTGACGCTGTGGTGGGGGACAAACGACACCGTCTGCCCGCCGTCGATCGCCGAGGCGTTCGCCGCGCGTCTGCCGCACGCCGAGCTGCGTCTCGTCGAGGGGACACATCAGCTGCTCTTCAGCCGCTGGCGCGACATCCTCGCTAGCGCGGCGGCCTGAGCGCGGCGAACTCGTCCGTCACCTCGAGCCGCTGCGACGCGAAGCGGAAGAGCGCCGCCGGGCGGCCGCCCGTGCGGCCCGGCGCGCGGTGGCCGTCGACGCGCTCGAGCGCGCCGCGACGCAGGAGCACCCGCTGCAGGTTCGTCGCCGACACGTCGTGGCCGAGCGCCGCGACGTACAGCTCGCGCAACTCCGAGATCGTGAACACCTCCGGTGCGAGCGCGAAGCCGAGGTTCGTATAGGAGAGTTTCGCCCGGAGCCGCGCCTGCGCGGCGGCGACCAGCTCCCGTTCGTCCGGCGGCGTCCGCGCACCCACCACGTGCCAGTCCCCCGCGAGCTCCGACTCCGGGCGCGCAAACCCGACGTACGCGGTCGCCAGCGTTCCGTCGCGGAGAATGCGCGTCTCGAGCTGCTCGACGTGCACGAGCGCCCCGACCTCGATCGCACGCTCGAGCGCGCGCGCCAGCGACTCACCCGGTAGACGCTCGACGCGCCGCAAGAGAGCCTCGAGCCGTCCGCTGTGCACCCTCATCGCGACGGCAAGGACTGCGTGCGAAGTAGAATCCGGCATAGGTTTTCGTCCCATAGTCTAAAACCTCGGAGGACTCGTGAAGCGACTCACCGCAATCGCCCTCGTCACGGCTCTCGCGCTCGTCGCGGCCGGCTGCGGATCGAAGAAATCGTCGACCGGCTCGACCACGACGACCCAGGCGGCCGCCTTCAAGGTCGGCCTGTCGACCGACACGGGCGGGCTGAACGACAAGAGCTTCAACCACCTCGCCTACGTGGGCTTGCAGCGCGCGCAGCGCGATCTCGGCGTGCAGACGCGCGTTATCACCGCGGCGTCGTCGTCCGACTACGTCCCGAACCTCACGGCGCTCGCGCGCCAGGGCTACGACCTCGTGATCGGGGTCGGCTTCACGGAGATCGAGGCGATGAAGGCAGTCGCCAAGCAGTTCCCGAAGACGCATTTCGCGATCGTCGACGTATCGAATGCCGACGAAGGCGGACTGAAGAACGTCGAGGGCCTCCTCTTCAAGGAGCAGGAGGCGGGCTACCTCGCCGGCTACGCCGCTGGACTCGCCGCGAAGGACCGCGGCGGCAAGGCGGTCTCGTCCGTCGGCGGGCAGAAGCAGCCGCCGGTCGATCGCTACATCGCCGGCTTCCAGGCGGGCGCGAAGGCCGCGTTCCCCGGCGTGCAGACGATGAACGGGTACTCGAACGACTTCGAGAAGCTCGCACTCTGCAAAGAGGTCGCCCTGAACCAGATCGCGGCCGGCTCCGTCGTCGTGTTCCAGGTAGCGGGCGGCTGCGGTCTCGGCGCGCTCGACGCCGCGAAGGAGAAGGACGTGTGGGGCGTCGGCGTCGACGCCGACCAGGGGTATCTCGGCAGCTACGTCCTGACGTCGGCGCTGAAGCGCGTCGACACCTCCGTGTTCGACGCGATCAGGGATGCGAAGGGCGGCCACTTCAAGGGCGGTACCGACGCCGTCTACGGCCTCGACGTCAACGGTGTCGGAATCGGCAAGTTCTCGCCGAAGGCGCCGGCCGGGATCGCGGCGAAGGTGCAGCAGGTCAAGCAGCAGATCGCGGACGGGAAGATCAAGAACATCCCGACGATCGTGAAGTAGCGCGTGGGGCAACTGACCGACGCACAGGTCACGCCGGAGAACCGCGTGATCGTGAAGGTGAGCCCGCGGCGCATCTTCGACTACCAGGTCACTGGGTAGCGTTCGCGCAATGCGGAGATCGATCGGGATCATCGTCGTGGCGTTCGCGGCAGCGCTGTGGGGTCTCGACGCGCTGATCCGCGGGCCTCTGTCGAAGACGACGACGGCCGCCACGATCGTCTTCGGCGAGCACGTCGTGCTCGTCGCGCTGACGCTGCCGCTCGCGGCTGCCGCGCTGACGGCGGTCTTCAAGCTGGGCTGGCGGTACGTCCTGGCGGCGATCGCGATCGGCGCGGGTGCGTCGGCGGTCGCGACGATCCTCTTCACCGAGGCGCTCTTCACCCACAACGACTTCGTCACGCCGGTGGTCCTGCAGAAGGTGCAGCCGGTCTTCGCGGTGCTCGGCGCGATGGTCGTGCTCGACGAGCGGCCGGGGCGCCGGTACGCGCCGTACTTCGTCGCCGCTCTCGTCGGCACGTGGTTCATGGGCGTCGCGCACCCGTTCCATCCAGAGGCGCACGGCCTCGCGACGATGTCGTACGCGCTCGGCGCGGCGCTGCTGTGGGGGCTGGGCACCGTGTTCGGCCGCTACCTCGCGCGAGACATGCGCTTCGAGCACGTGACGACGCTTCGGTTCCTGTTCGGGCTGCCTGCGAGCGCGATCGCCCTGCTGGTGCTCGGCGTACCGGCGTTCGCGTCCTGGCACGACTCGTTCTGGATCATGATCCTCGCGCTCGTGACAGGCTTCGCCGCGATGTTGCTCTACTACTACGGGCTTCGCACGACTCCGGCCGTCGCCGCGACGCTCGCAGAGCTGGCTTTCCCGGTCACGGCCGTCCTTGTCGGCTACTTCAAGTTCGGCCAGACCCTCAGCGGCTGGCAATGGTTCGGCGTTGCGCTGACGAGCACCATCGTCGCGCTTCTGCCTGCGCGTCCGCAGGACGTCGCGACGCCGGTCGCCGCCCCGGTACCTGCGTGAAGCCGACGGTTCTTCCCGGCGGGGAACCGGCGTGGTGGCTGCGCGACGCCGACGACGGCGAGCGCTCGCCGTCGCTCGACCGCGACCTCGACGTCGATGTCGCGATCGTCGGCGGAGGGTTCACCGGTCTCTGGACTGCGCTCGCGCTGCGTGCGCTTCCCGAGCCGCCGCGGGTCGCGGTGCTCGAGGCCGAGTTCTGCGGTTGGGGACCGAGCGGCCGCAACGGCGGCTTCTGCCACGGGTACTGGTCGTATCTCCCGACGCTCCGCGACCTCTTCGGCGATGAGGCGGCGCTTCGGCTCGTCGCGGCCGGGGACAAGATCATCCCCGGCATCCGCACGTTCCTCGCCGAGCGTGGGGAGGACGCCTGGTTCCACGAGGACGGACTGCTCGAGGTGTCGACGGCGGCGTCGCAGGATCCCGAGATCGACGGTCAGGTCGCCGCGGCGCGCGCGGTCGGCCACCCGGAGGAGGCGGAACTCAGGGAGGTCCCCGGCATCTCGCCGCGCTTCCGCCGCGCCGTCTTCTTCCGCGACGGGGCGACCGTTCATCCTGCGCGTCTCGTGCGCGCGCTCAGACGCGCGGCGCTCGCGGACGGCGTCGAGTTGTACGAAGGGACGCGCGCGCAGCTCCGGGGGGACGGGACGATCGCGGCGAACGGCCGCACCGTGCGGGCGAAGAACACCGTAGTCGCGACGAACGCCGCCGCCACCGAGTGGCGGCCCGTTCGCGGTCGGCTGACCGTGTTCGGGAGCTACGTCGTGCTGACGGAGCCGGTCCCCGAGCTCCTGCGAGAGATCGGCTGGACGGACGGGCTCGGGATCTACGACGCGCGCATGTTCCTGCACTACTTCCGGACGACGAATGACGGCCGCGTACTGATGGGCTCGGGCTCCGGGCCGATCGGCTTCGGCGCGCGCATCGACGAGCGTTTCACGCACGACGCTCCCACCGCAGGACGGGCGGAAGAGGGCCTGCGCCGACTGCTGCCTGCGCTCGCGGAGGTCAAGGTCGAGGCGGCGTGGGGCGGACCGATCGACGTGTCGGCCGACCACGTGCCCTTCATCGGGACCGTTCCGTCGACGAGGATCCACTACGCGCTCGGCTACTCCGGGCACGGAGTGGGACCCTCGTGGCTTGCCGGCCGGGTACTCGCCTCGCTCGTCGCGGGTGCGGATGACGAGTGGACGCAGCTGCCGCTCGTCGAGCGCCGCGTCGCTCGCGTGCCGCGCGAGCCGGTGCGCCGGCTGGGCGGCGGCCTGATCCGCGCCGCAATCCTGTCGCTCGAAGAGGCGGAGGAGCACGGGCGCCGGGGCAACCCGGTCGCAACAGCCGTCGCGGGAATCCCGCGCCTGCTCGGAATGAAGCTCGGTACCCGGTAGGACCTGCGCATTTCGGCACCGCGGCGGGTGTCGGTTGACGAAATGCGCAGCAATCCGGTAGAACCGCGCCGTGCCGCTGACGGAGGCCACGCGGGGCCCGGTCACAAGACCCCGCTCGCTCGACCCGGTCGACCGCGGCATCATCGAGGCGCTGCAGGAGAACGGGCGTGCGTCCTTCCGCGCCGTCGCCGCACGCGTCGGGGTCGCTGAAGCGACCGTCCGATCTCGCTACACACGGCTCGTCGACGACGGGATCCTGCTCGTCACCGGCGTGACGAACCCGCTCGGCCTGGGCTTCGAAGCGCAGGCGATGATCGGGATCAAGACATCCGGCAGCCCAGAGCCCGTCGCCGACGAGATCGCCGGCTGGGACGAAGCGAGCTACGTCGTCGTCGCCGCCGGGCGCTTCGACCTGCTCGTCGAGGTCGTGTGCGACGACCGCCGCCACCTGCTGGAGTTGACGACGCGTCTTCGCGAGGTTGATGGTGTCGTCACGACCGAGACCTTTCCCTATCTGAGCCTCGCCAAGCAGGTCTACGCGTGGGGCACCCACCTCGTGGAGGAGGAGGACGCGTGACTCACGATGTGCGCATCGAAGGCGTCACCAAGCGATTCCAGGACGTGACTGCCGTCGACGACCTGACGCTCGACATCGAAGCAGGCAAGTTCTACGCACTGCTCGGCCCGTCCGGCTGCGGCAAGACGACGACGCTGCGCATGATCGGTGGCTTCGAAGAGCCGACCGAGGGCACGATCTACCTCGGCGACCACGCAGTGACGGGGCTGCCGCCGCACAAGCGCGACGTCAACACGGTGTTCCAGAGCTACGCGCTCTTCCCGCATCTGAGCGTGTTCGAAAACGTCGCGTTCGGTCTACGGCGGAAGGGCGTGAAGAAGGACGACCTCGGCAAGCAGGTCGACGAGATGCTACGGATCGTGGGCCTCGCCGGCTACGGAGGACGTAAGCCGAGGCAGCTGTCAGGCGGCCAGCAGCAGCGTGTCGCGCTCGCGCGCGCGCTCGTCAACCGGCCGCGTGTCCTCCTGCTGGACGAGCCGCTCGGCGCGCTCGACCTGAAGCTCCGTAAGGAGATGCAGCTCGAGCTGAAGCGCATCCAGCATGAGATGGGCTTCACGTTCATTCACGTCACGCACGATCAGGAAGAAGCGATGACGATGGCCGACTGGATCGTCGTCATGAACGGCGGCCACATCGAGCAACTCGGTGAGCCGGCCGATCTCTACGAGCATCCGCGCACGGAGTTCGTCGCGAACTTCCTCGGCGTCTCCAACCTGCTTCCCGGCACGGTCGAGGCAGGCGACACGGTTCGGCTCGAGAGCGGCCAGGTGCTGCACGTCAGACCCGGTGCGGTGAGCGGGAGGTCGCGTTCGGTCTCGGTCGGGATCCGGCCGGAGAAGCTCCACATCGGTGGAAGCGGGGTGAACCGCATCTCAGGGGAGATCGTCGAGCGCGCCTACACGGGCGTTTCGACGCAGTACGTGGTGAAGACATCCATGGGTGAGGTGTCGGTCTATGTCCAGGGGGCGGGAACGCATGCGCCGGGCGAGCAGCTCGAGCTGTCGTTCTCGCCGGAGGCGACGTTCGTCGTCGATCGATCTGAGGAGGTCGCTGCATGACCCAGTCCCAGTTCACTCGCCAGGAGCTCTTGCGGCGCGGACTTGCAGGAAGTGCACTGCTCACCGTGCCCGGCCTCCTCGCCGCCTGCGGCTCCGGAAGCAAGAGCGCCGCCACCACGACCGGCGGCACGCAGCAGATGGCAAAGACGCTGCACTTCTCCAACTGGACGCTGTACATCGATGTCAACAACAAGACCAAGTCGCATCCGTCGCTGCAGGAGTTCCAGCAGAAGTACGGCACCCATGTCGACTACGTCGAGGACATCAACGACAACGCGTCGTACTTCGGGAAGATCCAGGGCGCGCTCTCACGCGGCCAGTCGATCAACCGCGACATCGTCGTTCTCACCGACAACGACCGCTACCTGTCCCTGATGATCAAGAAGGGCTGGGCGGAGAAGCTCGACAAGTCGGCGATCCCGAACATCAAGAACCTCGTCGAGGTGCAGCGGCACCCGACGTTCGATCCGAACCGCGAGTACTCGCTGCCGTGGCAGTCGGGCATGACGGGCATCGCGTACAACGACAAGCTCACCGACCCGGTGCTGACTGTCACCGACCTCCTCGAGAACCCAAAGCTCAAGGGGAAGGTGACATCGCTCAACTCGATGGGCGACGCGCTCACGCTCGTGATGCTCGCGAACGGTGACGATCCGTCGCACGTCACCGACAAGTCGTTCAACGCGGCGTTCGCCCGCATCAAGAAGGCCGTCGACGACAAGCAGATCCGCCAGTTCACCGGCAACGACTACGCCCCGTCGCTCGCGAAGGGCGACCTCGCCGCGGCGATGTCGTGGTCCGGCGATATCGCGCAGATCGGCAACAGCCACATCCACTGGAACGTGCCGAAGGACGGCGGCGCCCTCTGGACGGACAACATGCTGATCCCGAAGGGCGGGAACGTCTACACCGCGTCGGTCTACATGAACTACGTGTACGACCCGGCGGTCATGGGGCTGATGGAGGCCGGCGACCCGAAGCGGAACATCACCGGCATCTACTACATCCCGCCGGTCATCGGGGCGAAGGCGGCTGCGCTCAAGCTCAACCCGTCCGTCGCGAACAACGAGCTGATCTTCCCGTCGGCGGAGACGCTCTCCCAGGTCCACCTCTTCGACAGCGCTGCGCTGAACAACCAGAAGTACCTGACGCAGTGGCAGAACCTCATCTCCGGCTAGTAGTGCTCCTTCCAGCAATACATGTACGGCATCACTGGAAGGAGCACCACTAGTGGTCGCCTGGCTCCATCGCCGTCGCGGCTTGACGCCGTACATGCTGCTCGCCCCAGGGCTCGGGTTCCTGGCGGTGTTCTTCGTCGTCCCGCTCGGGTTCCTCGGCTACCAGTCGCTCCAGTCGGGGAACATCGACTTCGGCTACGCCTTCACCTGGGCGTGGGGCAACTACAAGAGCGCCGTCACCGACTACCGGGCGGAGTTCGTACGTTCGATCGAGTACGCGGGCATCGCGACGGTGCTCGCGCTCGTGCTCAGCTATCCGGTCGCGTACTGGATCGCGTTCCGCGGCGGGCGCTGGAAGAACCTGCTGCTCCTGATGATCGTGGCGCCGTTCTTCGTCACGTACCTGATTCGGACGCTGGCGTGGGAGACGATCCTGTCCGACAACGGCCTCGTCGTGCGCACGCTCGTGCATCTGCATCTCGTGAGCCCGGGTGGTCATCTGCTCGCAACGAGCACCGCCGTCGTCGCCGGCATCACCTACAACTTCCTGCCGTTCATGGCGCTGCCGTTGTACGTCTCGCTCGAGCAGATCGACCAGCGTCTGATCGAGGCCGCGCAGGATCTCTACGCCAGCAACTGGAAGGCGTTCATCCGCGTCACCGTCCCGCTCTCGCTCCCGGGTGTCGTCGCGGGCACGCTCCTCACGTTCATCCCGGCCGCCGGCGACTTCATCAACGCCCAGCTCCTCGGAGCTCCTCAGAACCACATGATCGGGAACGTCATCCAGTCGAAGTTCCTCGAGCTGACCGACTATCCGGCCGCCGCCGCGATGTCGTTCATCCTCATGGGCGCGATCCTGGTCGGCGTCATCCTGTATGCGCGCGCGGTCGGGACCGAGCAGCTGTCGGGGTCGGCGGTATGAGCACGGTCGCGATTCCTGCGCGCCCGAAGACGAGCGTCGTCGCGAGCGCCTGGGCGTTCGTGCGCCGGCACACGCTCACGGTCTACTCGGTGGTGTTCTTCCTCTACCTGCTCCTCCCGATCGCGATCGTGATCGCCTTCTCGTTCAACCAGCCGGTCGGGAAGTTCAACTACACCTGGAACAAGTTCACCTTCGACAACTGGCGCTACTGGAACGGCGTTCCTGGGATCCAGAGCGCCATCGTCCTGTCGCTCGAGATCGCCCTGCTCGCGAGCGTCATCGCCACGATTCTCGGCACGCTGATCGCGCTTGCGCTCGTGCGCTACGGCTTCCGCGGACGCGGTGTCACCAACCTGCTGATCTTCCTGCCTCTGTCGACGCCGGAGATCGTCATGGGAGCGTCGCTCCTGACGCTCTTCCTGAACCTCAACTTCGTGTTCGGGTTCTGGACGATCTTGATTGCACACGTCACGTTCTGCATCAGCTTCGCGGTGGTCTCTGTGCGGGCACGGCTCGTCGGCTTCGACCGCCACCTCGAAGAGGCGGCGATGGACCTGGGTGCCAACGAATGGGTGACGTTCAGGAAGGTGACACTGCCTCTCATCGCACCGGCGATCCTCGCCGCGCTGCTGCTCTGTTTCGCCGTCTCGATCGACGATTTCGTCGTCACGTACTTCAACTCGGGGTCTGAGGTGACATTCCCGCTGTTCGTCTGGGGTGCCGCCAGGATCGGCGCGCCGCCGCAGGTAAACGTCATCGGGAGTGCAATCTTCGTCATTGCGGTCTCCGCGATGCTGGTGAACGTCTTCGTCCAGACCCGACGCACGAAAGGAGCTTCGTGAGCAACAGCCGCACACCCATGTCGTCAGAGGAACTGCAGAAGGCCGCCCGCGACCACCTCTGGCTCCACTTCACGCGCATGGGGGCGTACGGCGGCGACTCCGAAGTCCCGATCATCGTGCGCGGCGACGGCTGCTACCTCGAGGACTCGAAGGGCAAGCGGTACCTCGATGCACTTGCGGGCCTGTTCGCCGTGCAGATCGGCTACTCGTACGGCGACGAGATCGGGCAGGCGGCGCACGAGCAGATGAAAGAGCTGCCCTTCTACACGAACTGGTCGTACGCGCACCCGCGCGCGATCGAGCTCGCGGACGAAGTCGCATCGCTCGCCCCCGGCGACCTGAACCGCTGCTTCTTCGTCTCGGGCGGCTCCGAGGCGATCGAGTCGGCGTGGAAGCTGGCGCGCCAGTACCACGCGGCGCGCGGCGAGCGCCGCTGGAAGGCGATCGGGCGCCGCACCGCCTACCACGGCACGACGATGGGCGCGCTCTCGATCAACGGAATCGCGGCGATCAAGAACGTCTTCGAGCCGCTCGTGCCGGAGACGTTCCATGTGCGGAGCACGAACCGCTACCACCGTCCGGTCGAGGAGACCGAGGAGGAGTTCACGAGCTTCCTGCTCGACGACCTCGAGCAGACGATCATCGCGGCGGGGCCGTCCACGGTGGCGCTGGTGGTCATGGAGCCGGTGCAGAACGCCGGCGGCGCGTTCACCCCGCCGGCCGGCTACTTCCAGGGCGTCCGCGAGATCTGCGACGAGTACGGCGTCCTGCTCTGCGCCGACGAGGTGATCACCGGCTTCGGCCGGCTCGGCGAGTGGTTCGGGTCGACGAAGTACGACATCCGCCCCGATCTGGTGACGAGTGCGAAGGGGCTCTCGTCTGCTTACGCGTCGATCGGCGCCGTGATCGCGACCGACAAGGTCTTCGAGCCGTTCCTCGACTCACAGTCGATGTACTCGCACGGCATCACCTTCGGCGGTCACCCAGTGCAGTGCGCGATCGCCCTCAAGAACATCGAGATCATGAAGCGCGAGAAGATCGTCGAGAACGTCCGGGACAACGGCGACGCCTTCCGCAACACGCTTGCGCAGCTGCTCGACCTCGACATCGTCGGTGACCTGCGCGGGACGGGCTACTTCTATGCACTCGAGCTCGTGAAGGACAAAGAGACGAAGGCCGGCTTCAGCGACGAGGACAGCGAGACGCTGCTGCGCGGCTTCCTCTCACCGCGTCTGTTCGAGCGCGGCCTGATCTGCCGGGCGGACGATCGTGGCGACCCCGTCGTGCAGATCTCGCCGCCGCTGATCGCGACGCAGGCGGAGTTCGACGAGATGACGGGCATCCTCGGCGACGTGCTCACCGAGGCGCAGGAGCGGATGCACATCAAGTCACCCGCGCTCGCCGGCGAGACGACGCGCGAGCCGGGCACGCGCATTCCGTGAAGGTCCTGGTTGTGGGGACCGGGGGCGTCGGCTCGGCCGTCGCCCCCATTGCGGCACGCCGCGATTTCTTCGAGCGGATCGTCTTCTCCGATCTCGACCCGGCGCGCCCGCAGGCGCTCGTCGACCGGCTCGGAGACAGCCGCTTCGGCGCGGCGCAGCTCGACGCCTCGGATGCGGCGGGGATTGCCGCGCTCGCGCGTGCGGAGAACTGCGACGCGATCCTGAATGCGGCCGACCCGCGCTTCAACCCGCCGATCTTCGAGGCGGCGTTCGACGCGGGCTGCACCTATCTCGACATGGCGATGACGCTCTCCGACCGCGACGGCACGAAGCTCGGCGACCTCCAGTTCGCGCAGGAGGCTGCGTGGCGTGAGCGAGGGCTGCTCGCACTGGTCGGGATCGGCGTCGAGCCAGGCCTGTCGGACGTCTTCGCGCGCTACGCCGCCGACCACCTCTTCTCGGAGATCGACGAGGTCGGCGTGCGCGACGGCGCGGACCTCGTCGTCGACGGCTATACGTTCGCGCCGACGTTCTCGATCTGGACGACGATCGAGGAGTGCCTCAACCCGCCGGTGATCTGGGAGCGTGACCGCGGCTGGTACACGACCGAGCCGTTCTCGGAGCCCGAAGTGTTCGACTTCCCTGAAGGGATCGGGCCGATCGAGTGCGTGAACGTCGAGCACGAGGAAGTGCTGCTCGTGCCGCGGTGGATCGACTGCAACCGCGTCACCTTCAAGTACGGGCTCGGCGAGGAGTTCATCGACGTGCTGAAGACGCTGAACAAGCTGAACCTCGACTCGACCGATCCCGTCACGGTTCGCGGCATGCAGGTCGCGCCGCGCGACGTCGTCGCCGCCGCTCTGCCGGATCCGGCGACGCTCGGGGACCGGATGCACGGCCGCACGTGCGCAGGGACGTACGTCACGGGCAAAGGCAAGGACGGCAAGCCGAAGGCGACCTACCTCTACCACGTCGTCTCGAACGAGGAGACGATGGCGCGCGACGGCGCACAGGCGGTCGTCTGGCAGACGGCGATCAATCCCGTGGTCGCCCTCGAGCTGCTCGCGAGCGGGACGTGGTCGGGCACCGGCGTGCTCGGCCCCGAGGCGTTCGATGCGGTGCCGTTCCTCGACCTGCTCGGCGACTACGGGTCGCCGCACGGCATCGACGACCGCACGCCGTGAGGGACCGCGCCGAACGGCTGCTCGAACGGGAGCTGCAGTCGTTCGCCGCGACGCACCCGAAGTCGCGCGCGCTCTCCGAGCGCGCACAGTCGTCGCTGCTCGGCGGCGTGCCGATGCACTGGATGCTGCGCTGGGCCGGCGGCTTCCCGGTGTACGCCGAGCGCGCGTGGGACGCGCGGTTCCGCGACGTCGATGGGCTCGAGTACGTCGACCTCTGCCTCGGCGACACCGGCGCGATGACCGGCCACTCGCCGGCTCCCGTGGTGGAGGCGGTGGCCGAGCAGCTGGCGCGCGGGATCACGCTCATGCTGCCGAGCGAGGACGCGCTCTGGGTGGGGGAGGAGCTGACGCGCCGCTTCGGTATCTCGCGCTGGCAGTTCGCGCTCACGGCGACCGACGCGAACCGCTTCACAATCCGGCTCGCGCGGCTCGTCACGGGCCGGCCCAAGGTGCTCGTGTTCAACTGGTGCTACCACGGCACGGTCGACGAGACGTTCGCGGCGCTCGTCGGCGATCGGGTCGTCGAGCGGGAAGGCAACCTCGGCCCGCCGGTGCCGCTCGACGAGACGACGCGCGTCGTCGAATGGAACGACGTTGCGGCGTTGGAGCGCGAGCTCGCGCACGGCGACGTCGCGTGCGTGCTGACGGAGCCTGCGCTGACGAACATCGGGATCGTTCACGCAGAGCCCGGCTTCCATGACGCGCTGCGCGCGTTGACGCGGAAGTACGGGACGCTGCTCGTGATCGACGAGACGCACACGATGTGCGCCGGTCCGGGCGGGTTCACCGCTGCGCACGGGCTCGAGCCGGATTGCCTCACGGTCGGCAAGGCGATCGGGAGCGGCATCCCGTCGGCTGCGTACGGCTTCACGGAAGAGGTGGCGGCACGCATCGACGCGGCGATCGGGATCGACGACTCTGACGTCGGAGGGGTCGGCGGCACGCTCGCCGCGAATGTGCTCTCGCTCGCGGCGATGCGCGCGACGCTCACGCACGTGCTGACGCACGAGGCGTTCGAGCGGATGATCGCGGTCGGCGAGCGCTTCGAGGAAGGCGTCGCGACGGTGATCGCAGAACATGACCTCCCCTGGCACGTGACGCGGCTCGGCTGTCGCGTGGAGTACCTCTTCCGGCCGGAGCGGCCACGCAACGGCAGCGAGGCCGCGGAAGGACAGGATCACCTGCTCGACCGCCTGATCCACCTCTATGCGCTGAACCGCGGCGTGCTGCTGACGCCGTTCCACAACATGGCGCTGATGTCGCCGGCGACCTCCGAAGCGGACGTCGACCGGCACACGGAGGTTTTCGCCGCCGCGGCGGCGGAGCTCGTCGGCTAACACTACGGGCGTGGGCGTGGATGTTCTGATCTGTGATGTCGGCCCGCGCGACGGGCTGCAGAACGAGCCGGACGCGTTGCCGCCGGCGACGCGCGCCGCGCTTGTCACGCGGCTCGCGGCCGCGGGATTGCCGCGGATCGAAGCCGTGTCGTTCGTGCGTGCCGACCGCGTGCCGCAGATGGCGGACGCGGAAGCCGTCGTTGCAGGCGCCGCCAAGGGAGGCGCGGAGCTGTCCGGGCTGGTGCTCAACGAGCGGGGTTACGAGCGGTTCGCGACGACGTCGCTCGACCGCGTCAACTGCACACTCGCGGCGACCGAGGCGTTCAACGAGCGCAACGGCAACGCGACGCTCGAGGAAGCGGTTCGGCGCGTGCAGTCGATCGTCGCTGCGGCGGAGCGGCCCGTCACGATCACGGTGTCGTGCGCCTTCGGCTGTCCGTTCGAAGGCGAAGTCGACCCGGGCGCGGTCGCTGCGCTGTGCGAGCGGTTCACCGGCGCGGACGAGTTCGTGCTCGCGGACACGATCGGCGTCTCGACGCCGAAGCGTGTGCAGCGGCTCGTCGAGCGGGTGTCGATCCTCGGCCCGCGGGTCGGCGCGCATCTGCACAACACGCGCAACACGGGCTACGCGTCGGCCTGGGCGGCGCTCGACGGTGGGGCATCGGTGCTCGACGCGTCGATCGGCGGCCTCGGCGGGTGCCCATTCTCGCCAAACGCGACGGGCAATATCGCGACCGAGGATCTCGTCTGGCAGCTCGAGCGCGACGGCGTTCGCACCGGCATCGATGTCCCGGCACTGGTCGACTTGTCGCTGTGGCTCGAAGAGATCCTCGGGCGGCGACTCGAGGGATATCTGTATCGCGCGGCCCGCTGGCCGTGATCCACAGCCGCGGGTACGAGCCGGGCGATCTTCGCCGCATGCTCGCGCTCGTCTCCGAGCTCTGGCCCCACGGCCGGCACGGGATCGGCTATGCGTTCATGGCGCAGCGCCTGCCGCACGACGACTGGGACGCGCGGCTGTGGTTCGACGGCGAGACCTTCGTCGCGTGGGGCTGGAGCACGGGCTGGCGCACTCCGCGCGGGCTTTCCTACGAGCTCCGTCCTGGGTACGAGGGGCTGCTCGGCGAGCTGATCGACTGGGCCGATCCGGCGCGAACGACCGTGAAGCGCGGCGACGAGCGCTCGATCGAGACGCTCCAGTGCCACGGGTTCGCTCACGACCCCGCCGCGCCGTGGATTCGGTGGAACTCCAGAACCCTCGGCGCGATCGACGACCCGCGAATCCCGGATGGTTACCGGCTCGCGACGATGGCGGAATTCGGAGACTTCCCGTCGCGCTCGGCCGCCCATCGCTCCGCGTTTGCGCCGTCGCGATTCACGGATGAGGTCTACGCTGCAGTGCGCCGCGAGGCGCCGTGGCGCGGAGAGCTTGACTGCGTGGTCGTAGATCCCATGGGCTCCGTCGCCGCGTACGCGCTCGGGTGGCTCGACGAGCGGAACCGCGTCGGCGAGCTCGAGCCGGTCGGCGTTCGCGACGATGAACAGCGGCGCGGGCTCGGGCGGGCTGTGTGCCTACACGCGCTGCAGCAGTTGCGCGTGCACGGAGCCGACACGGCGCTCGTCGGCTCGCGTGGCGACGATCAGTACCCCGGCCCGACAGCGCTCTACGAATCGATCGGCTTTCGCGAGTTGTGGCGCGATCTCGTCTATTCGCGATAACTGGAATACATGCGGGCGCGTGGCGTTGGCGCGTGCCATGGAGGTCCGCGAGCTGTGGCGCTACCCGGTCAAGTCGTGCGCGGGCGAGCGTGTCGAGTCGACCCGGGTAGCGGCGTCGGGACTGGCCGGAGACCGCGTCGTCCAGCCGACGACCGATCGCGGTGAGCGCGTCACCGCGAGGCGCTTCCCGCGGCTCCTCGGCCTCAAAGGAACGCTGGCCGAAGACGGGACGGCGCTCGTCGACGGTCACCGCTGGGACAGTGACGAGGCCGGCGCGCTCGTCCGTGCCGCGACGCTCGACTCGGCGTTCCTCGAGCACTCGCTGCGACAGGCGCGCTTCGACGTGCTGCCGGTCTCGCTCGTCACCGACG
>Ga0207707_10002494_pt1 | contig 16569 bp, 5 predicted proteins | sample KBSC83BmetaG_FD_184336 | JGI IMG/M metagenome (GOLD analysis project Ga0207707, IMG submission 184336) | Corn rhizosphere microbial communities from Kellogg Biological Station, Michigan, USA - KBS C8-3B metaG (SPAdes) (version 2) | ecosystem: Host-associated > Plants > Roots > Rhizosphere ...
CCACGTCACCGTCGATGCCCGCCTGGCCTGCCGTGTGCCGCCGGCCCTCGATTGGCGCGTCGTGGCCGCCCAGCCCGTCGCCCTGCTGACCGCCCGCCTCGCACTCGACGACGTGGCACGGCTTGCTCAGGGCCAGCGCGTTCTGATCCACGCCGCGACCGGCGGCGTGGGCCTGGCCGCCGTGGCTCTGGCACAGGCGCGCGGTGCAGTCGTCGTGGCCACGGCCGGCAGTCCGGCCAAGCGCGCCCACCTCCAGACGCTGGGCATTTCGGAAATCCACGACTCGCGCTCGCTCGACTTTGCGCGCGCAGCCCCCGTCGATGTTGTCGTCAACAGCCTGACCGGCGCCGCGATCCCGGCCGGCCTGCGCCTGCTGAAACCCGACGGCCTCTTCCTCGAATTGGGCAAGGCGGAGCTGTGGGGCCCGGCCCAGGTCGCCGCCGTACGGCCCGATGTGCGCTACGAGGCGATCGCGCTCGACCGCCTGATCCTCGACGAACCGGCGCGCGTGGGCGAGATGCTGCGCAAGGCCGTCGCCGCGATCGCCGCCGGACTGGCACCGTTGCCGGTGAAGTCTTACGCCTTCGGCGCCATCACCGAAGCGCTGCGCGTCCTGCAAGCCGCTCGCCACATGGGCAAGCTCACGCTCAACCGTACGCTCCTGCGTGCCGATGCAACCTATGTCGTCACCGGCGGCACCGGCGCCATCGGCCGCCAGCTCGGCGCCTGGCTCGTGGCGCGCGGCGCGCGGAATATCGCGATCCTGTCGCGCCACCCCGCCGACATCGACATTCCCGGCGCGTCGGTCCGGGCCCTGGTCACGGACGTCGCCGATCCGGCGGCGGTCCGCGCCGCACTCGCCGAGCTTTCCCTACCGATCAAGGGCGTCTTCCATCTGGCGGCCGAACTGCACGACGCCACCGCGGCCACCATGACTCGCGAGCAGCTCGCGGCGGCCTTCGGCGCCAAGCTGCATGGCGCGCAGGCGCTCGACGCGGCGACGCGCGGGCTGGCGCTCGACCACTTCGTGCTGTTCGGCTCGCTCGCCGGACAGGCGGGATCGGCAGGACAGGCCAACTACGCCGCCGCCAACGCAGCGCTCGACGCCGTCGTCCAGGGCCGCCGCGCGCAAGGCGCGCCCGCGACGCTGATCGACTGGGGTGCCTGGCGCGGCCTGGGCATGGCACGCGCGCTCGACGGACCCGCTCTCGACCCCGAGGCGGCCTTGGCCGCACTCGACGTAGCGCTGAGCGCCAACCTCGACCGCGTCGCCATCAGCGCCGGCGCGCGACGGCCCGCGGTGGCCGCGGCGGCCTTCGCACAAAGGCTGGCGGCCGTTGTCGGCAGCGCCAAGCGTGACGTGCTCGAGGGCGTCGTCGACGAGATCGTCGGACGCATTCTCGGGCTTGGCGACCTCGCCCTGGAGCGCGCGCGTCCGCTGCCGGAACTCGGTCTCGATTCGCTGATGGCGGTGGAGCTTCGCAACGCGCTGGGCGGCGCCATTGGACGGGTCCTGCCGACCAGCCTAGTGTTCGATCATCCGACGGCCGAGGCGCTGTGCGAGTATCTCGCAGGCGAACTCGGGCTCGCTGCCCGCAACGCGCCGACGGCCGTCGAGGCGGTCGCCCGTCCCAAGCCCGCGCCGATCCAGGCGGCCGCGGTCGGAGGCGACGAACTGGATGAGGAAGCGGCATTGCTGTTGCTGGAGCGTAAGTTGAGTCATGCCGGACACTGAGAATCCCTCGCGGACGGCGAGCGCCGTCAAACGCGCGCTGGCGATGATCCAGGATCTCGAGGGTCGACTGGCGACGGCAGAGCGTGCAGCCACCCAGCCGATCGCGATCGTCGGTGTCGGCTGCCGCTTTCCCGGTGAAGTCTCCGACACGGGCTCTTATTGGCAACTGCTCGCCGGTGCCCGCAACGCGATCACCGAGGTGCCGCGCAGTCGCTGGGATGTCGACGCGTATTACGATGCCGATCCCGACCGGCCCGGCAAGACCAACTCGCGCTGGGGCGGGTTTCTCGCGGACGTCGACGCTTTCGACGCGGCCCTGTTCGGCATCTCGCGCCGTGAGGCCGAGGCGATGGATCCGCAGCACCGCCTTCTCCTCGAAGTCGCCTGGCAGGCCCTCGAGGACGCGGGTATCGCCCCCGATGGGCTGACCGGCCGCCAGGCCGGCGTGTTCGTGGGGTTGAGCACGTCGGACTACGGCACGCTGCTCGGCGCCGGCCGCGACGAGTCGTGGATCGATGCCTACGCAGCCCTCGGCAACGCGCCCAGCATCGCCGCCGGCCGCCTGGCCTACGCTTTCGGCACGCAAGGCCCGGCGATGATGGTCGACACCGCCTGCTCGTCGTCGCTGACGGCGGTTCACCTGGCCGTGCAGGCCTTGCGTGCGAACGAATGCAGCCTGGCGCTGGCCGCCGGCGTCAATCTCACCCTGTCGCCAGCCCTCACCATCAATTTCTCGAAGGCGCGCATGCTGGCGGCCGATGGGCGCTGCAAGACCTTCGACGCCGACGCCGACGGGTACGTGCGCGGCGAAGGCTGCGGTGTGCTGGTACTGAAGCGTCTTTCGGACGCCGAGGCCGCGGGCGACCGCGTGCTGGCGGTGATCCGCGGCACGGCGGTCAACCAGGACGGCCGCAGCGCCGGCCTCACCGCGCCCAATGGGCCGGCGCAGGAGGCGGTCATCCGTGCCGCGCTGTCGAACGCCGGCCTCACGCCCGACGGCATCGACGCCATCGAGGCCCACGGCACCGGCACCTCGCTCGGCGATCCGATCGAGATGCATGCGCTGGCGTCGGTCTTCGCCGGCCGGACCAGGCCGCTGTCCGTGGGCTCGGTGAAGACCAACATCGGCCATACCGAGGCCGCTGCCGGCGTCGCCGGCCTGATCAAGGCCGTGCTGATGCTGCGTCACCAGGCGGTGCCCGCCACCCTGCACTTCAAGCGGCTCAACCCGCACATCGATCTCGGCGGCGTGCCGATCGAGGTGCCGACCGTGACGCGACCTGCCGCGCTGTCGCGCATCGGCGTCAGCTCCTTCGGCTTCTCCGGCACCAACGCCCATGTGATCGTCGAGCGCGCGCCCGCGACCACGGCGACCGCCGATCCGCGGCCCGCGCAGGTGCTGGCGATCTCGGCCCGCGATGCCACGGCCTTGGACGCACTTCGCAGCCGCTGGCTCGACGCGCTCGCGGCGCCCGGCGCCGATCTTGGGGGCCTGGCCCGTGCCTCCGCCGGCCGCGCCCGCTTCCCGCACCGCCTGGCCGTCGTCGCGTCGGACGTCGCCACCGCCAAGACCGCGCTGGCTGCGGCAACGCCTTCTACGGCAGCCCGCCCGCGTGTGGCGTTCCTGTGTACCGGACAAGGCTCGACCTACGCCGGCATGGCTTGCGGGCTGATGGAGATCTCGCCGGTCTTCCGGTCGGTCATCGAGCGCTGCGATGCGGTGATGGCGTTGGGGACATCTCTGGCCCGTGTGTTCGGCGATGCCGCCCTGCTGGCCCGCACCGACTACGCCCAGCCGGCACTGTACGCGCTGTCGGCGGGCCTGGGCGCGCTGTGGCGCTCGTGGGGCATCGAGCCGGTCGCGCTGCTGGGCCACTCCGTCGGCGAGTACGCCGCCGCCCATCTGGCCGGCGTGCTCACCCTGGAAGACGGCGCCCGCCTGATCGCCCGGCGCGGCAAGCTGATGCAGGCGCTGCCCGCCGGCGGTGCGATGGCGGCCCTGCTCGGTGACGAAGCCAAGGCGCGCGCGGTGCTGGCCCGGCATCCCGAGATCGAGGTCGCGGGCCTCAACAGCGCCACGGCCATGACGGTGGCAGGACCGGAAGCCGCCATCGACAGGCTGGTCGCCGATCCCGCGCTGGCCGGCCTGGCGCTGAAGCTGCCACTGGCGCATGCCTTCCACTCCCGCCTGCTCGAGCCGATGCTGGACGGGCTGCAGGCCGCGGCCGACGCCACCCCGCACGCCGAGGCGCTGATCCCGGTGGTCGGCAACCTCGCGGGCGAGGTGGTGGCCCGCCACGACGGCGCCTACTGGCGGGCCCATGCGCGCCAGCCGGTGCGCTTCGCCGCCGGTCTGGAGACCCTGAAGGCGATGGGCGTGACGCACCTGGTCGAGCTGGGCGCCCAGCCGGTGCTGAGCGGGTTCGCCCGCACCGCCGCGGCCGGCCTCGCGGCCCTGCCCAGCCTCACCCGCGCGCGGCCCAACGTGCCGGCCGACAGGCACGGCTGGACGACCCTGCTCGACGGGCTCGCCCGCCTGTGGCGCGACGGCAGCCCGGTCGACTGGACCGGCCATCACGCGCCCTATCCCACCCCCGCCGCCGACGCGCCTTCATATCCGTTCCAGCGACAGCGATACTGGTTCCGCACGGAACCCGCCGCCGTACCGGCGTCGACGGGCGGCACCATCGCGGGCGAACGCATCGACATGGCCAATGGCGACGTGCTGTTCCGCAACAGGTTCGACACCGGGCGGCTGCCGTTCCTCGCCGATCACGTCGTCATGGGAGAGACCATCGTTCCCGGCGCGTCGCACATCGTGGCGATGCTCGCGGCGTCGGGCGAAGCGCTGCGCGATATCGTGTTCGCCGCGCCGATGTCCCTGCCGCCCGGCGGCTGCCGCATCCAGCTCCTGCAGCATGCCGGCCAGATCGCGCTCCATGCCGACGCCAAGGGGGGATGGACCACGCACGCCACCGCCACCGTCATCCCCCTGCCGAGGCCCGACAGGATCGATCGCGCCACGATCGCCCAGCGCTGCACGGAGGATCTCGACGGTCCCGCCGCCCTGCATGCGATGCTGGGCGAACGCGGCATCACGCTGGGCCCGTCCTTCCGCGGCATCAATCGCCTGTTCCGCGGCGACAACGAGGCGCTGGTGCAGGTCACGCTGCCATCGGGCGTCGCGCCGGTGGCGCCGCTCCACCCCGCTCAGCTCGACGCCTGCTTCCAGGCGCTCGGCGCCACCTTCAAGGGCGACGGCCAGGGCGGCGCCTTCCTGCCGCTCGCGGTCGACCAGGCCGTGCTCCATCGACCGTTCTCCGGGCCGCTGTGGGCGCATGCGCGAATCCGCAGCGACGCCGGTGGCAGCGGCGACGTCGCCACCGGCGACATCGTCCTGTTCGACGAGGCCGGCGAGACCATCGCGTCGATCACCGGCCTCACCATCAAGCGCGTCGGCGCGGCCATCCTCGCCCCCGATCCCTCCGAAAGATGGACCTATGCCGTCGAGTGGACCGCCCAGCCGGACATGGCCGTGGCGTTGCCGCCGCCCGCCGCCATCGGCGCGCTGGCGCTGAGCGCCGGCAATGCCGCCGCCCCGGCCGAGGAACCGGGCCTCGCCGACGGGCTCGAACGGCTGGCCGGCGCCTATGCCGCGCAGGCCCTCTCGGACGTCGATGCCAGGACAGTCGTGCCGGGCCAGGCGCGGCTCCATGCCCATCTGCCGACGATGGCCGCAGGCACAAGCGCCGCGCCGCAGATGCTTGCCGAGCAACTCGTCACACGGTTCGGCAGGCGCCTGGAGATCGACCTCGCCTGCCGCAGCGGCCTGGCTCTGCCGGGCGTGCTGCGCGGCCAGACCGATCCGCTGTCGGTGCTGTTCGGCGGCGAGGGCACGACGGTCTACGCCGACCCGCCGTTCGCCCGGATGCTGAACGCGATGGTCGTGGCCGCACTGAAGGGCATGGCCGACGCCCTGCCGGCCGGACGCGCGCTCCGCGTGCTCGAGATCGGCGCCGGCACAGGCGCGGTGTTCGACGCCCTGCGCCTGCTCGTTCCGGCCGAGCGTCTCGCCTACAGCTTCACCGACATCTCGCCCGCCTTCATCGATGCGGCCCAGGAGCGTTTCGGCGCCGCGCTCACGCGCTGCGAGCCCTTCGACATCGAGCGCGCACCGGATCTCCAGGGCTTTGTCCCCGGCAGCTACGACGTGGTTCTCGCCGCCAACGTGCTGCATGCGACCAGGGATTTGCGCACCAGCCTGCGCCACGCCGCACGGCTGCTGGCGCCGGCCGGCGTGCTGTTGCTCCTCGAAGCATCCCGGCGCAGCAACTGGTCCGATCTCGTCTTCGGCCTCACGCCGGGCTGGTGGCGCTTCGCCGATACCGACCTGCGCGCGGCCCATCCCCTGCTCTCTGCCGGGGCCTGGCGTGACCTGCTGCTCGAGCGCTTCGGCGACGCCGAGACCGTCGACTCGCCGGGCGGCGGCGCGCAAGTGCTGGCGATCGCGCAGGCGCCACGCGCCGAGCGTGACACGCTGGTCTGGGAGGCACCTGCCGGGCTTGCCCCGCTCGACCTCGCCGACGCAGCGCTGCAGGCCGTACAGCGTGTCCTCGCGCAACCGCAACCGCCCGCCCTGCGTCTCGTTACCCGCGGCGCACAACCCGTCGGCACCGTTCCGATTTCCGCCGACCAGGCCGTGCTGCTGGGTCTCGGCCGTGTCGTCGCGCTCGAGCATCCGGAACTCGATTGCCGGTTGCTCGACCTTCCGCCCGGCGTCCCGCTCGAGACGGCGGCCAGCGCGCCGCCCGAGGCGCTCGAATCGGCCTGGCGCGACGGCACCTGGCACCTGCCGCGGCTGGTCCGCGCGAGCCTGCCGCGCGACCCCGGGTTCGCCACCAGCGGCACCCACCTGGTCAGCGGCGGCCTGGGTGGCCTCGGACCGCCGCTCGCCGCCTGGCTGCGCGCGCATGGCGCCGAACGGGTCGTGCTGATGGCGCGCAGGACGCAGCCGGGCGTTGCGCTGCCCGATGGCACGGACGTCATGGTGGGCGATGTCGCCGTACGCGCCGACGTCGACCGCGTCGTGGCCGCCTGCGGACCTGCGTTGCGGGGCGTCTTCCATCTTGCCGGAACGCTCAGCGATGCCGCAATCCTCACCCTGAAGCGCGCCGATCTCGCGCAGGTATTTGCCGCCAAGGTCGACGGCGCGCGCAACCTCGAGGCGGCGACCGCCGGCCTGAAGCTCGACGCTTTCGTGCTGTTCGGCAGCTCGGCCGGGCTGATCGGCAATCCCGGCCAGGCGTCGCACGCCGCCGCCAACGCCTATCTCGGCGTGCTGGCCGACGCGCGCCGCCAGCGCGGTCTTCCCGGCCTCTGCCTCGACTGGGGGGCCTGGGGCGAAGCCGGCACCATGACGCGCTCGACGATCGGCGAGCGGCTAGTCGCCGCCGGTGCCGCGCTGATGGCGCCGGACCGCGCCTTCGCCGCCCTCGGGCGCGCGCTGGTATCGGGACACCGTCGCCTGATGATCGCCGCCATCGACTGGCCGCGCTTCCTCTCGGGATATGGCGACAACGCCCCCGGCTTCTTCGCCGCGGTCGCGCCCCCCAGGCGTGCCGCCGTTCAGCCGCGTGCCGCCGGCGAGGATCCACGCGCCAGTCACGTGGCGCTGAAGGCGTTCGTCGCCGAGGCCGCCGCCATCGTGTTGGGCGCAGCGCCGGGCGAGGCGCTCGACCCCGACGTTCCCCTGAATGAAGCCGGCCTCGACAGCCTGATGGCCCTGGAGCTGCGCAAGTCGCTGGGCACCGGGCTCGGCCTCACCCTGCCCGCGACCCTGCTGTTCAACTTCCCCACCATCACCGCGCTGGCCGACCATCTCGCTGGCGAGGTCGGGCTCGCCGGCACCGAGGAACCTCCCGCGGCCGCGGCCGTGCGCTCCGCCCCGGTTCCGATCGCGCAGGACAGGATCGTCGAAAGCGTCATGGGCATGAGCGAGGACGAGATGGCCGCCGCCATCGCCGAGGAATTCGCCCTGACGGTGAACGCCAATGACTGAGGCCGTCCTCGTCCTCGACGCGCTCGGCGCCCTGCTGGGCGGGCTCGCCAGCCGGCCGGGATCGGTGCCGAAATATCTCTACCCCTCGGCCGGAACGCTCTATCCCGTGCAGGCCTATGTCATCCTGCGGGCCCCCACGACCCAGGCAGCCGCCGGCAGCCACTACTACGATCCTGACACGCACGAACTCGTGACCCTGTCGGCGGAGACGCCCGCCGCGCCCGACGGCTCGACACCTGCGGTATTGCTGATGCTGGCCGCGCAACGGGCCGCGATCGCGCCGGTCTACGGCGACGAGGCCGAGGCGTTCTGCCTGCTCGAAGCCGGCTACATGACGGAGACCCTGCGGGGCCGTGTCCCCGGCCTCGCACTGCGCGATGCCGGCGATCCCGCCGGCCATGCCGACCTGATCCGTGCCTGCCGACTGGAAGAGAGCCACGCGCCTCTGGTCTGCCTCGCCGTGGAGGAAACGAAGAGATGACATCCGACGTTCAGCCCGCCCCGCGCAGCAAGTGGCGCGAATCGCTCGACTACTTCCTGTGGTTCTACACGCCGTTCAAGCCGATGACGGCGAGCGACATCTACGAGCTGGTCTCGACCAATGCCTTCAGCGGCAAGGGGCTCTATCTCAACCTCGGCTACTGGAAGACGGCGCGCACGATCGACGATGCCTGCGAGGCCATGGCCATGCTGGTCGCGGAGTCCGCGGGCGTCGGACCGGGCAGCAGGGTGATCGACGTCGGCTTCGGCTTCGGCGACCAGGACATGCTGTGGATGGACCGCCTGAAGCCCGCGCATATCGCCGGCTTCAACGTCACGCGCTCCCAGGTCGCGCTGGGTCGCAAGCGCGTCGCCGAGCGCGGCCTGTCGGACAGGATCGACCTGCGCGAGGGATCGGCCACGGCACTGCCGGTGCCCGACGGCGCTTTCGACCAGGTGGTGGGGGTCGAGAGCGCCTTCCACTTCGACACGCGCGAGGCCTTCTTCCGCGAGGCCTTCCGTGCCCTGAAGCCGGGCGGGCGCCTGGCGCTCGCCGACGTGATCCGGGCCGATCCGCATCCCAGCCGCTTCCAGCAGCGCATGCAGCGCTTCAACTGGAACTTCTTCATGCAGAAGTACGCGGTGCCGACCGCGAACTCCGACGATCGCGAATCCTATGCCGTCAAGCTCAAGGCGGCAGGCTTCACCGATGTGAAGGTCGAGTCGATCCGCGACCAGGTCTATCCCGGCCTGCACAAGTACATGGGCGAGGATCCGGCGATGCTGCGCCGGTTCCATTGGCTCGCCCGCCTGCCCTACAAGCTGACCCTGCTGTTCAAGGCCGACTCGGTCTACAGCGCCTACAACTATGTGCTCGTGACCGCCCGGAAGCCCTGACCAAGCACGCAATATTGTTGCGCGAGGGGATGGCGAGAAATGAGACAAATCGCCTAAAAACCTTATGCCACCGGCATCAAAGGCGTCTCACGGCCGTGAGACTCCGGGATCCTGCCTACCGGTCGCAGCGCAGCGTCAACTGGGTGAGGCCGCGCACCAGGATGCTTTCCTGGCGCAGGTGCGATTCGACCCGCAGTTGGGGGAAGCGCTTGGTGAGCGCGGTGAACACCAGCTCGGCCTCGAGGTTGGCGAGGCTGCTGCCGGCGCAGGTGTGCATGCCGGCGCCGAATGCGAGATGACGGTTCTCCTGGCGCTGGATGTCGAGCACATCGGCGTCGGGGAACACCAGCGGATCGCGATTGGCCGAGCCGAGCCCGAAGCCGACCGTCTGGCCCTTGCGGATCGCCACGCCCTGGAAGGTGATGTCCTCCAGCGCGTGCCGGAAGGCGATCTGCTGGGGACTGTCGTAGCGCAGCAGCTCGCTGATGGCGGACTTGGCACTGGCCTCGCCGTCGCGCAGCCGGCGCCACTGCTCGGGATGCGTCGCCAGGGCGCTGAGGCCGTTGCCGATCAGCAGCGAAGAGGCCTCGTGGCCGGCGAACAGAAACAGCACGCAGGACGCCAGCAGTTCGTGCTCGTTCAGGAACGTGCCGCCGTCGTGCGCGGAGATCAGGAGGCTGAGCAGGTTGTCCTGCGGCACCCGGCGATGCTCGGCCACCAGCCGCTCGAAATAGGCGATCAGCTCCGACGCGCGGCGGCTGCCGGCGGCGATGCGCTCGGGCGTGCGCACGAGGTCGAGCGACAGGGTGATCTCGCGCACCCAGCCGCGGACCAGCGGATGATCCTCCTCGCGCACCCCCATCAGGTCGGAGACGATGTCGATGGAGAGCGGCGAGGAGAAATCCGAGACGATGTCGTAGGTCCCGCGCTCGGGGATGCGCGCCAGGGCGGCAGCGATCAGCGCCTCGATGCGCGGGCGCATGCCCAGCACGGCGCGCAGGCTGAAGACCGGCGACGCGATCCGGCGCAGCCGCGCGTGCTCGGGCGGATCCTTGAACAGCATCCAGTCGCTCAGCATGGCGTAGAGCGGCTTGTGCGCCTCGGGGATCGGCGGAAAGGACTCCGGCGGCATGACCTTGGCGATCTCGCGGCCGAAACGGTTGTCCTTCAGGCCGGCGGCGACATCGGCATAGCGGCTGACGAACCAGAAACCCGCGTACCCCACGGCCTGCGTGGCGCCCCAGGCGACCGGATGCTCCTCGCGCAGGCGGGCATAGATCGGATACGGATCCTCGAGGAAGGCCGGATCGAGCGGCCGGAAGACCGTCTGGCGCGGCGCCGCCATCGTCAGCCCGCCCGCGTGGCGACGACGAGGGCGACCAGTTCACCCACGTCCTTGGCCGTGTAGGCCGCGCGGCGCGGCAGCTTCACCGCCAGCGCCTTCTCGATGGCGTCGAGGATCACGAGGTGGGCCAGGGAATCCCACTCCGGCGTGTTCCTGGCGCAGGTCGCCGCGTCGATGTCGGCACGCTCGAGACCGAGGCTCGCGGCGGCGACCGCGCACACCGTCTCCAGCACGTCCTGCTCGGCGGCGCCTTGGGGGGATTGCATCGTCGCGACCTTCGCCTCTGTTCTGATGACCGGCAGGACGTTCCAGCCGAGATTGCCGGCAGCATAGCCGACGACGGGGATCGCGCGCTCGTCGGGATCGAGTCGCAGGCTGTCGCTGCGCGCCAGCAATACCTCGAAGGCGATGCGCGCTTCCATGCGGGCAAGCGGCGCGCCGGGACAGGTGTGGACGCCGGTGCCGAAGCCCAGGTGCCCGCGCCCGTCGCGGCGCAGGTCGAGCGTATCGGGACCGGGCCAGCGCGCGGGATCGCGGTTGGCCGAACCGGGAAACAGCATCAGCATCGCGTTGGCCGGCAGATCGACACCCGCCAGAGTCACGGCCCGTGTCACGCGACGCGCGATGCGCTGCAGCGGCGGGCGCATGCGCGCCAGTTCCTCGACGAAGCCCGCGACCAGGGCAGGCGCGTCCTTGAGCTGGCGCCACAGTGCCGGCGTCTCGGCCAGGATATACGCGCCGCTGGCGATCAGGTTGGCCGTCGTCTCGTGCCCGCCGATCAGCAGCAGCGCACACAGGTTCCGCAGTTCCTCGCGCGACAGCACGCCCTTGGCCTCGTCGGTCACGAGCGTGCTGATGATGTTGTCGCTGGGCTCGCGCAGATGCCGCTCGATGGCGGCGTCGAGGATCGCCATCAGCCGGGTCAATCCCTCGCGCGCCTCGGCCAAAAGCTCGGGGCTGCCCATGCCGGTGGCGGCAAAGCTCGCCAGCAGGGCGTCGCGCGCATGGCGGTTCATGGCGTCGCGCTGGGTCAACGGCACGCCCAGCATCTCGCAGATCACCGTCACCGACAGCGGGGTGGCGTATCCGTGGACGAACTCCATCCGGCCCTGGGCGCCGTCGAGCAGCGCGTGCGCCACCTCGGTGATGCGCGGCTGCAGGTGCTGGACGGCTCGCGGCGTGAAGGCGCGATTGATCGTGCTGCGCAGCCGCGTGTGATCGGGCGCGTCCTTCATCACGATCGACATCAGCGGCACGCTCATGCCGAGGTCGGAGGCAAAGGTCGCGGGATCGCGCAACACGGCCTCGACCTCCTCGTGCCGCGACACGACCCACATCGGCATGTCGCGCAACTTGTAGACGGGCGCATGCGCGCGCAGCCAGGCATAGGCCGGGAACGGATTGGCCTGGATGGCGATGTTGGCGAGATCGAAGCCCTCCGCCGGATAGCCGACGGGCCTGCTCATGACGCCTTGGCGTGACGGTTCGCGAGAGCGCCGCGCACCAGATCGACCAGCAACCGCGCCATCACCGGCAGGCTCTCGGGCCCGAGCATCGCCAGATGGTCGCCGGGCATGGTGCGCACGTCGATGTCGCCCTGCACGAGATCGGTCCAGCCCAGCGCCGGATCGGCCAGCGCCTCGCCCGACTCGTAGTCGAGGAACTCGGGCGGAAAGCCGCCCTCGGTGCGGATCAGCGCCATGTCACCCGGGATCGGGCCCGGCCGATAGCTGCCCATCGCGCGGAAGTTCGACTTGAACACCGCCACCATGCGGTCGAGCGGTAGATCGAGGGCGCCGAAGAGACCCTGCGCCTGCATCGTGTGCGCGGCATTGCGGAATTTCTCCTCGGGCGTCCGGCCTTCGAGCGCCTCGTAGGATGTCCCGGTCGCGCCCCCATAGAGTGCATGGAGGCCGCGTGTCATGGCGGTGTAGGCCATGGCGTCGCTCTGCAGGGCGTCGAAGTCGGTGAACGTCCGCACCGTGTCGCCCAGCACCAGCAGCGGCACGTCCTCGCCCGCCATGCGCAGGCGACGCGCGACCTCGATGGCGACGCCGCCGCCGAACGAATGTCCGCCGATCAGGAACGGGGCCTTGAGGCCGGCGAGGCGCATCTGCTCGACGACGTACTCGGCCTGGTCGACGATGCTGTCGATCGGCTGTTCCCCCTCGGCCAGGCCCGGAAGCTGGACGGAGAGGATGTCGATGTCCCGCGCCGTCGCCTCGGCAAGGTCACGCAGGTAGAACGGCAGCGAGAAGACGCCGGGCATGAGCACCAGCTTCGGCCGTTCCGGGCCGCCTCCGGCGCCGAACGACACCATCGCATTGGTGGCCGCGCGCCGGCTCGCGACCTCGGCGGCGAAGCCCGCCACCGTCGGCTGCTCGAAGATCCGCTGCAGCGCGATGGTACGGCCCAGGCGGGTGGCAATCAGGCGCTGCAGGGAAACCAGGGTGAGCGACGTCGCCCCGAGCTCGAACAGCGAGCGCTCGGGATCGACGTGCGGCAGGTTCATCGTCTTGGCCACGAGGGCGCCGATCGCCCGGGTCAGCGCATCGGAGGCGGCGGCAGCCGGCCCCTCTAGCCGTGCCGTCGGCGCGACAAGTGCGCGGCGGTCGACCTTGCCATTGGCCGACAGTGGAATGCGGTCGATCGCAGTGATCGTGGCCGGCACCATGTAGGCCGGCAGGCGCTCGGCGAGATACGTCCGCAGCGTCTCCTGCAGGCCTGTGTCGACCCGCGCCGCCGATCCCGACTGTGCCAGGATCACGTCGAAGCCCATCAGGTCCTCGATCGAGCCCGGCACGACGAGCGCCTGGGACGAGGCGAAGCCGGCAGCCTGCAGGGCCTTCGTCCAGGCGCCGCGCGACAGCAGCGGATGCAGCGGCCGGGCCGCGAGGTCGGTGCGCGCATCGAAGCCGGACTGCAGCCCCATGCCGAGATCGAACCAGGGGAAGAACTTGGTTTCCTCGAGCAGGATCAGCATGCCGCCGGGCTTCAGACAGGCCCGCAGGCCGGCCAGGGCCGCGGCCACGTCCTGGGCCACATGCAGCGCGCTCGAGGCGACGATCACGTCGTGCCGGGCAGCGTGCTCCGGCGAGGGCTTGTCGAGATCGAATGCGCCGAAGGACAGCCACGGGCGATCGGTGAACTTGGCCGTTGCTGCGCGCAGGAAGTGCTGGTTCACGTCAGTGAAGTGATAGGCGATGCGGCCGATCGGCAGAGCGGGCTCGATCGCCGACAGCGTCGTGCCGAGGCCGCCACCCACTTCCAGGATCGACAGTTGCCGGCCCCCTGGCAGGGCGGCCAGCAGCGCCCCGATCACCGCGTTCGGCGTCGCGAACAGCCGCGCGTAGACGTCCGGGGTCTTGCTGTCGAGATAGATCGACGACGAATGCACGCGCTCCGTCAGCAGGTCCGGCAGACCCGCGATGACCTTGTCGAGGAAATCGAGCGCCTCCTGGCCGAAGCCGAACCGGTCGACGCCGCTGATGGTCCGGCTGGACGCCGGCTCGGCGCCCATGCCGACGCGCGCCACCTCCGGCAGCATGCGTTCGAGCCATAGCCGATAACGCGGCGCCACGCCGTGCTCGCGGATCAGGGTGTCGGCGTCGGGCAGCTCGAAGCTGCCGGTCAACCGCTGGAGTGCCTGGGCGGCAGCGGCGGCGGCCTGGTCGCCGAAAGTGCCGGCGGTGACGTCGAAATCCGCGCGCGGGATCGGCTTGGCGTGCGCCGCGAGGGCCTGCCGACCCACGTTGCAGATCTCCTGCCACGCGCCGTCGGGCGGCGCGATGCCTGCGCGCGGGATGACGAAGCCATGGAGGCTGCGGTCGCGCCCATTCGGCCCGGCCGGCGCGGTGACGACGGCCTGTTGGACGTCGGGATGGGCCGCGAGCGCGGTCTCGATCTCGCCCAGCTCGATGCGATAGCCCTGCACCTTGACCTGGAAGTCCTCGCGCCCGAGGAACTCGATCGGCGTGGCGCCGCCCGCCGTGCCGTACGGCCGGAACCGCCCGAGGTCGCCCGTGCGGTAGCGCCGCTCGCCGGTCGTCGGATCGGTCCGGAACTTCGTCGCCGTCAGTGCCGTATCCCGCCAGTAGCCGCGCGCCACGCCGGCGCCCGAGATCTCGATCTCGCCGATCACCCAGTCCGGGCAGTCCTCGCCCCGCCCGTTGACCACGTGCAGCCTCTGCCCCGCCAGCGGCGTGCCGTAGGGGATGCTGGTCCAGGCCGGGTCGAGAGCGCCGATCTCATGGGCGTTCGACCAGATCGCGGCTTCCGTCGCCCCGCCCAGCGCCACCACCGTCGTCCCCGGCGCCTTCTCCCGCAATGTCCTGGCCAGCTCGACCGGCACCCAGTCGCCGCTCAGCATTATCAGCCGCAGCGCGTGGTCGGACGGCAGTCCGTACTCCGCCTGCATCGCCATCAGCGCCGGCACGCTGTTCCAGATCGTGACCTTGTGTCGGCCCAACAGCTCCGACCATTGCGAGGGATCCCGGCTGGCCTCCGCGCCCGGCAGCACCAGCGCGCCACCCACGCTCAGCGGACCGAAGATGTCGTAGACCGACAGGTCGAAGCTCAGCGACGACAGGCCCAGCACCCGGTCGTCCGCGCCCACCGACCAGCGCCGGTTGATCTCCGCCACCGTCGTCACCGCCGCGCGATGCTCGATCATCACGCCCTTCGGCTCACCCGTCGAACCCGACGTGTAGATCACGTACGCAAGACGCGACGCATCCGACACCGCCGCAAGCCCGGGCAACGCGTCCCGCGTGCGCGCCTGCGCGAGGGCCGCGTCGATCGTCGCCGGATCGTCGAGCACGATGGCCTCGCCGCGCTCGATCAGCAGGCGGCGGCGTTCCGGCGGCAGGGCCGGATCGATCGGCAGATAGGCAGCCCCCGCCTTCAGGATCGCCAGAACCGCCACGACCTGCCGCCAGCCCTTGGGGAAACTCACGGCGACAAGGCGATCGCGCGGCGTGCCGCCCAGGCGCTGCAGGATTTCCGAAGCCAGATGCGTCGCGGTTGCATCGAGCGTCGCGTAGTCCAGCTCGGCATCCGCGGCGATCAGCGCCACGCGGTCCGGCGTCTGCCGCACCTGGCGCTCGAAGCCGGCCTGAAGGAGGGTCTGTACCGGCACTGCCGCGAGCGGTGCGCGCGCAAACGGCGGCAGCGGCACCGGCTGCTCCCAGCCCGATCCCTTGGCCAGCGCCTGCAGCAGCGCCTCGTAGGCGCCGAACATGCCGTCGACGACGCCCGGCGCGAAAAGGTCCTCGGCCACGTCCCAGTTGCAGAAGAGCTGTCCGTCTTCCTCGGAGATCTGGTTGTCGATCAGCACCTGCGGCGTCGACGAAACGTTGTAGACCGTGGTGCCGAGCCGGTCCCAGCCGCCGGACGCCGACTCCGCGCCGGCGGAAGCGCGGCGGAAGCCGAGCGCACTGGTGAACACCACGCCCATGTAGGACGACGCGCTCGCCGTCTGGCGCGCGATCTCGCGCATCACCTGGATGCCGCTGAACTCGCTGTGCTCGATGTCGGCGGCCAGCTGGCGCGAGAGCTTGGTGGCCCGCTCGGCGAACGTCGGTGCCCGCGCATCCGCCTCCAGGAGGATGGTCGAGGTGTAGTCGCCCAGCACCTGGGCCATGCCCGGATGCAGATCGGGCCGATTGAACGAGGTCACCGTGATGCAGAAGTGCTGGTTGCGGCTCCAGCGCGCCAGCGCGTCGGAATAGACCGCCGCCAGCAACGTCGGCAGCGTGAGACCGCGCGCCTGCGCCTGCCGGCGCAACGCCTGCGCGCCGTCGGCGGGAACGACCGTGCCGCGCCGACGGAAGCGCTGGCCGGTCTTCCCGGTGGCGTCCGGTGCCAGCGGCAGGTCCGGTCCCGGCGGCAGCGTGAGCGCACGCGACTTCCAGTAGTCTTCGCTGCGCTGCCAGGCGGCGCTGCTGCGATGGGCGAGCTGCTCGAGGACGACGTCGCGGAAGCTGAGGCCGATGGACGGCAGGACGGTCGACGGGTCGTCGTACAGCAGGCCCCATTCGCGGCGCAGCGCATGGA
>Ga0207707_10002495_pt1:5000-16567 | contig 16567 bp, 15 predicted proteins | sample KBSC83BmetaG_FD_184336 | JGI IMG/M metagenome (GOLD analysis project Ga0207707, IMG submission 184336) | Corn rhizosphere microbial communities from Kellogg Biological Station, Michigan, USA - KBS C8-3B metaG (SPAdes) (version 2) | ecosystem: Host-associated > Plants > Roots >...
CCAACCTGCCGACCGCATCGACCCCGAAGAGGACACGATCTAGACAGACAGGGAAGCACAACCCCAGGGCCGCACGAAAGCCTATCACAAGATCCCGAGAGGTTGCGACGTCCTACTAGAGGAGCCGTACGAGCGCCCGCGCAGGCCCATCAACGACAACCGACAGCGACGGGCAGCGGCAATCGATCCCGAAGGAGACCACCGCATGCACCGCCACCCGCCATCGTGTGACCGTCCGGAGCGGACGCCCTGAGATCTCCTCGTTCGAGCTTCGGCAATTCCATTCGTTTACCCCTGAGCGGTTTCACGCACTCTTGAACTCTCTCTTCAGAGTTCTTTTCAACTTTCCCTCGCGGTACTTGTTCGCTATCGGTCTCGTGGTCGTATTTAGCCTTTGGTGGAGTTTACCACCAACTTTGGGCTGTACTCTCAAACAACCCGACTCCAGGGGAAGGGCCGCTCCCACGTGCCGCGCACCGGTCCTACGGGCCTTGCACCCTCTATGGGCACGAGGAAACCGCATTCGATCGAATTTGGACGTCGGCGTGCGTAAACATGGGGCAAAAGTGACCCTTCCCTAACACCACATTTCTCGGTACCCGCTGCAATCGAGTACGAGATTCGGTGCTGGGCTGATCCCGTTTCGCTCGCCGCTACTCAGGGAATCACGGTTGTTTTCTTTTCCTCCGCTTACTAATATGCTTAAATTCAGCGGGTAGTCTCACCTGATCTGAGGTTAACTAGTGTATCAAGGCGCCGGTGATCCGCAACTCAAGCTGCAACTTGGCTGCCTGTGCCTCGTACCTGCCTATGCATGGTTGCGCACGGATAATCCCCGAACGGCCGCCTCGTCAGAAAGCCGGTAACCTCTGGCACAACGCGAGAAAGCAAGCCTCCTCAAGCGCGCACCAAAGGGCCTACGCCGCTAAAAGACGCGCGTCGCCGGGGGTCCTGAGGTCTGCACGCGCGCACACCTCCGGGCTGTAAGCCGGCAGCACAGGGCCACCAACAAACGCCGCACAAAGGAGCGCACGCGCAGACCCTGCGCGGTCAGCACGAAGGCCTACTACACTGGCTGCGGGCATCAAGCTCCGCCAGCCGCCGCACACGAACGCCTCCAGCGTCCGGACCGCAGACAAACGCGAGAAAGCAAGCCTCCTCAAGCGCCCGACAGCGGCTCGGAATCTGAACGCGCCGCAGCACAGAGCCACTCAAGGCCACACACGCCCGCGAAGCGACCGGCATCGCGTCCACACACGCCCCCAACCCTCAGCGAGAAAGCAAGCCTCCTCAAGCATCGGGCAGAACGGCAGACACGAGCCAGACTCCGCAAGCGGCAGCCGAGCGGCCATGCGCCGAGAAGAGACGGACATTGCTGCCCGTTCACTTCCAGCACGGCAAGCCAACGCAACGACACCCGCACCGATTGAGCGAGTCGCGGCCAGCAAATTTGGCCACCGTACAAGCCGAGGGCAACACAGGTCGCCTCCAGCGACCGCCCGCGATCAGAAGCAACAGCTTCGACGCCGACCCCCGCGCGCCAACTGCTCGAGCCATCGTCGAACCAACATCCCGAGGGAACCGCCATACCCGCCGACAGACACGCAGGGAGAGCAGGAACCGAACTTCCGCGGCCAGCCACTGACAACAGTTTAATTCGCCCAAGCGAGTTAAGGAGCCCTGTCCGCTTCCGCAACAGCGTCAAGCCACTGCTTCCATCGCCGGGCGCTCTCCATCCCGACACACACACGAACGAGCCGCCCGACAAGCGAGTCAAAGCACAGGGCAACTTCCGCCACCTTCCTGCCCCGACTTCCATCATCAGATGCCCAACACCCGGCCTTGGCCCGGCAAGCGAGACCACATGTCTCAACTTGCCGCACCAAGCGCGCGAGCCAGAAGAACACTGACAACTTCCGCAGAGCAGGCCGGCCGCTTCCGCCACCAAGCACAACGTCTCCAACTTGCCGCACGCACACCGTCGCGGGTGCCGAGAGAGAACTGTCCCGGCAATCATAGCCTGGGCGCCACTGCCACTTCCACCGGCAGGCTCCTCGTCTCCAACTTGCCGAAGCAAACGTGCCGATCAGGGCGACAACTTCCGCCCAGTGCCCGCCTACTCTGAAACCTGCGCAGCCCGTCGCGACAAGCATGCGTCCAGCCTCAAGTTGCAGCTCAACGTCAGCACAAGACAGCCAGCTCGAAGGCATCAAGACACCGTCACAGCTGCTCACCGAACGCCGGCCATCAAGCCGGAGCAAACAAGCGTCGCTCACCTCGGTTGTCCTGGGCGTTCTTAAGAAGACGGCTTTCCCGGTCCGCAAGCGGCCCGGCTCAGTCGAGCTTCCAATGCGGCTGCGCGCCTCCCCGAATGGGAAAGCGCACGGCCCACGTCTTACGACTATAACCCTCAGACAGGTGTAGCCAAGGGATTCCTCCCTGGCCGCAATGTGCGTTCGAAATGTCGATGATCGTGTCCTGCAGTTAACACGGCGACGCGCATTTTGCTGCGTTCTTCATCGACCCACGAGCCGAGTGATCCACCGCTCAGGGTTAGTGCGTGTGCATCCCAGAGGCAGAGCCCCGACGCACGCCATCATCCGCCTTCAGACGCCGCTGCTGGAGAGGCCAGCGGCATCGTCGGGCAGAGTCCGGGGATAGAGACAAAAATTTCGAACTAATCATGCTAGCCCGTGCACAACTTCCAGAAGGCTTTGGACTGCGGCGCATGCCTGCGCCCAGGCAGCGCCTACCTCTCCGAGCCTAAGCCTAGGGCTGCACCGCATCGGAAAGGCAAGCGCAAGCACTGCGCGCACACACTGCGGCCGAATCCGCCGCCAGCCATCAGAAGCGCTCAGGTTCGTGCGCCACAAGAGCGCCCATCCGCAAGGAGGACTCTCATTGACGCACAGGCCAGAAGAGCCGGGCCATGCAGTCTACACGGCGCAACCCAACAGCCCCTTCCTCACCGGGCCTTCGCCTCTCGGAGGGCGCAACGCACTGTCCCGAATGGCGCCGAGAGCAGACCGCTCATCGTTCGCCACGTGTCACTCAGGACGCGCATCGCTGGCCAACATGCAGAGCAGCCGCCTAATGCTTGGCAGGCACGCGTTCGCTGCATGCGCCAGGACAGAGGCCAAATGCAGGCGCCTCATCGTCAGGCTCATCCAATACGGCACAGGAGGACGCCCGGCTGCCGACGCTTTCGCGCGGGGGACCGTGCTCCTCAACCCTGCCGCATCGAAATGCGCCCGAAAACAAGGCAGGTCGGCACCTTGTCATCGCGCCAGCAGAGGAGAAACGCACAGCTGCCGACGCATACGCGCGGGGGACCATGCCCTTCTCGACCCTGCCGGCACGGTGACATCACACCGGACACCAGCAACCTTGACGCCAGGCGCCAGCAGAGGAGGCAACATGGCTTCCGACGCTCACGCGCGGGGGACCATGCTCCTCGACCCTGCCGGCACAGACGATCCAGCGCCGAACACACACGAGCGCACTGGCAGACAAGAGACCAGCAGAGGAGGCAACAAGGCTGCCGACGCATAAGCGCGGGGGGCCCTGCTCCTCGACCCTGCCGGGTCAAGCGCCAATGCACTGGGCGCGCTCACAGTCCAACGAGATAGGCACAACATCGGCACAGGAGTCAAGTGCGTCTCGACCATGCCGACACTGGGGCCTTGCAAGCTAGACCGGGTGTCTTGAACCTGCATCAGAATTCTTCCTGTCGCCTGCTGCGCCACGCGCAACTGACTAGCGCACAGGCAGCGCTCATGCAAACGAAAGCCTGGAAGCAGTACGGTTCCACAGGGGTCAGCCGCTCCGCGAGATCACTGCGAGCGCTTCAGCAGAGACTTCTTCCGCACACACCCCGTCGGGACTGCACCGTGCCAGCGACGCGATGCTTCTCTTCCGGCCGGGGAGCACATGCTCGAACCCGGCCGGAGAGCCTCACCCGACGCCCAACACGTACCGCAAGCTCCAAGGAGCGGACGGAATCACCACCCAGCTCATCGCCGCTGCTCCATCCATCGGAAGCCAGGGTGCTGCGCATCCAACCGGTGAGCCACGTGCCCGATCCGGCCAGAAGTCACCCATCACCCCCGCTGGATGAGGCGCAAACGAGAAGCCAGGCGCCTCCTTGCGCACCACACCGCGTTCTCAAACGACAGCAGCTGGACCACAGCTTTCTCGCACTGACAACCGTCAGCAACGTTAGGTTGCTAAGCCTAACGTCTCCAATGGACGCCCATCGGGTCGTGAGGCACGCGCATCCGAGCGGCCAGTAGCCGGCCAACAGAAACACGCCACAGCAAGACCGTCCCGATGCCAATGGCAGCGCACGAATCGAACTGCGCGACACCGGGCGAGATGTTGTGGATCTCGAACCCGGCATCAAGCGCAATGAAACATGCGCGGCACGCTGGATTCACCGCGCAGCCGGTGCAAAGAGCACAACTGAGGGTTTGCGCACAGAGTCAGGGAAGCTCCCGTCAGGGTAAAGCCGAACTCTGCGCGCTCCCTCGCAAGCCAAGCACCGGCCACACAAGGGCACATTTCACAGCGTGCGGCAGTCGCGTGATTCACCACGCAGCACGCCGGCTTCGCACAGTTGAAGGTTTGCGCCGGGCGTCAGGGAAGCTCCCGTCAGGGTAAAGCCGAACGCCACACAGCACTCCTTCGCAAGCTCAGACGGCGACCACAAAGGCACATTTCACCGCAACGCAAGAGCCACCAGCAACAGAACAAGTAGCGCAGTCGCGCGCTCCACCAGCACACAGCCACCGGCCGCTCTGCAACGCGCGCGCTCACTCACAACCTCCTGAGCGCTGCACAGCGAGAAAAGCCACAAAAGCTTTCCCCTCATTTCGTCCCAACGTGCCCGCTGGACAGGCGCCGATCGCTCGGCGTCTGCCTCCACCGACCGAATTTAGCGCAGCACCGCCACACCGTAACTTGCACGGCAAGCGAGTCAAAGACGACGGGCAACTTCCACGTCCTTCCTGCCACCACCCGCATTGCCAGGTCGCGTCGACATGACCCGGCCTTGCCCCGGCAAGCGAGACAGGAGTCTCAACTTGCCGCACCAAGGGCGCGGAGCCAGGAGAACGCGCACCGACAACACGAGCGGCGCAGGCCGGCCGCTTCCACTGCCAGACGCCATAGTCTCAGAACTTGCCGCGCCCGCCCAGTGTGGCGCGCGCGCGCTCGGACGTAACAAGTCGAACAAGGTTTCGCGGCGGTTTGCAGGAGCACTTCGCCCGTGTCTTACGACGGGCCCACCCGCTCCCGCGATAGGTGGAGCGCGCCTACGAGCTAACACCCGTCTTGCGACGGGCCCCCCGCTCTGGAAGGGGTAGTTTAGGTAATGATCCTTCCGCAGGTTCACCTACGGAAACCTTGTTACGACTTTTACTTCCTCTGAGCGATCCAGTTTGGCCATCTTCCCGGGGAACACGGCCCTCAACAGCCGGCAAGCCGACTGCGAGCGCCCGCTCCTGAACGGTCCAAAAGCCTCACTACATCATTCGATCGGTAGTAGCGACGGGCGGTGTGTACAAAGGGCAGGGACGTAATCAACGCAAGCTGCTGACTCGCGCTTACTGGGAATTCCTGGTTCGTGGGGCACAATTTCAAGCCCCAGTCCCAACCACGAAGGGCCAGAAGGCCAAGAGGAGATTCAGCGGTTGCCCGATCCTTTCGGACCGGGAACGTGCCGACGAACGAGCTTGCCCTCCGAAACGGAGGGAGCGCGTTGCCTCCTTCAGTGTAGCGCGCGTGCGGCCCAGAGCATCGAAGGGCATCACAGACCTGTTATTGCTCCGACTTCGTGCGGCTTCATAACCGCCGCCCGTCCCTCTAAGAAGCGCTGGCAGACGCCGTAACAAGCACGGAGTCGCCGCCTAGTTAGCAGGCCGGAGTCTCGTTCGTTATCGGAATGAACCAGACAGATCGCTCCACCAACCACGAACGGCCATGCACCACCACCCACCGAATCGAGAAAGAGCTTCATAGAGAAAGGTCTGTCAATCCTTCCGGTGTCCGGGCCTGGTGAGGTTTCCCGTGTTGAGTCGAATTAAGCCGCAGGCTCCACTCCTTGTGGTGCCCTTCCGTCAATTCCTTTAAGTTTCAGCTTTGCAACCATACTCCCCCCGGAACCCAAAAACTTTGGTTTCCCGGGGGCTGCCCACCCCGTCTTGCGCGCGACAAGGGGCGGATCGTCAGTTGGCATCGTTTACGGTCAGAACTAGGGCGGTATCTGATCGCCTTCGAACCTCTAACTTTCGTTCTTGATTAATGGAGACGTTCTTGACAAATGCCTTCGCCGCAGTTCGTCTTGCAGCGATCCAAGAATTTCACCTCTCACGCCGCAGTACGAATGTCCCCGAACCGTCCCTCTTAATCATTACCTCGGGGCGCCCGGAAACCAACAAACGAAGGCGCGAGGCCCTGTTCCATTATTCCATGCACCGAGATCCACAGGCGAAAAAAGCCTGCTTTAAGCACTCTCCTTTACTCAAAGTAAACGTGACCGGGCACCTAGCCACCGCCACTGCCGCCGCCAACGCCACGGGTTTCCCCGAGCGCGGACAGACGGCAGCCACGGCCGGCCACCCGGCGGAGAGAAGCCCGGCACCGGCACAGACGGAGAACGTACCACGACCCCGCTGACACCGGCCGGAGCTGAGATCCAACTACGAGCTTTTTAACCGCAGCAATATTAATATACGCTATTGGAGCTGGAGTTACCGCGGCTGCTGGCACCAGACTTGCCCTCCAATGGATCCTCGTGAAAGGATTTGGAGTTGCCTCATTCCGGGAGCGGGGACCATAAGTCCCTTCCCGGTATTAATCGTCACTACCTCCCCGTGCCGGGAGTGGGTAATTTGCGCGCCTGCTGCCTTCCTTGGATGTGGTAGCCGTTTCTCAGGCTCCCTCTCCGGAATCGAACCCTGATTCCCCGTTACCCGTCAAAACCACGGTAGGCTCATAACCTACCGTCGACAGTTGATGAGGCAGACACTTGAAAGATACGTCGCCGGCACGAAGCCATGCGATCGGCCTGTGGTTATTCAGAGTCACCAAACCCCTGGACAAAGCCAGAGACCGGACCGTGCCAAAGACACGACCAGGTTGGTTTCGGTCTAATAAAAGCGCTACTCCTCACCGTTGCCGGGAGTCGAAGCCTGACTGCATGTATTAGCTCTAGAATTCCCACAGTTACTGTCCAAGTAAAAGCGCACGATCTAATAAACCACAACTGATGTATTGAGCCATTCGCGGTTTCAGCTTCGGAGAAGCCTGAACTGAGACATGCATGGCTTAATCTTTAATTCGAGCATATGCTACTGGCAGGATCAACCAGATAGCCAGCGTGTCATGGCGGGCGACAGCCAGAGCAGAGTGGCGCGCGCCCGCAGGCAGCTCGCCGACACCGGCCTGCATCACATAGTTGAGGGTTGGACACGCTTCGACTACCCGCCGGACGGACCCGAGGGCCCGTCCTGCTCTCGCCGTCGCGTGCTCCCTCGCAAGTTCAGCGACCCACGGTGCCGTGCGCCAAACTCCGACCGGCCTGCCTAAGAGATGCCCTATGAAGGTTTACACCCGACGCCTACCGGACAGGCTACGCCCGCGAGCGCATACCATCTTTCGGCGCCGACCGCTCCCTCGCAGGCACTCCTTGGCGACCCACGGTCGAAGCAGGCGCTGCAAGCGCCCACAAACACAACGCGACCCTGCCGTGTCCGGCACCCGGAGCACAACGCGCAGGCTTCAATCCGAGGGAAGCCGACGCACAAAGGTAAGCGCACAAGCGACGCCACAACCTGACAGCCCTGTCAGGGTGCCATCGAGGTGCAACGCCGTCATGCGCCAACAGCTGCACGTCGCCCCGGAGTAGGCATGAGATTCAGATGCACCGTCGTAAGATCGGCAAGATCAGACGGCCCGTGGCATGTTACCGGTCTTAAGCGGCAAGCCGGGCACCAAGCTGTTACACCCGGGCCGGCCCGCCGGAGATTAGCGGTCGCCGCAATTTTTTCGGATCTAGGCGTGGTACCGCCATTGCCCAGTGCAGGTCGCCTACTCTGAAATGCATTCAGCCGCCTTGCCTTTGGCAGACACGAACGCGCAGACAGCAAGCCCACCGCGATGCACACCTCCTTCCGGGCCAGGTCACCAGGCTCGCGAGAGAAGCGCCACCGACGAGCGAACCGGGCGAGCACCTGCTCGAACCCGGCTCGCTCACAGCAACACCCCTCCATCAGCGGGCAGCAAGCGAGAGTCCCTCTAGGGCGCGAAGTTCATTGCAGCAGTGACCCCGACAGGACACCACGCAACCGCCCCGCAAACGTCGGCGCAGCTCGCGCCACTGACCGGCCGGAGAGCGCGCAGTGCACTCTGATCCGGCAGCCAGCGGCCAACAAACTGCGCCGACGCTGCGCGACATGAAGCATGGCGTATGCCAGGGCGCAAAGCCACTTCCTCCGCAGCCCGAAAGACACAGGCTGCTGGCTCGCGAGCCAGAGGCCAGCGCAGGTGCTGCGCAACCCTCGCCGATGACGCGCCTCCTCGAACCACAAACGATCGGACAAAAGCACCCCGACTGGCCGGGCGAGCATTTGCTCAAACTCGGCCAGCGGAGAGGCTTTGCCCGCCCGCAGCAGTGAGAAGGCGCGCGACCGCGCTCAGGAAGCAGCACCGCGCCGACACACTCCGGCACAAGGGAGCTGGCGCAAACACAGACGCAGGGCGAGCGCTGCGCACTCAACCCCGCATCAGGCCTGCGCCGCTCTCCCGAACCAGTGACGGCCGGACATCGCCGGTTGCACAGCAGGTGAGTGGTCAGCATCAGTCGACAGTTCTGCTTTGTGGCCAAGACCCGTTTTGCACCATTCTCGGCGACGACCGCCAAAGGGCGCGCTCCGAATAACGGCTCGTATGCGGGCAGCTCGCGGTGTTCTACTCGGCGTCGCACCCGACCCTTGAGCTTCAGGCAGACTGCGAGCGCGCAGACAGCAGCCATCGCCGGGCGATCGACGTGCGCCAACAAACGCCCCTGAGCACTCGAACAAAGAGCAACCAGTCAAGGCCCCGGGACTCTCGCCCGCCAGGACCGACCGACTGCCCGCGCGCGCGCCCGCAACAAGGCAAGCGCGGCGCCAGCGCCACTCGACCGACTGACAGCGCGGGGGAGCTTGGCTCACGCCCCACACCACTAGCCGGCCGCAGCATGCCAACAGACGCCGCAAGGGAGCTGAGCTCACGCCCTGCGACTTCTGAAGGCAGCGCCGACGACGAACCACTGCAGAGCGGAGCTTGGCTCACGCGCCCTGCAGTGGCCGCCGGCGGCACGCGCAGCTCATTCGAGAGAACAGAGAACGCCCATCAGCGCAGCGCCAACGCGCCCACCCCCGATGGTGGTCAGCATCAAACGCAGCGCACCTGGCCAAGAGCCGACCCCTGCATGAACCTAACCTCAGGACCGCACTTTCAGACACCAGCGCACCGGTGCCCTACTGGTGCGTCGCACCCGACACTTGCTTTCATCAGCCTGCGAGAGCGTAGACAGCATCCTCGCCGGCGGCGGACGGCAATCGACATGCGCCAACAAACGCCCCTGAACAACCGGACAGGAAGCAGCCAGTCAAGGCCCCGGGACTCTCGCCCGCCAGGACCGACCGACTGCCCGCGCGCGCGCCCGCAACAAAGCGAGCGCGGCGCCAGCGCCACTCGCCCGACTGACAGCGCGGGGGAGCTTGGCTCACGCCCCACACCACCAGCCGGCCGCAGCATGCCAACAGCGGCCGCAAGGGAGCTGAGCTCACGCCCTACGACTTCTGAAGGCAGCACCAACGACGACCAGAGCAGAGCGGAGCTTGGCTCACGCGCCCTGCAGTGGCCGCCGGCGGCACGCGCAGCTCATCCGAGAGAACAGAGAACGCCCATCAGCGCAGCCAATGCCCCTACCCCCGACGGTGGTCAGCATCACCCGCAGCACCTCGGCAAGGTGTCGACCCCTGCATGAACCTGGGCAGGACCGTTTTCAAACACCGGGCACAAGATTCGCCATCCGCCCTGCCGTCGCCGGCAGAGCACTCGCCCACAGGTTTACAAATGCGATCTCTCCTGGCGAGCCGCATAGTGCCTGCCCGCGACCATAAAAACAGGACGGGCGAGGATCACAAGACTGCTCAGGGGAGATCGTTCGCCACGTTGCACCCTCCGGACCGGCGCCTGCCGCGCGCGCTGAGCGCCCTTGGCTAGCACCCGGATCTGCCCGCCAAACGGCCCGACAGCAGAGATCCAGGTGGCAGGACTGACCTCGAGCGACACGAGCACAGACTGTGGCCCATCACGGGGTGCCCAGCCTTAGTGGTCTGCGTTCGGCACAGTACACCGACCCCTGCCACACAAGACCGCCGACGCGCGCAACAGGAAGCAAAGGCGCCTTGCAGGTGAGCGCGAAGGCTGCAAACACTCCCGGTTCGAGCCGGCAGACAGGGCGCCTCGGCGGCAGCGGTACATCGGAAAAGGTGTGTGCGGGCCAGGCCGACGCCAAAGCGCGCTCCGGACTAGCACGCCGCACACACCCAACCGGCTCTTCGCCTCCGCCGCAAGCACCCTGACTCCCGGGACGTAGGGGAGCGTCAGCAGCCTTCGACCACCCGCGCCGCACCAGTACGACCGGCTGTCGTCCGGAGAATAATTGTGCCCGCAGGAGGCGGCAGATCGTGCCCAGGCCCTTCGGTCCGACCGATGGGTGATCGTTGGTCGTACGTTAGCGCCCATCCGAATGCCACTGCCCTACCAGTGGCACACGGCAGACGCGCAGCCAGCACCCTTCTGACTGCGGCCGCCGCGAACCCACTGGTGCAGCAGTCAAACGTCGGCCAGGCAGCAGCACAGCCCGGCCTAGGGAGGTGCCGGCCCGGGTGCGGCGGCAGCGGCACTTGGCGCGCAGCAGGCACAGGACGCGGGAGACGCGCACACACCCGCAAGGGGCAGGCAGCATCAATCCCGCGCCCAGGCCCAGGGCACACCAGCACTCGCCGCCGCCGCTCGGGTCGGCCAAAGGCGCCTCAGAACAAGAGTGCGCGGCTCGCGTCCGTTTGACCTGCGAGCCCCTGACACCACCCGTGCGGAAGCACCCGACCTGGCCTCTCGGCGGTCCCCTCCTTATAGTATGTTTTATCTTGCGTTTGGCGTCACGGAACTTGCACGGCACAGCAATTTCTTGTCCATCAACGGTGCTGTCAGACTATCTCTGGCGATTGCGCTCTCGGACCCCAACATGCGGACCCCTACATGCTCTCTCGGACCCCTACATGCTCTCTCGGACCCCAACATGCTCTCTCGGACCCCAACATGCTCTGTCGGACCCCAACATGCTCTGTCGGACCCCTACATGCTCTCTCGGACCCCTACATGCTCTCTCGGACCCCTACATGCTCTCTCGGACCCCTACATGCTCTCTCGGACCCCAACATGCTCTGTCGGACCCCTACATGCTCTCTCGGACCCCAACATACGTTCTTGCCAGTTGCTGCAATTGCGCTTTT